>Ga0302186_10004156_pt1 | contig 10206 bp, 7 predicted proteins | sample II_Bog_E1_2_FD_198782 | JGI IMG/M metagenome (GOLD analysis project Ga0302186, IMG submission 198782) | Peat permafrost microbial communities from Stordalen Mire near Abisko, Sweden - II_Bog_E1_1 | ecosystem: Environmental > Terrestrial > Soil > Wetlands > Peat | place: Sweden: Abisko, Stordalen...
TTTTTTAAATAAATACGATTCTTTAAATTTCTTATTTGACTTTTTATTTAAAAAAATATTTTTTTTCATTTATTTCATTCTAATTTTTTAATAATTTAAATTTTCTTAAAAATTTTTGAACAACGTGACTTTTTTCAAACAAACAAAAAAATAACTTTACAAGAGCAGCAAAAAAACTTATTTTTTTTCTGATTTTAATTTTTAAAATTGATGTTTTTTTTCATTCCAAATATTTTTCTTCCTCAATTTTTATCGAGGATACATCATATGGTTTTGATCTCCAACTCTCTCCGTCATATAATGTTCCCTATATTTATGTTTTCTATTGAAAGTGGTCATATGCATGGCCTTAGAAAATTGCATTTTACCTTCAAAAAAACCAATTAACATACTCTAGGATCATCAGGGTGGGTATAGGCTCTATAGGCTCGAAGTTTCTGATAATGGAAATCATGTGGTTGCCAAGCCCATTCAGCATATTGGTTCCCATATAATTCTTCCAAGACAGTTGACGAGAGAACATCTCGCATTCTCAGTCTCGTTTCCTCCTCATATTTCAAAGGATTGTTTCTAGAATTTCATAAACAACCAAAAAATTTAGTTACGCATTCTTACATCCAATAATAAGGCCAAACATAAGTATAAAAGAAATGCGTGAAATAAAGTCCTGCAATTATCGCGAACCACATTCCAAACCAACCCTTGAGTAAAAAAAAATGAAGAAATTAGAAAAAATCTTGTATATTACATCAGAGTTAGGTGTGTTCTCTTGGAAATCTCTATACATTTCATAGGTTTGATAGAATGCGAACCCGTGACTGTTATCGGTCTTTGGATACATACCCAACAAATTGGCAACTTCTGGAGCCTCAATGAAGATTCTAAGTGTTTGCTTTATTTACTTGAACGAATTATAATGTTTTTTACTCGTAAAGAATTTGTTGTCTAGAATAATAAAGTCGGTTTTGCCAAATTCTTCTTTGGACTCTAATGGAATCATATCTGTTTTCTCCAATTGCTCGGTTGAGCATTTTGCTCCAGAACCAAATACCTAGCGAAAATCAGAAAAATTAACAAAAAATGATGTGAGAAGAAGGCACCGTTCCTCCAATAATTGTTTTTGGTTGAAAAGATTGAAAGGGACATTTTTTTTAAACGATGATGAAATTGCTTGAGTTTTAATTTCTTTTGATTTTTCAGGTTTTGGTTTTTTTATTTCAGAAAATGTGAAAAAATCAAAAAATATTTTTCAAGAATATCTCTAAAATTAAATTAAAATTCCAAACGAATTTAAATGAGCTCAACGAACCAAGCCAGCAGCTTTCTTGGTTTTGTGCCTGCGCTCGTAGTTGATTACCTCTTTAGCAAATTCAAAGCTGGCCAAAAGCTCTCATTGCCAGAAAAGCAAAGTTTTCATTCAGTGGTGATGTTTGCTGATATATCGGGTTTCACTAATCTTACAGAAAAACTATCTAAAAGAGGACCTGAAGGAGCTGAATTGATAGCATTTGCTTTGAATCGTTATATGGAGTTATTGGTTAATGCAATAGGTCGTTCTGGTGGTGATATTTTTAAGTTCGCAGGAGATGCTATGATAGTATTATGGCCACCTCCAAAAGATAATTCTGAAAAGGATCTTACGACCTTATGTAGACAAGCGATTCAAAGTGCATTGGATATCCAATCACGATTGAATGATACAAATGTGATAGAAGATATCAAATTAAGTGTGAAAATAGGTTTCGGTATAGGAGAGGTCACGATTTTGCATGTGGGTGGAGTTTTTTCAAGAGCGGAATATTTAGCTGCTGGTGAGCCTTTGTTACAGGCATTCGAGGCTGAACATTGCGCCAAATCAGGAGGGGTTATTATAATTTCCAATCAGGTTTGGAATAAAATCAACAGTTATTTCGAATTCAGACCCACTGAGGAAGAACATCATGGAGATGGACAGAATAACGGTCCTTTTTTTTATGTGGAAAAGCTAAAAAAAGGACAAAAGGTTCAAATGAAGGCAGATGCATTATTAATAACGAATCAATTGAAGCCTTCTGATATAGAAGCTCTTACTCCTATAATAACTCCATATATGCCTGCAGCAGTGGTACCTTACTTAGAACTAGATAATGAAAAATGGTCTGCGGAATTACGGAGATTATCAGTGATGTTTCTGAATTTAGGGATTGATTTATCGGATGCCAAAACCGAGCCTGGACTAAAAAGAATTCAATTAGTTATAGAAACAGTTCAGAAATGTGTGTATAAATATCAAGGGTCATTGAATAAATTGCTAATGGATGATAAGGGAAGCACATTGATAGTGATATTTGGCTTGCCACCTATGGCACATCAAGATGATCCAGTTAGAGCCACGCTCACAGCCATTGATCTCATAAAGGATTTGAAAGCGATCGCCTGTGCTTGTTCTGTAGGCATAACCACAGGCTTAGTCTTTGCGGGTGTTGTGGGGACAAGTGGCAGTCGAAGGGAATATTCCATATTAGGAGACAGCGTAAATTTGGCTGCTAGACTCATGCAGGCGGCTTGTGGAGAAAAACAGAAGAAAATCTTCGTGGATGAAGTCACGAGAAAGGAAGCACAAGGGAAATTAGCCTTTCGATTTGTTCGGAAAGCATCAGTGAAAGGGAAGAGTGTGGAAATTAGTTTTTTCGAACCCATAACTGCAGAAGATGAAGAATTGAATGTTTTCCCATATAATCTTCGAACCCATAACAATACACCTCTCAAGGGAGAAATCTTAAATAATGAAGCTTTGTTAATGGTAGGGAAGGAAAGAGATGGCACTTTAAAGAGGACTATGGAGTTAATTGAAAAATTCATCAAGAAGCCGAGCCATAACCTAATGTTTTTGTTCACTGGGATGTATGGAATTGGCAAAAGTTTAATGTTAAGGAATGTAGTTTATAGGACTATTGGGATTTTGGAAAAAATGACATGGAAAAATGGAGAAAATTGCGAAGTTTTCATCACGAGCTTGAATTGCGCAAATAGAGAAAGGAAATTAAACGGTTGGATTGATATAATAACAAGGATGATGAGATTGTTGTCGATGAGAGAAAAGAAAAGCTATGAGAATATGATTAATATCTTAATGAAGGATGTTGGAGAAATTTCTTTAGTTTATACAGTCATTGAACGGTTTCTTGGTATCCCATTGCAAAGATCCAATATCACAAAAAGTATGAGGAATTTAAAACCTGCGGATATGACCGAGAGCAGTCAAATCAAGGAAGATAAGATCATGCAAAAATTCATTTATGAGCTGTTACGCAAATTCACTGAAGACGAATTGATTCCGCCTGTTAGCGAAACACAGAAGAACCAAATGAATGAGACCTTCGAAATGATGCTTGAAAAACAAGAGAAAAAGCAAACCAGAGGCAACAACAAATGCGACGTCTACCCTCCTTTGATTATAGTTTTAGATGACATGCAGGATTTTGATGTTTTTTCATGGAAACTATTGAAGAAGGTGTTGAAACAAGGAAACAAAATCCTGGTGATAGGGGCTGTTCGGACAGAGTTTTTAGAATTAAAGCCGATTTTTTCGAGGAAAAAAAAAAGTATTGATAATGAAGAAGATGCCAAACATAATGAGGATACTGTAGAAGATGGTATATTCGAATTAGAGGAAAGCTTAGATAACAGTTGTTTCCATAAGATATTGATTGGTGAGATAGATAAGGAAGATATTGAAGTTTTATTGAGAAAAGCTATGAATTTCGGATCGATAGAAATTGAGGAATCAGAAGAAGCTACAAAAATCAAAGACCCAATGAAATGGTTCGTGGATTTTTTAGGGAATAAGGCGAAATGTGTGCCTTTGATCATAATAAATTTATTAGACAATCTGCGGGCTCAAAATTATATAGTAATTAATGAGAACAATCATAGTTTAAAGTTGAAGTCGTTTCTAGTAAAATGCATTGAAATTAAAGAGGGCTTGACTATACAGCCGCCCTTATGCTGTTATAAGATTAATGGACCTATAATAGATCATTTACAATGCCATGAGATCATCGCATTGAAAATCGCTTCCGTATTAGGTGAAAACTTCGATTTTCGTAGTCTAGCCAATATAACTCCATTAAAGAAAGCCTTTTCTAATGATAAATTGTTATCATTGCTGGATGAGCTGGTGAGGAATGAGTTTCTTGAGATATTAGATGAAAATGAGGGGAATATCAAATATAGAATGACACATTGTTTCATGAGGGAGTCGTTATATCATCGAATGATCTATTCACAAAGGAGACAAATCCATAGATTTGTGGCTGAGACTTTACAAGAGGCCAAGCCTATCAAAGGACATGAAATTGTAGATAATTTAGATTGCGAAAGGTTGATTTATCATTGGTCATTGAATGAGAACCTGAACTCTGGAGAAGATAGCAATTTGTTTAAAATAGGCGCCAATTTCTCCAGCAAAGCCAAAAGATCAGTGGTTGTCAAGAAAATTTCATCTATTTTATCAAGAAATCTAAAGGATTTCAATGTGATTTTGATTAAGGGGGAACTCTTGAAGAAATCAGATCATGGAATCTCATGGAGCATGAGATATTGTGTGTTAAATACTAAGGAATTGAAGTATTATTACACTGAGGAGGATTATAAGAACAATAATGAGGAAGCTTTAGGGTCTATTAGTTTGAAGCACATTTATAATATAATGCCTTTGGATGAAACTATGTATAAAAGGAAAAACGCTTTCATTATTTATACGGGATCCTGGTGGAAGAAGAATAAGGAAATGGGGATCAGAAATTTCTATTTCTCCACCTTGACCACGGATGAACTTGAGGAATGGAAGACATATATTGAATTTGTCAGGGCTAAGGCGATTTATGATGATTTTGTGAATACATTCGGTAAGATTTCCTTTCCTTTATCTGCCAATGGTCAGGAGGACCTTGAGTTTACTAAAACAAGCTATAAGGAGGGGGGTATGATTAATTCATTATTATTCTCAATAAGAATATCATATAATTTTATTTAGAAAATAAATTGAATGGCTCTAATTTCAATGAATCAGCTTTCTCCAGACAAACCTCGCATTTACCAAAATCCTCCTTTTCAAGAAGAACAAGGAAAACTCTAGATACCATCTCCTTACAGACCCAAGCTCAGAGCAAAGTCAGCAAACTAAAGAAAAGAATACATTCTTTTTTTGATTTTTGTCTTTTTGCTCTTTTCTCCCATGTTATGCAAGTGGGTTCCAATGCCTGTAAAGGCCTCAACAATGAAGATGAAGAACTATTCTTTGGTAAAAACAACAAGATCATGGAACATTATGAAAGTTTCCTAGCTAAAATGCTTGAAGATAAGGATGAAGAGCCATTAGATGAGAAGGAAAAAGATAATATGTTGATACGAGGAGGACAAGATAGAAGCCCAAATATCAGAAGAAAAAACACAAAATTCCATTCAAATATCGTTCAAAATGTCGGAGGGTTCAAAAAGCCACATTTGAGGAAACAGAAATCTGGAAGTGTGATCATATTGTCAGTTAGTGACATCCCATCAGGTTATTAAGATTTTTTATAAGATTTCCTTAGCCTCTTTTTAAGAAAATAATTCTATTTTAAGTCCGAATCCAAAAGATTCACCAATTCAATTGCTGATAAAGAAAATGACTAGTGATGTCAGTAGCAAAAGCAGCAAAGATAGCAAAGAAATCATCGAGGAAGAAGAAAAAGAGAGAAAAATACATAAAAAGTCAATGCCTCAAAAACCCAAACCCATGGTTCTTCCAAACGAAAGGAAAGGCAGTCTTTTTGTTGAGAGAAAAGGCAGTCTTTTTGAACCTCATCAAAGAGAAAGAAGCATTATAAGCAAGAAAAACGTTTATAATGCCAATGAACCGAAAAAATTAAAGGAAAGCTTTAAAAGTCAAACAGTTCATCAGGAAAGGTCACAAAAATTGCATATTTGTGTGCCTCAGAACCAGTTTGCTCAGGTGAGTATAGATTTTATCACGGAAAATGAGAAGGTGTCGATGGGGAAAATGAATAAGGAAGACCCTTTCGAAGGGAAAGTTAATTATAATTATAGTTTAAAACCCAGGAAGGAAAACAAAATTGATGAAATGATCAAGCAAAATGTCAATAATGTGAAGACAAATAATGTAGAAAAGGACCCTTTGATTTTCGAATCGGTTGGGTTTGCGTTGGCGAATACGATTTCAATCAGAGCAAAGAATAATAACTTATTTGAAATTAAGAAAGGAGAGCCTGTTTGCATTCGAATGATGAAAGATAATGACACTTTAATTGAATGCAAACATAATGAAAGAATAGGAGTGTTCAAAAAAAGAGATTTCTATTTCTGGGATAATAATGTTGCAAATAAATTCAATGACACAGACATTATCATGAGTCCCACAGGAAAAGATAAAAATGGACCCCTCAAACCGAATATTTTCATTTTAAGTCGAAGATGATTAATTTGATTTTTAATTTTAGTTGTTTTTTAATATAAATAATAACTTTGTTTAAACCAATAGTAATATTCTTCATGGGCACCTCAATTCGTTAACTAAAGTTTATAATAATCTATCACCTTTTTATTGAGAAGGAAGCCAAACAACTTTGACTTTTAAACTTATCTTAATTCTCTGGAGATATGGAAGATAGGGAGTGGATTAAATAAATTTATGAATTTTTCTTATATATGTTGAAAAAAAAACTTTTAAATCATTGTTTAAACTAAATTTATTGTTTTAACAATAAAAAAAATCCTTTATTTATTCTGAACTCAAGAATTCACTTTTTTAAGACAAACAAAATAAATTTAATTTTGATTTTGTTTTTTTTCAAATTTGTCAAAAAAATTTAAAATTTCAGAAAATTAACAATTTTCTTACGATTCACCTTCGGTTTATTTGACATTTTAGTTCCAAAAAAAAAAAAAAAATTTATTATAAAACAAATGATTTTTGTATCGGTCAAAAAATTTTAAATTTCTTAAGAAACTAAGTCATTTTCTCAAAGCGAAAATTCACTTTCATGTTTAGTCAATTTTTCGAGAAAAAGCACCTGCGATTGAACGGCACCTTCAAGAATCTCTCCCAAACAGGGCTTACAGAGCATCAAACTCCCAAATCCTCTTTGAAAAATCTTTCCAAGCTAAATTGTCAAAGTTCTCAGAAATTGGTCACGACCTCCCCTTTCAACGCTCGATCTAAAAGCCCTATATTTCAGAACCCCCAGAAGAACTTCCCTATAACTCCTAAGACCACAATCAACAATTTCCAATTTAAAGAGAAGGAAAACGAAAAACATACAGGTTTCTTTTAAAAGGGAAGATTTTATTATATATGTGATTCATAGAAAAGACCTTAAGTTCAAAGACAACCCCTCCTTTTCATTGGAAAAAAGAGGATAATAGTCAAAAAAACACAATGCATGTCACACCAGCCAAAAACAAGCCTAAAGACACCTTAATTCGGAAGAACCCAAATTCAAATAATATAACGACACCTTCAAATATGCGCATTCAAACTTTACCAGACACTATGGGACTTGATTTAGACCCTGCTATCAAGGGAATCATCTTGCAACAGAAGAAAAATGGGGGACCTGAGAAAAAAACCCTCCGTTCTTCTAAAGAAAGTGAAGACCCATGCCTCACAGACAACTCACAATCCCTACAAGATTCCAAAGTAAATAAACATCTTTCGGATCTTGCGAATCGAAATGAAAATAAAGAGGATCCGAAGAAAACACAGGAAAGAGATCTGAGCAGTCATAGCGCCAAAAGTAATTATAGTGTCAATTTAATGAGGAAACCAAACGTGAAGAATCAGAATGGAAATGAGAAAACTGCCAATTATACTATACATATTTCAAAGGAAAAGAGTAAAGAAAATGAAGGGTTGACTTTGAATGATAGATTTCTTAATTTGGTGAAATTGGGTGATTATGAGAAATGTCTTGATCTGGTGGAGAAAAATAAGGTTAATAAGTTGTTGAATGTGAATTATCGTGGAGAAAATGATTGGACTGCCATCCATTACTCTGCCTTGAATGGAAATCATAAGATCCTGAACCTTTTATTATATAATGATGCTATAATAGATAATGAAACATCCTCCAAATTGACTCCTCTGATGATCGCATGTCAAAAGTATTGAAAAAACTTAAGAAAAATCATTAAGAAACTAAATAACTTAGGGGGTTCGAAGAAATCGCAGCTACTTTAATCAGAGCTGGGGCTGATATAAATTTAAAAGACCTCACTGGCAACACAGCTCTTCATTATGGCTCAATGAACGGTAAGCCTTTATTATTTATTTATGTGATTTAGGCTTTTTACAATATAATTAGGCCAAAAAAAGATCCTTGAACTGCTTTTAAAGAAAAATTCATTGATTTTCACTGCCAAAAACACCTTTAAAAAAACAGCAAAAGAATGTTCTTGTACAATGGAAGTGGCGAAAGTATTTGAAAATTTTGAAAAGGGGAGAAGAAATAAGGAAAACACACATAATGTGGTGATAAAAAGTGTGAAATCTGATCAATTTCACAATATTTTCCGAAAGGTGAGCACCGCGACTCAAAAGGAGCAAAAAGACTCGATGAAAACATTGAAAAACCCTGTAAAAAATGCTAAAAACTTAAGATTTATCAATTTTTCAATAGAATGAGAACTTTTCCAGCACTAACACATCTGCTACTAATAACAATTCTAATAACCTGACTCAAAATACATTGAGTTTTCTTAATAATGAAGAAGATATTCCTCATGAGAATGAGAAAACTCCACTTGAAAAGGACAAAATCAGCTTGGATTCGTTTATAGTTCATGGATTAATTGGCAAAGGAAGCTTTGGAGAGGTTTATCTAGTGGAAAAAAAAGATAATGAATCCACTTTTTATGCAATGAAAGTCCTACACAAATCAAAGATCATGAGTAAATTTTTTATTTATCGGATTGTTTCAATAATAATTAGAAAATAATTTGATAAAATATGCTCTAACTGAAAGAAATGTGCTCAGTCTGACGAATCATTCGTTTATAGTGAAACTATTATGGGCCTTTCAAACGGCTGATAAGTTGTTTTTGATTATGGATTTTTGCCCTGGGGGTGATTTGGGACAGCATTTGCAAAGGGAGAAAAAGTTTCTATCAAATATCTCTTATAATATAAAGCGAAATTTTTAGGTTCCCTGAGGAAAGAGTTAGGATTTACGTTGCTGAGATCATTTTGGCGTTGGAAGATTTGCACAAAAGAGACATCATTTTTCGAGACCTGAAGCCAGATAACATTGTTTTGGATAAGGATGGACATGCAATGCTCACAGATTTTGGGTTATCAAAGGAAGGAGTTGAAGATTCATCACAAGGAGCACGTTCTTTTTGCGGGTACACCTTTATTTCTTATCTAAAATATAATAAAATGCATTATTTTCTAGTTCTGTCGCTTATTTGGCTCCAGAAATGCTTAAAAGAACTGGCCATGGAAAAGCAGTTGATTGGTACTTATTAGGGGTTGTGATGTATGAAATGCTTGTTGGGATTCCACCTTATTACGCCAATAACAAGTTTCTTTCAATACACATAATATTTATTAAATTTATTTATCAGAGAAGAGTTGTTTATGAACATTGAAAGGGCTCCATTGAAGATCCCATCATATGTTTCATCGGAGGCTGGCTCTTTACTCAAATCAGTTTCTTTTATTATTAAATGTTTTATCAAATTTAATGGTTTTGCATAGCTGCTTCAAAGAAATCCTTCGAAAAGATTAGGCTCAGGAAAAGGAGACGCTGAAGAAATCAAATGCCATCCTTTTTTCAGTTGTTTTAGTTGGAACGATGTTGAAAATAGGTGAATAAATTTTGATTTTATGAATTTTCTGATAATTGATTTTTTTAAAGGAAATTGAAACCACCAGTCCCTCAAAAAAAAATTAAGATTAACACAAATATTGGATTTGACATGCTAGCGAATATTCCCTGTTTGGTGGAAGATAAGAACAACCATATCACAGGATGGTCTTTCGCCATCGATTATAATAATAAAATATAAAGGTCGATTTTTCTATGATTTTTTTTTATTATGATGTATTTTTTGTAAATAAATTATAGATTTTCGTTAATAAAAATAGCACAATAAAAATTAACTAAAAATTTTGAAAAAAGAGAAAATTTCAATTATTTTTTTTTAAATTAATATTTTTAAATT
>Ga0302186_10004157_pt1 | contig 10206 bp, 11 predicted proteins | sample II_Bog_E1_2_FD_198782 | JGI IMG/M metagenome (GOLD analysis project Ga0302186, IMG submission 198782) | Peat permafrost microbial communities from Stordalen Mire near Abisko, Sweden - II_Bog_E1_1 | ecosystem: Environmental > Terrestrial > Soil > Wetlands > Peat | place: Sweden: Abisko...
AATGAAGAGGGAAACTTCCCAAAGATACCAGCTTCCCCAGTATTGCCCGGTATCTAAAGTACCGAAAAAATTCGGGAGAAAAACCGTTAGAAGATTTTGCGGCGGAAATGAAAAAGAAGCTGCGGAAGAAAATTCCAAAGATAGATGACGGGCACTATCCAAGATCGCTTCCAATCCGGTCCAGGATTGAACTGCGGTTATGAGAAGCGCCCCGATATAAAACACAGAAAAACCAAGAAAAACAATAAACTTACGAGAATGATTTTTCAAATTTAAAACCAAATAAAGCGCTGCCGCCAACCCGGTAAAATACACATATTGTGGATGGCCTGCCAATATCTGCATGGAAATGGCAAAAATTCCCAATAAAACCCAGAGGCCTTTTTGCCGATCCAAAAATCCATCGATGGCTAAAAAAATCAGCGGCGCCCATACCATCGCGCAGAGATTCGGCAAATGTCCCGCGTAGAGATGGAGATAATAAGCTCCCCCCCACATAAAAATGACGCCCGATAAAAACGCCGCCAGCGGATGAAACCCCCGGTAAGCGGCCCAAAGATAAGTAAAAAATCCGGCCAAAAAAACATGCAAAACAATTCCCCAGTTTATCGCGGCCGTCAGAGGCATCCACAAATAATGCCAATTCAATGGATAAAACAGAGCAGATTCAAAATTACCAAGAAAAGGATTCCCGCAAAGATAATGCGGGTTCCAAAGAGGCAAATGTCCTTTCCTCATTTCATCAAAACCAAACTGACGCCAAGCCGCGAAATGAAGATAGATATCCGTTTGAGAACTGGAAAGCACTCTGTTTGAACCACCCAACACATCGGCAAAAAGTAAAAAGTTAAGTGTCAAAAGCCCTAGGACAGCCGAGAGATGGGCTTGTTTGGGCCAGCGGATGAGGTTTGCCATGGGGTTCATGGAAACAAATCAAAGCTCCAGCGTCAATCTTTTTCACGAAGCATGCTTGAGAGCCCGGATTTTTCCTCTACAATCAACCTATCGATTTCAAGGAGAAGGCCTTTGCGAACACCGGACTACATTGTTTTAACCGGGCTAAAAATTTCCTGCATCATTGGAATTTTCGACTGGGAACGCAAGCAGAAACAGGATGTGCTGATTGATCTCAAAATTCCCTGTGATGTTCTGAAAGCTTCCCAAAAAGATAGCATCGCAGACGCGGTGGACTATAAAAAAATCGCCAAAACCACCATCGCTTTCGTTGAAAAAAGCAACTTTCAATTAGTAGAAACCCTCGCGGAAAAATTAGCGGGTTTATTGATCAAAACCTTCAAACTCGCCGAAATAGAACTTTCTGTTTCCAAGCCCGCCGCTATTCGCGGTTCTCAAAACGTAGGGGTCAAAATTCATCGCGTCCGCCCCCCTTCTGGTTCCGAAGAGTTAGTTTTTTTAAGTCTCGGGTCCAATATCAATCCACGGCAAAATTTGGAGTTAGCTTTAAAAGAAATTTCAGCCAAATACCATTTTCAAGGGTTGTCGCACGTTTATGAAACTTCTCCTGTGGGCGATTCTCATCAAACCGCTTTTTGGAATATGACCGCTGCGGTGTCAACCGATGAAAAACCTGAAAAGATACGGCTTTGGCTGACCAGCCTTGAAAAAAAAACGGGCCGGAAAAAAAACACAAAAAACTTCGGTCCGCGAACCTTGGATGTGGATTTGATCATCTGGAAAGATTTAGTTCAAAAATCAAAAAACTTTTATCTACCTCATCCGGACATTGCCTCTAAGGCTTTTGTATTATTTCCTCTTTTAGAAATAAGCTCGACTTGGGTACACCCTGAAACTCAAAAACCCATTATTGAATTAGCCGCTTTATTTAAAGACAAAACTCAAAAAATCCGACAATTACCCGCAGAAACCTTCCCCAACTTCCCTCCACGAACTATCAAAAAGTAAAACGACCCCCGTCTACATGTAAAATTTGACCCGTTACAAACTGATTTGAGGTCAAAAACCAAACTGCGTCGGCGATTTCTTCCGGTCTTCCCTGACGTTTAAGCGCTGATTTCGCAACCAGTTTTTTTTGTTGAGTCCTACTGTAATGTTTTGGAAAAGTAATAACGCCCGGTGAAACCGCGTTAACCCGGACTTTATCCCCTAAAGCTAAAGCCAAATACTTGGTTAAAAAAATAAGCGCCGCTTTGGAAGCGCTATAAGCCGCGTGTTCTTTTAAAACAGGAAATTCGCCGTAAATATCAGTAATATTAACCACGCAGCCCCGGTGTTTTTCCAACCACGGTTTGGACGCAATCGCAACACTTACCGGTGAAAAAGTGTTCACGTTTAAAATGTGACTCCATTTTTTGAAATTCTTTGTTATTAAGGCTGTCGATTCAAAAACGGAAGCGTTATTCACAACCAAATCCAACCGACCCCAGCTATTCACGACTTGCCGAATCAATCGATCAGATTGACTTGGATTCGCGAGATTAGCTTGAACTAACAAAATTTCTACACCCTTGGTTTCCAATTCTCGTTTCAACTCTAGTGTTTTGGATTTCGATTTTCCGTAGTGAAGAGCGATATTAAATCCTTCAACCGCCAATTTTCGGCTAATGGCAGAGCCCAAAGAACTAGCCGCGCCGGTGACTAGCGCAATGGGTTTTAAAGACATGTGTAAATTCTTTTTCATCTTTCCTCCGATTCTATGATTCTTCGCGGGCTTCGTTTAATGCACGGGTTACATAAGGAATAAATTTCCAATACCATCGGGTCAAGTCGACAATTTTGGATTCGGGATATCTTTCCAAATAAAGCTTCTGCGTTGAATCCCAAATCACCGAACCGGGACCATTTTGCTTTAAATTTTCAACAAACTCCCGAACCAAACCGGGTGGACGAATCTCATGAAAGTCATTTACAACTTCTTCCTGAAGCTCCTCGTTTGAAACTAAAAGATCAAGTATCAACAAAAGATCCTGGGAAGACTCATAAATTCGTTCCCCATCTAAACCCCTTCCCGTGCTCAACCGAAGTCCCTTATCAAGAATAAATCTACCCGCTTGAGGAACCCAAACTTCATACTCATACCCCAAATAAGGCAGATTTACCGCGTAAGGATTTTCAAGCAAAAGAGAAACTCTCCGATCCGGAATAGCGCAAAGACCCTGAGCTGTCGGTTTTTGATTGGGTTTGATTTGAGGACAAACAAACTGAAGTGTTCCCATATCCCCTCGAAAATACGCCGGTGAGTTGGGTTGAATACCCATTTTACGGATTTTACGTTGAAAACCCTGAGCGGTTAAATGCTCGTGCAGATCTTGAAAGGTTTTACCACCTTTAGCAATACCCGCTAGGACATCTTGAGTCCGGTAAGAAGAGACTGGCTTTTCTAACAATGAAAAATGGTATAACTCAACGGCTTTTTCTTCCAAAATTACCATCGAAGGAAGAAAATCTTTTAATAGTGGAAGCCATGAGCCGATAGAAGCGAACACACGCACAATAGAAACCTTTAGAAAATATCGGTTTGATACCCGCTGATTATCTTTTAAATACCCTTGATTGCAAACCCTTGCTTTTTTAGAAAGACGGACAGACTCTGGCGGAAATCTCCTTGAATTTCGATAACCCCATTTCGAACAGTTCCTCCCGCACCGCAGGACTTTTTCATTTGGCTGGCCAGTTCTTCCAATTCTTCGGGTCGGCGGGTAAATCCATCTAATACGGTAACCGTCTTACCTCGTCTGGCTTTTTTTTCGATTCGAATGTAGATGGTTTCCATCAAAGACCGGCCTATAAAAAAAGCCGCTTCAATTGAAGCGGCTTCATGTTGGTTGCGGGGGCTGGATTTGAACCAGCGACCTTTGGGTTATGAGCCCAACGAGCTACCAGGCTGCTCCACCCCGCGTCTGTTTGGCGCTGATCACGCCTATTTTTTAATGGTGCCGAGAACCGGAATCGAACCGGTACGGGCTTTAGGCCCGAGGGATTTTAAGTCCCTTGCGTCTGCCAGTTCCGCCATCTCGGCAAAATATTTAAGATCTAATAACGCACCGAAAGAAGAAAATACCCTGGCTGGCTAAAAAGGAACGTCAGCATAACCACCCATGCCGAGGAAGTCAATAAAGATTGGACCGGGACTTAGTGGCTATCGGTTTTACCAAACTTATAAACAATTTCTCCGGGCTTAACCAAGTTTAGTTCTTCGCGGGCCTGCTTTTCAACCGCCGAATTATCCTTGGAATAGGTTTTATATTCGGCTTGATAATGATCAATGTCTGATTGAAGCTGGGTATTTTGCTCAATTAAACTTTGTTTTTCGGAGTGTAGTTTATATAAATTCCACAACCCTCTATTACCGCTCAAAAGCAAATAGAAAACCAATAAAACAACAATCAACATTCCCCATTTGCGCTGCTGGTTCATCGTGTCTCCCAGGGTTTAAAAATATCCCGCCAGCCCCTTTGACGTTCCAAATCCATCGATTTTATAAAATCGCCCGCTGATTTTTCTCGATAGGTTATTTTATATCTCAAGAAGTGCTTTTCAAGCGCAACAACATACAACGAAAAAAGAAAAACAAAACCGATAAGGACCCACAAAAAAGGCGCAAGAACAAAGAAAAAAACCGCCAACAAGGAAAAAAACAAAAGAAGGAGCGAACTGGGTCCCGTACCTAGAGTAATCAAAAAAGATCGGTAAAGAAGTTTTCCAAACGAAGGCTTTTGAAAAAATAAAATTGGCCATTGATAAAAAGTCATCATCAAACCATAAAGAAATACGGTGGCCACTAGTCCAATGAGGATAAAAACCCATATACGTGAAGAAACCTGAAGCCTGTAATAAAAACTTATGTTGTATAAAGCAAGACCGAGAACTAAGCCGGAAATGGCTATTGAAGCCAATGCTTTCCAAAAACAGAGACGCAAATCAGCCAATAATCCTGAAAAAGTAACATTGTCTTCAATAAAAATTTTAAAAATAACTAAGGCCCAAGGCACGGAGATAGCGCACTCTAAAACAAAGACTGGATAAATTACGAACCAATTCCACTGTTGATTTCGACTTAAAATACCCAAAGAACTGGCAAGCCACCCCACACCCAAACAGGTAGAAAACCAGCCAAAATTATAAAGAATGAGTTGAAAAAGGTGATCATAATAACGCCAAAACCAAGACCTAAAAATATCCTGCCAGCGCGAATAAGAAGAAAAATCAATTTCTACAGAAAACGCTTCAGAGGAAGACGAAAGATTCAAAATTAACTGAGTTCTTTTTCAAACTTCGGGATGGCCTTCTTAATTTCCAAACGTCCTCGGCCCAAGTTGCCATCTAAACTCAAAGCTAGAGCGACGAAGTAATTTTTTCCTACTAACATCATGATCATGCTGGCTTTATCAGTCGTAATCAAAATTTCAGCCGTATTCCCTAACCCGAAATTAGAAGAAGCTTTCATGGCATTTTTAATAATGCTGGAATACTCGGCTCCTACCGCATTGATATCAAAGGCATTGTGCGAGACCTGATCAATGACAATACCGTCCATTCCTACGAGACTGGCTCCAATAGACCCTTCGACATTCTCTAACATTTCTTCAAGAATCTTTTTGAAATCCATTTAATTTCCCAAACACTTAATTTGAATAAAAAACCTAAGGACAACTAACTTACTTTTTCAACCTTTTTAGCTGCCCCATCCATTGCCAATCTCAACATTCCCAAATTAATCTGGTGATCTGCCAAAACAACTAAAATACCGCCCGCAAAAGAAACTAATATAATATGGCCGGTTTCTGCTGTTACTAAAACTTGTTTTAATAATCCTTGATTTAACTTCGTCGCGGATTGACTCGTATCTTTAAAAATAGACAAAACCTGCTTTTCAAGGGAATCATTATTACTATTTTCACCCACAGAAACAACGCTTATTCCTTCAATACTGGTCAAAAAACATCGGCGAATACCCATGATAGACGCCAGTTCGGCAAGAACCGCTTTTAAAACATCAATCTGAACGGATGAATACTGAATGGCTTTTGAAGAGCTGGGCTTTTCGTCCACAACTCTTGTTTTTTCGGGTTCTTTAATCTCAAGTTTAACCGCTCGCGCTTTTGTTTCTTTATCATTACGATCCATCGACATAACCTGAAGAATATCATCCTCGGAAAACTTAGCTTCTTTTTCTTTATCTAAATGAGAAGTTTTTGCTTTATCCGCTTTTATATTATGAACAGAGGTTTGTTCGATTTTTTTGGGTGTTGGACTAGGCACATCAACAACTGTCGTTTTCTTTAAATCAACCAATTTTTGCTTCACATTCGAGTTATTCGGTTCTTTTTTTAGAAGTTCGTCATAAGTTTCTATGGCTTTATCTAAATGACCCTGTTTCAAATAAAGTTCTGCCATTGTTATTGATGCCATGCTGGCTGAGATTGATTCCTTTTCGACAGCGCTCTCTTTAATTGAGGGTTCTGTTTGAGATACGTTCGCCGCCTTTTCAATCGCTACTTTTAACAGTTTTTGAGTTTCATCATCGTCCGGAGTTAAAGTAAGAATGGCTTGATATTCATCTATTGCCGCTTTGAAATCCGATTTTTGCATGAAAAGCGAACCCAATAAAGAATGCGCCATCAAATTTTCCGGATCAAATTCCAGCACTTTTTTAAATTCAAAAACCGCATTATCCAGTTTTATCTGGCCTTGATAAATTCTTCCAAGAACAAGATGTCCGTTTGAATAATCCGGATTCTTTTCCAAACCTTTGCTACACACACGATAAGCTTCGTCCAACGCCCCATCTTTTCGATATGCTTCCGCCAAAGGGGCAAAAACAAGCGAGTTCGGATCATCTTCTAACTTTTTCTTCAAATCAGAAATTTCAGACGTAGACATCTCCTTCCAATTTCCTATAAAAGATTACTTTAATCTTGAAGTTGTCTCAAAATGGAAAAAACAATTGATTGAGGAACACTTTTTTGAATGGTAACAAGGCCTATTTTCCTTGTCAACACAAACTGGATTTGTCCATTTTTCGCCTTCTTATCTAAAAACATTTTTTCATAAACTTTTTCCACATTAAACCTACGTATAGGTCTAAATAAACCCGCTTTTCTTAAAAGATTTATTTGTCGATCGGCATCCTCCTCCGCACAGAGACCCAGTTGGACCGACAAACGGGCTGCAAACATCATTCCATAGGCGATAGCTTCTCCATGAGTCAGTACATCATAATTGAAATAGGCCTCTAAAGCATGCCCCAAAGTGTGACCATAATTAAGCCAAGCCCTCTTACCGCCCTCGCGTTCATCCTCAGAAACAATTTGAGCTTTAATTTGACATGAGCGCCAAATCAATTCTAAAAGGATCTTAGGGTTCCTGCGTAACACAACTTCCAATTGCGTCTCTAGTCGTCCAAACATTATCGGATCTTGAATAATTCCATATTTAATGACCTCGGCTAATCCTGTTTTCAGTTGTCTGTCGTTCAATGTTTTCAAAACAGCCGTATCCACCAAAACTACTTTGGGTTGGTAAAATGAGCCTATTAGATTTTTTACCCCCTCAAAATCAATAGCCGTTTTGCCCCCGATACCGGCATCAACCTGGGCCAAAAATGTGGTCGGGCACTGAACAAATTGTATTCCCCGCATATAAATTGAAGCTGCAAATCCTCCTAAGTCACCAGTCACACCTCCGCCCAACGTCAACAAACAAGAGTCCCTCTGAAACGAAAGCCGCGTCATTTGGCGAAGTACTTTAAATAAAGTTTTTTCGTTTTTGTGCGTTTCCCCATCCGGAATGAAAAAGGGATAAACTTTAAAACCTTTTGAAGACAAAGAATCAAAAATTATTTTTCCATAAAGACGATAAACTTTTAACGAGGACAAAATCATAATTTTTTCAGACGAACATAAAGATCTAACTATCGAACCTGTTCTTTTTAAAAGTCCATATTCAACATGAACTTTGTAGCTTCTAGAGCCCAAATTAACTTCGATCGGTTTCATTTCTCTACTCTCTCTGCTTCTAAAAAAATTCAATTGATGAATCTTTTTTCAAAAAACTCAAAATATCGTCAGCAACATTTTTTGAGTCTTTGTGGTCGGTTAAAAATCGGGCATGAGCTAATTGATAAAGAGGATTTCGTACCTCTTCCATCTGCTTAATCTTGGAGAATGGATCATTTTCTTGCGCTAGTAAAGGCCGTTGTTCCAAATAGGGTTTTACTCTTCTCCATGCCACTTTAGGAGAAACTTCCAGCCAAACACACCAACCAAGGGAGAGTAATTGATTCCTGTTTTCTTCATTGATCCATAAACCTCCACCAGTTGAAATGACAGACTTGCTATGATTCCTGATCCAGTTAATTGCTTCTTTTTCTTCCGAGCGAAAAAAACTTTCTCCATCATCCTTAAAAATTTGAGCTATTTTTTTGTTGTTTCTTTCTTCGATCCACTGATCAGTATCCAAAAAATCAAACTGAAGGGCTTTTGCCAAATCTTTGCCCGTCGAGGTTTTTCCCGCACCCATAAAACCGATCAAAATAATAACAGGAGGAAATCTCATCGATTAAATTCTAATAGTTTCGAATGTGTTTCAAATAAAGCTGATAACGCTGTTGGATTTCTTCCATAAAATCTCCGCCCATTTTTTCCAAAAAAGCATCTGCTATAATCCAAGCGCAAATCGTTTCACCAATAACCGAAGCCGCTGGCAAAGCACAGACATCCGATCGTTCATAGGCCGCCCTTATTTCGCGTTTAGTTTCAATGTCAACTGACCGCAACGGTTTCTTAAGAGTCGCAATAGGTTTTTTAGCTACACGAACAACTATTGGTTCTCCATTGCTCATACCGCCTTCAATCCCGCCGGCTCTGTTCGTTAAATGAAAAAAGCCTTTTTTAGTCTGATAAGCTATTTCATCATGGACTTTAGATCCGAGTTGAACCGCATTTGAAAACCCACTTCCAATTTCAACACCTTTAATTGCCTGCATACTCATTAAACCTTGAGCCAAACGCCCATCTAACTTACGATCCCACTGAACATGACTTCCTAATCCGACTGGCACTCCCGTAACGATTACCTCAAAAATCCCACCCAAGGTATCACCCTTTTTCTTGGCTAAATCGATGAGTGAAATTGCATTTCGCTCAGCCGTTTTCTCCAACATGCGAACAGATGATCGATCAGCCTTTTCATTTAGACCGCCATATTGAACAAGTTTTTTTTTAGAGATCGCCGCGCCCAATTGACTTACATAGCTTTGAACAAAAATGTTGAAGTTTTTAAGAAACTTTTTAGCGACTGCGCCCGCCGCCACACGAACCGTTGTTTCCCTCGCGCTGGCTCGTTCCAGTACATTTCGGAGGTCGCGATGGTTATATTTGATTCCACCAGAAAGATCGGCGTGCCCTGGTCGGGGACGTTGTAATGGATTACCAAAGGATCCCTTGATAAAATCCGGGGTCATTATCTTTTCCCAATTTTCATAATCCCTATTTTTAACAAAAAGGGTAATGGGTGAGCCTAAAGTTACGCCTTTTCGTATACCCGATAATATTTCTACTTGATCTGTCTCAATTTGCATTCGTCCGCCCCGACCATAACCTTTCTGACGGCGGCCCAATTCAAAATTAATGTCTTCCGATGAAATAAATAAGCCGGAGGGAAATCCTTCCACAATAACTACGGTTCCTTTGCCATGGGATTCTCCGGCCGTTAAAAATCTAATGCTCATGATTAAACTCCACATTTTAATGAATATTTATAATTGCAACCAATTGTATTAGCTATTTCAATTGCGTGAATATCAACATAAAAAATAAGCGCCCTTATCGGGCGCTTATTAAAAAACTATTTTTTCATCAGGTCTTAATCTTGAATAATAGTCGGCGTAATAAAAATAACTAATTCGACCTTTTGATGTTGGAGAGACTTTTGTTGAAAAAGATCGCCAATTAAAGGTAGGTTCATCAATAAAGGAACCCCACTATATGAATCCGTAACGGTATCACGAACCAACCCACCCATTACAATGGTTTCTCCATTTTTGATCGTTATGGTTGTATTAGCGGTTTGTTGACTAGTTGGAGGGGGTCCAGTACCAGTTGCCGAGCCCGTCTCAGAAGTCACCGAAGCTACTATGACTGTTGTAATTCGTCCATCGTCTGTAATTCGGGGAGTAATTTTTAAATCAACCGGAAGTGCAAGTGTGTTAAAAGTTGTAGTGTTAGA
>Ga0302186_10004158_pt1 | contig 10202 bp, 9 predicted proteins | sample II_Bog_E1_2_FD_198782 | JGI IMG/M metagenome (GOLD analysis project Ga0302186, IMG submission 198782) | Peat permafrost microbial communities from Stordalen Mire near Abisko, Sweden - II_Bog_E1_1 | ecosystem: Environmental > Terrestrial > Soil > Wetlands > Peat | place: Sweden: Abisko, Stordalen...
TTATCAACAAACAAAATGAGTTTATCTAAAGATTTACCTATTATGAATGTAATCAGTCAGTTACAAAATGACTCCAATTCTACAAAACTAGAATTATTACGTAATACATTATTAAAGTATAATATCCACGCAAAAGAAACTGATGGTTTGTTTGTTTTGTATTATGAGAATGATAAAAAAACAACTCTTGTAAATAATAAATATTTAAAAGAAGGGAATGTATCAATTAAAGACCAAAATAAAGACCCTATTTTAACTACAAATTTGGCAGAACAAGTTATTGCTCGAGACTTGGAAGAACACACGCGAAGTATAATATTTGATAAAGAAACATTTGAACCAATTGTCACACAGTATAGCAAGATATTATACAATGCTGATGCAGTGACATTTTTAAAAACACATGATTGGTCAAAAGTTATTACAACTGAATGTTATGAAGGAACTGTGTTACTATTATTCAATCACAAAGATAAATGGTACGTTAGCACAAGACGTTGCATTGACGCATCTGAATCATCTTGGATACAAAACAAATCGTACAAAGAAATGTTTGATGAATCAATAGAAAATTTGTTGAATCTTGACGAATTTGACAAACAGTATTGTTACCATTTTGTGCTATTGCATCATAAAAACAGGAATATTGTCCAATATACACAGTATGGGAAAAATTATAAAATGCTGATTATGACAATGATTACGCATAAAAACACGTTAAATGAAGTTACGAAGCAAGAAATTAATACTAACCCAAAATTAAAGCATTTATCATCAGTATTGAAAGTACCCGAAAATCAATATTTCTCATGTTTTGATGAAGCACAAATAATGATAGAGTCTATTAGTAATTTAAATGAGGTTGAAAAGAGAATTAGTATGGAAGGATTGGTATTTCGTTATTATGAAGGTGAATTGTACAATAGCAAATTCACTGTGTTAAAAATTCAGACAGAATTATACCAAAAATTATTAAAATTAAAACCAAACAATTCTAATTTGGATCAAATATATTTAGAATTATACCAAACACAAAAATTAAATGATTTTATACCTTATTTTTCACAATACAGTACAGAAATTATTAGACGAATTAATACGTCAATGAAAAATTTGTCTCGTGAAATTCTAAATTTGTATCATGGAACTCGCCAAAAAAAGAATAAAGAACTTTATGATTCATTGTCAAAACAATATCGTGATGTTTTATGGCAAGTACATGGATTATATATAAATAATAGAAAACTTGATTTTAGTTCAGAAAATATAAAATCTGAATTAACAAAATCTGAATTAACAAAATCTGAATTAACAAAATCTGAATTAACAAAATCTGAATTAACAGAATCAAAATCTATAACTGTGCATGATATATATTATTATTTAAAAAAAATGCCATCACAACAACTAAGACAATTGTTTTATGATAGAATGTCCATGCTCAAAAATAATATTGTGGGTGCACCATTTTTAAACAAAAATTGCATTCACACAAAGATCCAAACTAATTTAATGTTTGAATCCAAGACTCAATAAATTAAGTATTATTTTAACTTTTTATTTTTATTATCATATTTCAAATCTTTTAATGATTTTTCAAAAGTATTAAACATTTTTATTAATCTTGTAATTACTTCTGAAAATATAGTTAATGGATTTTGTGTTGATGTGCATAATTTAATTTCAATTTGTTTTACTAATTGATCCGGTTTCGCTAATCCACAATATTCGACATTTTTATGATTTTGTAATTGATCGTTAATAATGTTACCAAAAGTATGGTTTTCATCATCGATCTTGATTAATAAATTTTGTTCATTCTTTACACTTGGTAAATCATAGTTTTCCATTACTATCTTTTCAATATGTCCTAATTTTTGAGTTGCATTCTGGCATACTTTTAATAATATAGCCATTTCATCTTGTTGTCCACTCGATTCAATTGTCAAACCAACTTTATTTGGAGTCTCATCATCATAAAATCCAGTTGACAGTGCAGACCAAATATTGTTTTTTTCTCCAACACCCAAAACACCCGTCATCGTTGTAATGATTTTTTCAGTTGGTCTGAGTTGTATCAATAAAATCTGTCCAGATTTTTTGTACGGATTGTCTACTAACTCCCCATCAACATAATATTTAATATGATCTGTTGTAACATTCATATTTGCATTTGTTGTATTTTGTATATTCAAAAATAATTGTATGCTTATTGTATCTAAAGGATGCTTTTCTCTATTTGGATCAGAATAGTCAACTTTCCAGTATTTTGGATGCAAAAATGAAATATCTGTTTCAACATCAAATATTGGTAATTGTGACCATCGTAATCGTAATTGATCATTGTTGAAAATACTTGTGTTTTCTTCAATGATTATTGAATCTGAACAAAATGCATATGATGGAATATTATCTAATGCAATACGTCTAACTGTGTTCGCAAAAATTAATGTTGCGTCATCACCACTTAATATTAATTTCAAACTAGATGATTGGGGGGCGTATGTTTTGTTATCTTTAATATAATCTGGCTTGAATTCAGTTTTTTCATAAGAATCAATTTTAATATCAATTGATCCTAAAGAAGCACCTTGCACTGCCGAAGCTGCTTGAGATTTTTTTGTTTTCGACATATATTAACTATTATAATATTATATTTAAATCATATTATATTTAAATAATTTTATTTCAATCTTTTTAAAATATAATATGTGCGAATTTATCACAAATCTTAATTTCATATATTATATTAATATTATAAGGCACAGTTATGAACAACACAAATAATTCAAAGGAAAAATATATTTTGTTTTATAGTGAACGCTGTAAAATGTCTACTGAATTAAGACGTATCTTAACAAATGAAAATATTTTACATTATTTTGAACAACACTGTGTTGATGGAAATATAAATTATTATAAACAACTCGGTCTTACAAATGTACCAACAATGATTGTTCCACAAGTTGGAAAGCCTTTGATCGCAAAAGATGCCTTTGAATGGTTACAACATCGAAAATTTTTAATGCAACAAAGAAGTGTCGAATCAAATAGGCAAATAATTCAACAGTCCACAAATAAATATGACCAGGCGAATAATAATAATTTATTGGGATTTTTTAAACCTGAAATGGGCGGATTTTCTGATAATTATGCTTTTACTAATGCCGATGTTGCACAACACCAAGCCTTTTTTGGTTACAAAGATGAAGACAATAATGCTATTTATACCTCACCTGAAGAAAAAAAGAAAATAACCAAAGCTGATTTTGCAAAAATAGGCAAAAATATCGAAAATGAACGAAAAAAACAAAGTGCGGATTTAAAAGATTTCCAACATAAACAACAAATTCAAGATGTTATTCGTTCTGAAATTAAAAAAGTAATGGAGAAGTAATATTAAGAGTTTTTTTCTTCTAACACAAGTGCGTATAAATATAGTTTATTCTTATCATCATATAAAGAATATACTAATATTTAAAAACTATTATATAAAAATGAGCAAAGCTACAATAATAATTAATTTTAATGCCAAAGTTTTGATGTTTGCAAATTACTTAAATGGTGTTTGTCCAGACACTGTTTGTACACAAGATGTTAAAGATTTAGAAAAATTAATTAAAACTTCTGATTGTGCATTGATTGATATGTTTGTTTTAAATGTACTTCCGGATAAACATAAAATTGAATCAAAGGATGAAACATTCTTTACAAGTACAAATAACACATATAATACAATGAAAACAGGTATTCAAAAAGATGTGTTGAAAAAATTATTTAAATTTACAGCTGTGTGGAATTCATTTACATCGGGCAACAAACATATAACATTTGCAACCTTACAATCTTTATCCTCAAGTGCGTATGACTATTACCAAGTTGTAAAATCCGAATAATAAAATCAAAATATGTGGTTTAAACATTAGAATTATTATATAAAAATATAATAATACTATAACATGGAGCAATTGACTAAAGATTTTTTATGTAACTTATTTGATTTTGTTACAAAAATATATACCTATACAAAAAATGATGGTGCAAACATATTTTTGCGTGAATTTCAAAACTTAAATATGGCAAAAGTTATTAAAAAATTTGTTGATGTAATGGGACCATATGGCTCTGATTTGAATTTAAGAAATGAATCTATTTTCTTATCAAATGATCAAAAGAAAAAACAATTGGTTGTTTTTCCCGGAATTAATATGAATATTATTTGGATTCAACTCAATTCTGATCAAAAAGAACAATTGTGGGCCCATTTACAATGGCTTTATACAACAAGTCATTTGATCATAAAAGAAATTGCTGAAAAATCTGAAAAATCTGAAAAATCTGAAAATTTCGAAAATACAAATTCAGAAACACAAATTGTTCTTAATAATACTTCAGATAAAGATAAACCATTAGAATTCAATCCTTATATTGGTGTTGGTGAAGTTAATTCAACCTATGGTATTGATGAATTATTCAGTGGTCCGCAAGAATTGCCAGGTCAAGAAAAATCATTACTTAATCCTCAAGATTTGTTGACAAATATGATGCCTAAAATGAATATTAATACTATTCTGAAAACTATGGGTATAGATATGAATGATTTAAAACAACAGCTAAAGAATTTAGACAAATCTGAAATTGATAATGCAACAAACACAATTCAATCTTTACTTGGTAATGACTTGAGCCCTGAAACATCATCACTCATAAAGGATATGGTCACTGAAGTTGTTGATGAATTAAAACAAGATAACGCTAAAACTGCAAATGGTGAAGACGATTTTATGAAAGTTGCTGAAAATTTAGCTACAAAACTTATGCCTAAAATCCAATCTTCCGGTATTAAAAGTGAAGACATTTGGAAATCAACAATGAAAATGGCCGATAATTGTAAAGATAAAGACGGTAAACCAATGTTTAATATGAATGAGGGGCCAATGTCATTGCTAAAAAATATGATGACTGATATGCAAAACCCAGGTGCAAAGCCGTCGATGTCTCAAAAAGAATATATGGAACAATGTTCTAAAATGATGAGTGGAATGAATATTCCTGGAATGGACATGTCGAATATGAAAAATATGATGAGTATGATGGGAATGGGGGCAAAATCATCCACACCATCTGCTACGTTAGGTACTGCAAAAAATTCACATAATACAAATAATAAAAAAAAGAAAAAGAATTTAACAACTGTAAACACTAACACAAATTAAAAATACAAATTCATAAATAAATGCGTTTGATGAGTAATATTTCTAATATTAATTAATATTAGAAATAATTATAATTTATGACTTCAAATAATCTTTTTAGAGTTATTGATGAACAAAGTTTGGATGAAATTTTAACTGAACATAAAAATAGTTTAGTTTTGACAATATTTACATCAACGACAATAAACAATACTAATATCAAAAAATGTTTGGTTAAATTAGCTGCTGAAAATATTTATTGCTTTTTCTGTATTGTTGATACTGATAATTTTTTAAATCATACATATAAATATACAAAAAATATAAAACCTCTCCCAAAATCATGTTTTTATTTTGATTCTGAAGAAATAGTTAATGTCCAAGGCTCAAATATGCAAGATGTTTTTGATGTGTTCCATAATATTAAAAATAAAATTGACCAAAAATTACAAGCAAATGCTCAACAAAATATTTATAATCAACACAGTATGACTCCATATAATGAAGTTATTGTAAAATCACAACCGGTCGGACAACAGCAAACACCATTACAATATCAACAACAAATACCATTGCAGCAACAAGCACAATTGCAACAACCATTACAACAAATACCATTGCAGCAACAAGCACAATTGCAACAACCATTACAACAAGCACAATTACAGCAACAAGCACAATTGCAACAACCATTACAACAAGCACAATTACAGCAAGCACCATTACAACAACCATTACAACAAGCACAATTACAGCAACCATTACAACAACAAATGCCATTGCAGCAACCATTACAACAACAAATGCCATTACAACAACCATTACAGCAATCACAATTACAGCAACCATTACAACAGCAACCATTACAACAAGTGCAGATAAAATCCCCTGATCAGACATCCAGACAATTTGTCCAATCAAATTCACAATTGAAACCAATTGAATTTGATCAAGAAGAACGATTAAAACAACTTAATCAATTAAACCAATTAGAAAATATTCAAAAAATAATTCAATTAAAAAGAACACATGAAATCGATCAATTGCAAAGAATAGCACGTTCTAAAGAATTAGAAGAAAAAAAAATACAAGATGAAACAAAAGAGAAAAAAAGGCGATTTTAATTATGATATTTAAAAATTATTTCTAATGTATAAAATATAAATGGAATCAATTAAAGATCCCAAGTATATTTTTTGGTCAGATGACTTGTCAATTTTGTATAAAGATGACAACTATATTAAATTTATACCAACCGAAAATATGACACGTGCTGAACAATTAAATTCAATATCCAGATTTGCTATTTATTTTTTTGTTCTAGTTATTTTGTTTGAACAAAATACACAATGGTTGTATTTTCCAATAATATTAATTATATTCACATTATTTTTGTACAAAACTTATATTTCAGATGAAGAAGGTAAGGAAAAAGATTTTATGAAAAAATTAACAAAAAGGAAAAATTTGAGACTTATCCATAATCGAGAAAATATAACCGGTGCACAGTGCTCAGATATAATAAATAGTAAAACACCTGGTATATTTTCAGATTCGGATAAAAATGTGTGCAATTTAAATTATGATGATAATGGTATAGAAAATATGGCAAATTTAAGTCCAAATTCTGAAAGTGAAGTTTATCCAAATTCCGAAAATAGAAATAGAGGAAAAAAATCATATAACGATCAAGATAAAATAATTGTACATTCGTCTAATTTGTTATCAGACAAATCTAATCCGCAATTACAAGTCGGGTATTATGATTCAAATGGATTTTTAAACATTGATTCAGGTAGAAAAATCCCAAAATATAATAGATATAAGCAAGAACCATTATACACATTCGATGAGTATTCGCAATATACTGATGCAACATGTAGACGTCCAACAATTGATAATCCATACATGAACCCATTTATAACTGATACGTCGAGTGATGTATATGTGCCAGCTGCATGTAATGCTGACGATGATGATGTAAAAGAACAAATAGCTGTTTCATTTAATAATAATTTGTTTAGAAATGTTGATTCTGTTTGGGAAAATGAAAATTCACAACGACAATTCTACACAGTCCCAAATACATCTATTCCAAACCAACGAAATGAATTTGCAGAATGGTTGTACAAGTCACCTGCAACGTGCAAAGAAGATAATTCTAATTGTTACAATAATTATTATTCGGATTTACGATTTGCTAGTCCAAAATAAGCTTTTTTCTTATTAGATAGATAAAGACGCTGGATGTATAATAGATGGATCATATTTGATATTGTTTTTTTTAGTTTTAAACAATATCATAAACAAAACAACCACAATTAAAAATAACATTAGTATTTTTATATATTTTTCAAAATTTGAATCTGTGCAAATATCCATATTCTTTTTTTATTATTTAGATAAATTTATGAGAGATAAATTTATCTAAATAATAAAAAAAACATTAGAAATAATACATACAATACAAATTTCTAACATTTGCATCTACATTTGGTGTAAAATTTATAATTTCAATTGATTCAAACCCTTCGCTCAAAACTGGTTTTACATATTTCTTGTTAAAGATATTATATACAATATCTGGAATTCTGTCAATTGTGCCTTTTGATACTAAATGCCGAAAATTCATGTTGTGTTTTGATGTGCCAATGTCTATATTAAACAATATACACCTACAAGTGTATTTTGCCTTTGTAGCGAGATCAATGTATTTTTTCCGCGTTTCAACATCTAAATTCGTATTATCAATCACAATATTTGATTTAGCTAAAATTGCGGTTTGAGTGGCTTTTAAGCATTTTTGTAATGTTTTTAATGTGTCTTGATTTATCCATTCATATGCGTGCTTATCTACAATGTTCTTTTTTACATATGATGTTTTGCCGGATCCAGGAAAACCACACATGATGATTAATTCGTTTTTACCAGAATCAGCTGTATATGCAGGTTTGAATTCTGGATATGTGTTTGTAAAATCGATTTCTTTTTCTTCAAAATCTATCGGATACGAAACTTTTATATTAGTTAATTCTTTTTTGATATCAGCTGGTGTTTTAGTTAAAAACAATTCTTCTGGCAATTTGAATTTTATTTTTGAGTTAAGTGCAAATTTTAAATCAGTGTCTGCAAAGTCAGATGGTCGGCCTGCTGCATCTCCACAATAAAAACTTTGTTCTAAATCTAGTTTTTTGATGTTTGTTGTGGCAATCTCAAACATTGTCATATATGGTTTTCTATACAAATCACTTTTTAAACTGGCATATATCTGTATTGAAACATCCAATTTTGTAACTATTGCTTGGAGTTTTTTCATCCAGTCAATGGTTTTTGTTTCATTTGAACCAATAGTTTTTTGATTTGTAAAAATAATGATATTGTGTGTTTTGCTAAATGATTTTATTATATCAACAACATTTGGACTAAACCATTTCCAGTCTTCTGAATCAATAGGAAATTTTTTTCCAGATTTTGTTACAATTAAGGTTGAATCTAAATCAAATCCCGCCACTTGGTTGTGTAAATCCAATCCAGTGTATTTATACGATCCATATAAATAATTTGTTTTTGTCCATTTAATTTGTTCCATTTATTATTAAATATATAATTCATGTTTTTATATACTGTGTTTGTAATTATAATAAAAAAAAATCAACTTTTTAATAAATAGTTGGGTATTGGTTTTTCATTCGCGCTTCAGCCAAAACTGCAAACGGATTTCTGATAAAAGCTGAGCAATCACGACACATAGAAATATTGCAGCACGCAACAGTGTGTTCTTTATTTGATAGACATCTTATACATTGCTTTGTTGGAGTATATTTAGGATTATTTGTACGCATGTTTTGACAACGAGAACAATAAGTACTGTCTTGTGTTGCGATATTTAAACAGCCATTTTTATTGCTACCACATGTACAACCACATTTAGTTTGAGTGTTTTGAACAGAACTCATTATGATTATTATTATAATGATAATAAGGTTTTTTTGGTAATAATTATAATTTTATTTAGAGCAAATCAGTTCGATTATTTATCAATTTTTTATTCGTTTAGTATAATAAATATAATAAAACAATGAGTAATTATTATTCTAATAGATCAACCAGTAATACAAATAGACAAAATTTAGATACAGGCCGTTCTAAATCAGATCATTCAAAAAGAGTTGAGATGCGAATAATGGAAAGAAGCAGTTTCACAAATCCTGATTTTTTAAGTCAAAATCATAGTTTTACAAACCCAGCTTCTAATTTTGATAGTACGGATTTTAATAATGCACATGGTTTTGATAACCATAATTTCCGTAATTCAAAAAATAATTTAGATGAGCCCAAATCTAATAAAAAGCGTTTTGGTGAAATAACTGGACAAATGTTTGATTCATCCGAGTTAGAAAAAGGCATGCCCATTCGTACATTTGTTGCAGAACCTAAAAAAAATAACTTTTCAGACAAAAATTTTCGAAATAACTATTTGGATTTCGAATTGTACGAAGATGACGACGTTAATACAAATGAGAAAAATCAAAATAAAAATGATATTGATTATTATGATCCTAATGCACCATACAAAAATCATACAATGTTTTCGGATGTTGCGTTTGAAAATGAAAATCCCCGATTGCAAAAACAAGAAAAAGAATCGTTATTTCTTAACCAAAATATTAATCCATTACAAAAAAATCCATTAGTCGAATTCTCGTTGATAAATAATGATTATTCATGGTTTTTGCATGCGGAATTAGATACATTGATGAAAGGTTCAAAATATGTTATATCTGCATTTTCATCATTAATTCCATTTATTATATTGTATCGCGGGTCTAAATCATTCACTGAATCCGAAATAAAAACATTTTTTTCACTAAATAATAAAGATGATGTGTTTTTCGGTGCAACTGAATTAAATAATTTAATAATAAAAAATATGTACCTGACAATATCTAACGTAATATTTTTTCGCGATGATCTTGAAATAAACCCACAGTTTAAAAAATATGTTGA
>Ga0302186_10004159_pt1 | contig 10200 bp, 6 predicted proteins | sample II_Bog_E1_2_FD_198782 | JGI IMG/M metagenome (GOLD analysis project Ga0302186, IMG submission 198782) | Peat permafrost microbial communities from Stordalen Mire near Abisko, Sweden - II_Bog_E1_1 | ecosystem: Environmental > Terrestrial > Soil > Wetlands > Peat | place: Sweden: Abisko, Stordalen...
AAAATATCTATTTTATAACAATTTATTTCGTTTGAAATTTTTCTTTTTTATTAAATAATTTCGGTTTTTTGAGTTTTGGCCAAATTTTTTATTTGATCTCTAAAATTAAAAGGAAGTTTGAAAGAATTCCAAAAATCAAAAATCGAAAAAATACCTCGAATTATTCACTCCTTCCAATTCATATGAGATTGGATGACTCATTTCCAAATAATTTGTCGATTCTCAAACCAATTTTTAAAAACAAAAACATTTTGACCTTTCAAAAAAATGAATGCCACTTTAGTCAAGGACTTAATGAAAACCAAGAGCCCTGAGAAAATCGATGAGCTCCATATTGATGACTTACCTTTGACTCAAATTTCCCCTGAGGATTCCAAAGATCTTGGTAAAATATCATTTTTTCTCTATTTTTTTTTAATTTCCTTCCCACCATGCCATATTTCTAATATTTTTCTTTTTATTTCTAGCAAAATTCAAAAATGTCTTGATCTTTTCTTTCAATAATTGCCAATTGGTCACCTTGGAAAATTTCCCTACTTTCCCTGCTTTATTAAGACTGGAACTCGACTCAAACCCCATCAAACCTGAATCTTTCAAGTTTTTGATAGGTTTTAAAACAATCAAATCATTATCAATGAGCTATAATCCGAACATTTTCGAGTTCTCAGATGTCAAGCCTTTGAGTAGTTATTTGCCAGAATTAAGGCAAATTGATTTAGCAGGCTCGCCTCTTGCGCAAAAAGAAAATTATAGAGAGAAGATCTTTGAAATGTTTCCTAAATTGGAACTATTGGATAATCTGGATGAAAAAGGAAGCGAAGTGAAAGTGGATGAGAATGAATTGATGCAGAATCAAGATGTAGAGGAGATCAGTGAAGGAAATGAGGAGGAGGAGGAGGAGGAGAATGAGGACGGAATTGACAAAGATGAGAAAGAAGAGGAGGAAGAAACACAAGAAAAAATAAGGAAAAAAGTGAAAACGGGGTAATTAAAAATGGATTTTATTGAATTAATTGTTTGTTCTTTTCGAAATGAACAACTGTTATTTTTTTGATAAAAATGAGAAATTCTTTAATTCTTATAAAAAATGGAAAATTGGAAAAACTGTTTTTATTATGAGCAATAAAATTTTTCTCAAATTTCCAAGGATTTACGTGTATCTAACTTTTTTAATTAGTTTTTTATTACATTTTTTCGACAAAAACATAAAAATGGAGATTTCAAGCAACATTTTTTTTTCTTAAAAAAAACCAATTCATCCGATTTTAAATTTAATTCTAATTGATAACCGGATGTTCAAATTTCCAAGCATACTTATCTAACAAATCCATCCATTGCTCAGCTAAAGATCCAACAAATATTTGCTTTGGATCTTCAAACAATACCTGTCCATTTCCATTGTTAATATCAATTTGGGTTTTGATTTCGACATCCGACTCCGAATTTTTTTCCGAAGTCACATTTTTTTCACAAGTCACCCCAACATACTTTATTTCGGACTCATGGCTTTTCTTTTTGGTCAGATTGAGGGTGATTTTCCTTTCATTTGAGTCATTGCTGCTACTGGGAAGAAATTCATAAGTTCCATTATAATTAAGTCTATTCACTGAAGCATAAGGATATTCACAACTACTAACAAGAAAGTCTATATCTAAAGCAACTTCTCCTGAGCTTTGAAGATTTAATCTGCATTTCAAGTCAAAATTGAGGCACTCACATCCTACATGATAAGGGCTTTCATTTTTTGAAGCAAGAAAAGTAATGTTCTTTTCAAAATGTGATTCTTCTTTTTTTTCGATGAGATTTTTTTTTTTTTCCATTATATTTTCATTCTTTTTTCCATGAGAAAAATAAAATTTATTTAAATCAGGGGTTTTTGTTTTTTTATATTTATATTTTATTAATTTTTTTTAAATCATTAAGACCTTCTCTTAAAAAATATCAAACAAAAAAACCAAAACATTTTAATTTTTTTTTAAATACAAAGAAAAAAAAATTTACAATATTATATAAATTTTTAAATTCTGTGAAATGAACCCACCACGTCGTGATGAAGCCATATCCAACTTTTCAGAGGAGCGATCTGAGGTTAATAATATATCTCTCATCAGTACCAACATTCCTTTTTCTTCCTAAGCTAATTAATTCTCTAACCCAGAGTCCAATGAATTGAAAATTCCTTCAAAATCCCCTCAAAAACTTTGTTTTATTTGTCATAAACCTGAAATTGACCCTCAAAACGATTTGATTTTCCCTTGTTTATGCAATATGGTGACGCATCGTCGATGTTTGAAGAAATATATCATTGGAAATTGTGAAATGGGCTGCGAAAAATGTAGAACTAATTATGCGATTGGCCGATCTTCGAAATTTATTCTCAATCAAATGCGGCCGAAATTGATAACTTCTTTGCTTTGGAAGATATTCAAAATTTTTGTGTTATGTTTGGCCATTTCGGGCATCATCATTTATTTATCAACCATGGGTAATATGACAGGATTGCAAAACCAATGGCGGATTTTCTTATATACTTTGGATGCTGTTTTATTTTTGTTGACCTTGGTTTATATGTTTTTGGCTTTCCGATTGTTTTGCAAACGGCTTGGGATGAAGGATATTGAGGTGTTTTGCTATCAGACTGAAATAGCGAAACATAATAAGGATTCCAGGAGGATTTTAACAGATTTCCTTGAAAAAATGCAGGTCAATCAATATGAGGTGAGTGATTTGGAAGAGCCTAAAAATACTGTATAACTTTATAGCTGAATCATTTATTTATATTGTTGATAAATATAAACTAATAAAAAAATAAAAAATTTCTAATTTTTTCAAATTTTTCTTTAAATTGAATAAATAATAAATTTATTAATTTTTTTCATAAAATTTAAAGAAATATAATGTTTTTTTTAGGATTTTTATGAGTTTTATCCAAAAACTTTTAATTTCAGTTTTTTTTTCCCAATGTATTTCACTAAAAACATCTGTTACCCCTTCTCAAAATTTAAAACTTTAGACCAGCTCGGTCCTGATTTATTGATAAATTTGTCCATGCTCCATCAAAGGCAAGGCTTCAAATCATTCGATTCTTTACTAAGCCATTTAAAATCAGTGGATATCTTAAAATCTGTTCCAGTTATCAACGTCCTTTCATCATTGCCTCGTAAGCTCTTTATTCCAGAGTCAATACAAATTCCTGAAAAAGACATCTATCAAATCAAGCCATTAAAAATCGGATGCAATCAAACTTTAACCGATCTTGCAGTTCAATGCAAATGTTTAGAGATTTTATATGAAGCAATAGAAAATTTGAACTCTCCATATAGCATATTGGATATAGGGGCTGGCAGTGGATATATGTCTTATGCTTTATATAATTTATCGATGAATATTAAGAAGAATTATTTCGAAGGCTTAACAGGCATTGACATCTACGATGATTTGATCTCTCATTGTGGAAAATTGAAAGGGAAAATAGGGGCAGCTTCAAATTTCTTTGATTTATTGGAGTTTGAAGCGATAGATATTAATGATTTCATCTCTAAAAAAAAGAAAAAATTTGATATAATTCATGTTGGTTTTGCAATGGAGAATTTTTTGCTTGAAAGAATGAAGTTAGCCTTATTAAAGAATAATGATGGTGTTATATTAGCTCCTGTCATAAATGGTTCTGAGCAGGACCTGACACTATTTAGAAAAGAAGGCAATCTCAAGATTATGAGTACATTTTTTTCAGAAATGGTGGAGAAAAATCTAAAGGATTCATATAAATTTTTTGTCGATGGAGTCGAAAACATCGAAAAAATCGAGCCTACAAATGATAAAATCTCAAGTTTTGAACAAAGTGAAGTTAATCTTAAGAGAAAAAAAGAAGTTGAAGGGGAAATAAAAAATCTGGAAGCCGAATTCAAAATGATGATTAAAGAAATGAAGGAGCAAAAAAAGATGGAGAACGTGAAAATGAAAGAAATGATGGAAAATGCGAAAATAAAGGCTGCACTAAATAAAATTAATTATTTAAAGCGGGTATTAAAAAGACTTTGAATTCTGATCAAAAAAAAAATAGACCAAATATCTGAGCTTCGAAGGAAAAAAATTCAAACTCGAAAACAAAAACACAAAAAAAAAACAATCATGAAAATCAGCATCAAAACCATCAAAGGCGAGGTATTTCCAGTTGAAATCGAGCCTTCCAACACAGTAAGCTCCCCAATCTTAATCTCATAACTCCTTCTTTTAAATCTGTCTAGATCCTTGATTTGAAGAAAAAGATCGAGGGCATAAAAAACATGGAAGTTTCCACTTTGAAACTTATCCTTAAAGGGGCCAATACAAATGATGAAAACACATTGGAGTCCTACGGCGTGAAGGAAGGTGACTTCCTGGTTGTTATGCAAACCAAAGTGAGTGCCTCTTTATCATTTTTAAAATTATTCAAAAATTTCTCCAGAAATTGAACACACAAACGCAGGCTCAACCACAACAACAGAATCCCAATCCAGTCCCAGGCCAACCCCAGCCACTACAAACTCAACCGTAGGCCTCTTTTTAAATTTTCTTTAATTTTGGAATGATTTTTTTTTTTTTTTAGGAAACCGAACCCAACCACAGGACAGAGTCAACCCGGCCAGCCTGCAGACAACAATTCGAACGTGGTTCAGGATTTCAGTCAGGCCTCAGCCTCCAATGTCGTCTTAGGCGACAAATTCAACCAGACTGTCGAGGAAATCTGCAAGATGGGCTTCCCAAAAGAAGACACCATTAAAGCCTTGAAGGCGGCCTTCAACAATCCAGACAGAGCCATTGATTATTTGATCAACGTTCGAACTTATAGAAAAAACTTATCATAAACTTCTTATAGGGGATACCTGAGATACCAGCCGATCATCATCAACCACCTGCCCATCAACAACCAGCCCATAATCCAGCCCAACAACCAGCCCATCAACCAGCACAAGGAGCTGGTCTTGGCTTGGCGGGACAATTAGGAGTGGGTGGCGGACAAAACGCAGGTGGGTCAGAGGCATTTTTGCAATTATTGAACAACCCTCAGTTCCAATTGGTGAGAAACCTCATCAGACAACGACCAGAAATGCTCCAAGGCATTTTGATGCAATTGCAACAAAGCAATCCTGAACTTTTTAGTGTAAGGGGGAGGGTTGTGACTTTATTTGCGGTAAAACCTTTCTTTACAGCTTATCTCGCAAAACCAAGATGCCTTCACCAGATGGCTCACAGAAGGAGGTGCCGGAGGCGTTGGAGGTGGCACCAATGTAGTTCATGTCAGTCCGGAGGAAAAAGAGGCCATTGATAGATTGATAGCATTGGGATTTGAGAAGCAGGCTGTCATACAGGCATATTTGGTTTGTGATAAAAATGAGGAATTAGCAGCTAATTTCCTATTCGATCAAATGAATCAAGGGGATTTTGATGATGTCCAACAACCAGCGGGCACAGGAGCAGGAGTGCAAGGACTCCCACAACAACCAGTTGCACAGCCACAGCCACAACCACCAGCACAACAACAACCACCAGTTCAACTACAACCACCAGCACAACAACCGGAGGGGCAACAGGCTGGTGGGGAACAACCAGCACAAGGGAATGTTGAGCAGAAAAAAGAGGAAGAAAAACCGGAAGGAGAAAAGAAGATGGAGCTGGAAAAGGAACCAGATAATAAAGATAAGAAAGATAAGGATGGTGATGATGATACGATTTTTTCGTAAATTGATAGATAGGTTAATATTTTAGATGGGAAATTTACAGGAAGATTAAAAAAAAATGATTTTTATTTTTTCTTTTTCGAAAACTTAAAAAATTAAAGAATATTCAACTATCTTTCTGCTTTTATTTTGGAATAAACTTCATAAATTTATCGTTCATTAAAAAATGCTTAATTTGAGGCAAAATATATTTTAAAAATACTTGCGCAATCAAACCCTGGAGATCCTAACAGAAATTCAAACCAACTTCATTAGACCAGGAGCTCCTCTTAAAAAAAAAAATATTGGTTCTAAAATGTTTTTGTTGATTTTTAAATAAATATTAAACTCATTTTTCAATTTGAGGAGATTTGTCAGAATATATTTTTTTTTTATTTTCATTTTAAAAAATAATATGAATATTCCTAAGAAGATTAATAAAGAAATCACGTGAATATATGAAAAAAGTAGGGAGTGCTTGAGGGTATTGCTCTAGTCATTTTTCTTAATTAAACAGAAAATTTTCAAAATAGTTGCGTTTATAATTAATATTTCCTAATCATTATTTACTACAAAACATTCTGATCCAATATAATAAACTATTTTTGGGTTTTCCTTGAAAACAAGACAATTTTTAAAAAAGGTCTTTCTTTCTTATTTTAGATGAAAAATCCATCAATTAGGAGCTGTCTGATCTCGAAAAAAACTCAAGTCTCATCACAAAATGCTCTGTTGGTCCAAGTAATGAGAGTGACATGTTCAATTGGACCGGATCAATCATAGGACCTGAAATCATAACTTTTTCATAGAAAACTTTAATTAATTTCCAGAAACGGTCTCCTTACGAAGATGGTGTTTTCTTTGTAAATATTAAATTTCCAACAGATTACCCTTTCTATTCTGGTAAACCCAGATACTTCTGATCTTCTTGTTCCTGAAATCGCTGCAATGTGTGAAAAAAACAAGGATTTATTCGAAGCAACTGCAAAAGAATGGACTAATTTTTAATGCGGGATTTTTATGTGTTTTTTTTTTTTGCAATATTTTGTTTTATTTTTGGGATCAGCTCCAAATTTCCTTTAATTAAATTATTAATAAATATGAGATTATTCATTAATCATATGAGGTGTTTTAATATTGTTAAAATATAGAAAAAAACATTTGAAATAATTTTCCTTTTGTTTTATTGTTAATGTTCACCATTTTTGAAGACAAAATTTTCATTCATATTTTAAAAATTTATTATTTTGTATTTATATAACTATTGTTAGAAAATTAAAAAAAAATATATCAAAGAAATCCTCAGAGTTTTCAAAAAATGTCCCAATTTGCAATTTTCGTTTTTTTTTTCTTCAGCCACCCCATTTTACATTTCACAAGTGATCAGTCATTCTTTTCCATCTCATTTTAAACTAAATCTCCTTTATTTAGTACCTATCTTCACTCCCTTTTGCCAACTATTATCAGATGATAATTTCACGAGTGTGGATTCCTCTACATTTTCTTTCTATAATTTAACAAATGAAACAGCAGCCACTTATCAGGCTGTTTCTTGGCCCACAACAATTAAGAAGTACCCAGATACCACTCCTATTATATATCAATGTGGAAACAAATCCTTGCTTGGAGGACCTCAAATATTCGGTCCTGGGGAAAATATCAGCCTTATTGAAGTCACTTATAACGGGACTTTTCCAAGTCATTGCGCATACCAATATCAAATGAAAATATATAATTTTGATACAGACCCCAAACAAGAAGTCATGGTAATGGCGAGCCCTGTGTCCCGAACATTTATATCAATTGCCGAAAGCCCCGTTGATACAACTAATTATTGCGGAAATACTGTTATTAACATGGCAGAATTTACTGGATATGTTGCAACGACGAATTCGAGTATTTTTATCGTATCAGTAAACAGTACACCTTTACCAACAAGTTTTGGCTATTTTGGCTTTCGTGAAATTCAAATATTTTTACAACTTTGTGATCCAACATGCGCTGTTTGCACTTTATCACTATCTTGTACGACATGTGTTGCAAATGCCATCAAATATTCAACGACCACTTGTCAATGTCCCTCTGGTTATTATTGGCAATACTGTCCAACAAGCCAGCCATGCAACTACCAATGTCTTAAATGTCCGACATATTGCACCACTTGTGCTTCGGCCAACAATTGTTTGACATGCGTCTCGACTTATTTCCTAACTTTGCAAGGAAGTTGCGTCTCATCATGTCCTTTAAACACCTATATATCTGGCACGACTTGTCAAAATTGTGATCCTTCCTGCCGTTCATGCTCAGGACCCACCATATACGAATGCCTCACTTGTCCACCTAATATTGTCCTTTACAAAGGGGAATGTCTCTCTTCATGTCCGAACCAAACTTTTAATTCTACCACGAAAATTAACTCTTATAATCAGATTTTATGCATTGATTGTGATTCCACCTGTTTAACATGCAGTGGTCCTTATAATACTCAATGCACCAGTTGCTTTGACCCCAATAATTACCTCAGTGATTCGACTTGCATTAATTATTGCCCAGCAGGCCAATATAGTTATACTGAGGAAATGATTTGTCTGCAATGCTACACTGGATGTCTGAGTTGTTTCGGGCCTGATGAGAATCAATGCATGACTTGTTCGGGCACAAATTCTATAATAAATGATAATAGTTGTGTTTCACAATGCCCGAGTGACAAATATCCCATAACCTATCTCTCTTCTCAAATAACCATTTGTGAATCTTGCGGGTTATATTGTGCAGTGTGTAATCAAATCAATCAATGTGGAGAATGTCAGGAGGGTTATTTTTTCGATCAATCGCAAGGATCTTGCAAGTTAAGCCAACAACTTGCGGCCTACATTGTGGAGGTGATGAACCCTACCAAGTTTTACCTTTTTTTCAGTAGTTCATGGGGTTACATCCAGGAAAATTATCAGAATATAATTTCTCTTGCTTTATATAATGCCAGTGATATCAGCTTTAATTATCAGATTATCAACTCTATGATCTATTCTAATGCTTATCTTATAAGTCTGACTTATAATGACACCATACCATCAACAGCATCACTAATAATATCAATAACGATCAATTATGCCCTCACAGATTACCAATACAAACTCAAGGATAATTCAACTCAAATCACCATCCCCCTTCAAGAATACCCCTTCTGCTCATCAAGTCAATATTACGACGAAACCAGCAACCTAACTCTTAATAAAATCATCATTTCACCAGAACTCGCTTACGGATCAGACTCAATAACTTTCTCTTTAAGTTTTAATTCTATTAACAATTTGCAGTCCTTTGTTTCAGTATACTCCACAATAATGATAACCTCATTTTTATCCACTGATTTCAATTACACTTTGACCCCCACCTCCTCAACTTCTACCACCTTCACTCTTCAATTGAACCCTTACAAACCTGTAGTTCTTCTTCCCATAATGCAATATTCTTTAATTCTCCCTGAAGAAATCGTGATACTGAATGATTACGCCAACAGCACCTCCACAGCATCTATAATTCTTCATGATTATTACCTCCTTAACAACGAAGAAAATGCCCAAATTGAAGCTATCAAAGGACAAAACGATGGTGCATCTGATGCAGCACAAGGGTCGGCTTGTTTCGGAACGATTGTTTCATCAGGTAGTCCGTTATTCATTCAAGGCATGATGTTATCCCAAATGATTTTTCTGATGAAATTCACTAAGATTGAATTTCCTCCAAACCTTGTAGAACTATTCAAAGAAAATGATCTGCCAACTTTTTTTTTTTTCTATACTTTTGAGATGGATTCAGAAGATGAGGGGGTTCTACCTGAAGGATCCATAAAGGATGATGTTAGTCCATATTATATGAATAACGTAGGGGAGATGATCTGTAAAAATGCTGTTTTATTATTCATAGCAATAATTTTTATCATTATCTGTGAACATTTCAAGAAATATAACAATAATATCTTGATGAAATCATTTACAGTAGCTCGGGGGGTCATAGTTTTTGAGCTAGTGCTGTTTTTTTATTTGGAAAATCTACTCAAAATGGGTTTCTTGACAACTGTTAGTTTGATGTATCCTGCTATTAATTCAAGTCAAGGAAAATTGAACTATTCAATATCGGCTTGTGCTATAGTGATAGGTGGTCTCTTTTTATTACATATCTATTTCGTGATAAAAAACTGCCAGACTTTAAAAATGAATGAGGCATTCGAAAAACATAAATTGAGTATCTTCATGAAAGGTAGTTCCAAATATGGCTCAACTAGCATTAAAGGAGACAGGAAAACACGTGTTTTTGATGAAAATTTCTTTGGTAATAAGGAGCTTAGGCTTGAGAAATCAAGTGTAGTTAACAATTTTACCTTGAATCCGAAGAATAAAGAGGAATCCTCAGGAAAAGACTCAAAAGAAGCCACTGATTTGCCTTTAAGTCCCTTATCTCCAATCCATTTCTTCCCTTTAGGGTCTCCTTCTTTGCTTGA
>Ga0302186_10004161_pt1 | contig 10198 bp, 7 predicted proteins | sample II_Bog_E1_2_FD_198782 | JGI IMG/M metagenome (GOLD analysis project Ga0302186, IMG submission 198782) | Peat permafrost microbial communities from Stordalen Mire near Abisko, Sweden - II_Bog_E1_1 | ecosystem: Environmental > Terrestrial > Soil > Wetlands > Peat | place: Sweden: Abisko, Stordalen...
ACGACCAAGTACATTGATGGCCACAACGCTACCGTAGGTGGATCGCTGGCCACGCGCGACGAGAATCTACTGGAGCGTCTGCGCCTGATCCGTAAAACTATTGGCACGACACAAGCGCCATTCGAGGCATGGCTGACACTGCAAGGGATGAAGACTCTGCCGGTGCGTCTCCGACTGCACTGCGAGGGAGCAGCGCGCATCGCAAGCTGGCTTGAGGCTCACCCGTCGGTCGAGCGCGTTTACTATCCGGGATTGGATTCGTTCCCGCAGAAGGCCTTGGCCGAGAATCAGCAACGCGCTTTCGGTGCCATGATTGCCTTCGAACTGAAGGCCGGAAATGAAGCGGCCATCCGGGCATTGAGCAGTGTCAAGCTCTGTTCGCGTGCGGAAAGCCTGGGCGGGCTGGAGACGCTGATCACGCATCCCTCTTCAACGACGCACGCGGATCTTGATCCAGAATTGCGGCGCGGACTGGGTATTTCCGATGGTCTCATCCGGCTTTCTGTCGGGCTGGAGGCCGCGGAAGACATTATCGCCGACCTTGAACAGGCGCTTGCCGACGCGCATTGAGCCACTCAACAATCAGAAAATGGGGTGGTTGAAAGAAATGGGGCTTGCCAGATGGATGGGGCTATGGTACATTTCAACCATGAGCTTGATTAGCCCCATGACCGCTACGATGTGTTGTTGTACAGCGATGTGCTGTACGCAATTGCATTCTGGCGCGAGGAAATGGTTGAGCTAAAGAGAGTTACAAGCTGCCGCCTCCATGAGATCCACCGCCAGAGTTCGAACTGGCAGGTGGATTTTTTATTTGGACTTGAGGCGAATGCAGCAGTCAGGGCGTCCGCCGAAACCGATTCAAGGTGAGGAAATCATGGGCGTTGCTGAGATTCGCGTTGAAGAACTGAAACAGCGGCTGGATGCGGGCGAAAATCTATTTCTGCTCGACGTGCGCGATGAATACGAATATGAAATCTCCAATATCGGCGGGCAACTGATTCCGCTTCCCGAACTGGCCAAGCGAGTGAATGAACTCGACGCGAGCTTGAATATCGTGACGGTTTGCAAGATGGGGCCGCGCGGCGTGAAGGCGGCGCAGGTATTGCATAAAGCTGGTTTCTCCCACGTCTGGAACCTGACCGGCGGCATTCATGCCTGGTCGGATCGCGTGGATAGAAGCGTTCAGAAGTACTAGAGATTATTTTTCAAGCGCCGGTGGCGAAGCGGTCAACGCGCAGGTCTGCAAAACCTGTATTCGCGGGTTCAATTCCCGCCCGGCGCTCCAAGGTTTTCTATTGGACTTTTCGATGATCCAATTGATGCTCAATCTCGCTCATCAGTCACCGTATGCCGCCCGGCATATGATGTGTTGCTCTTGTCGCCACTAGTAGCAGTACCTCTTTCTGACTGAGAATTATTTTTCATTCCGCCTACCAAGATAACTGTATGTGTCTCCCGCATGAGAGGGAACGCACGCTGTCTCTTGATCTCCTGTCGGAGCGGATTCCATCGCTTTGACCAATTCAACCTGATTGCCAACAAGGAGGAAATACCGATGCGCATTTTTTCAAATTTCACATCTTCGACCATCCTCAATGGCGGGTTTGCAGTGCTGTTGCTGCTTCTCTCGCTTTCATTTGCAACCGCCGCGCAGGCGCAGAGCCTGGGCTATGAAGGTCCGACGGGCATTTTTGTAACGCCGTTGGCCGCAACCGCCGCCTCTCCGGCCAATGGCGCCGGGCATCCGGTCATTGCCTATCACGTCCTCGCCGGAGGGCCAGTGATCGGCACCTGGAACACGGTCTCTATCACCGAAGGCTTTGCCAAGCGCTTCGAGGTTGGCTATACGCGAGAAGATCATGCGGCAGGCAATACGGCAGGGCTGAGCCCGTTGTGGACCGATGGGCTGAATATCTTCCACGGCAAAGCCAATCTGGTGCCCGAAAACGCCGGTAAAACCAAGTGGGTTCCTGCCATCTCCGTGGGCGGCATCGTGCGGACCAATGACAGCAACGTATTCGACGGGGCCAACGGACAATCCAAGACCAACGGCGACATTTATGTTGTGGCGACCAAGGTCGTCACGCAAATTGAAAAGAAGGTTCCCATTCTGCTCAACGCTGGCGTGCGCGGCACCAATTCGTCGCTGTGGGGTTTGGGCGGCAACGCTCCAGATTTTTCCGCGCAGGCTTTTGGCGCGGTCGCATTTGTCTTCACTGGCCCTGGCAAGAGCGCGATCATCCTGGCCTCCGAGGCCGCGCAGCAGCCGCAGACGATCAAAACAACTTCAGCTTCCGGTGTCAGTAGCGGAGTCTTCGACATTCCTACTTCAATTGATTACGCCGTGCGTGTCGTTCCTTCGCCCAAACACAAGCTCAACATCGACTTCGGGATATTGCAGGCAGCGGGCAGAATCGCTCCTGGAGCAGACCTGAAGGCCCGTGCCCGTGCAGCGTTTGGAATCTCGTACGGGTTTTAATCTCATTTCAGCAGACAGTGGTCAGTCTAGTGTATTTTCAGTTTCCCGATGCGGGAATCGCTGGCTGACTATTGTCCGCTGCATTGATCAATCCAGTACATTCCCGGATTCCCTTTGCCAAGCGAAGCCGCATCCACTAGAATCTGCTTGTATTTGATACAGAAGGAGGCAACCCGTGCCAGAAGAAGTTAGCCGCGTTTCGTTGCGCGAAGAAGCTGCATTTCAACTTGCAAATGTAACCAAGACCGCTCCTCAGTTTGGAGCCATCACGCCGCGCTGGCTGGTCCGCTTCCTGGATTGGAAGCCGCTGGAGGCGGGCACCTTCCGCGTGAACAAAGTGAACGAGAGCAAGGTGATCGAGTCTCTCTGCGCACATGAAGACGAGTCGCCGCTGCCGACCACATTCGTTGATTATCAGGATGCTCCGCGCGAATATCGCCTGGGCAGCATCAATGCTGTACTCAATGTGCATACCCGCGTCTCCGACCTGCTCAGCAATCCCTACGATCAGGTGCGCGAGCAACTGCGCATTCTTATCGAGAGCGTGAAGGAAAAGCAGGAGAGCGAACTCGTCAACAATGCCGACTACGGCCTGCTGAACAATGTTCCCGACGCGCAGAAGATCAAGACGCGCAAAGGCGTGCCGACGCCGGACGATCTGGATGAGCTGCTGGTGAAGGTGTGGAAGGAGCCATCCTTCTTCCTTGCGCCTCCGCGCGCCATTGCCGCCTTTGGGCGCGAATGCACGCGCCGCGGCGTGCCTCCTCCGACGGTCACTTTGTTTGGCACGCCCTTTCTCACCTGGCGCGGCGTTCCGCTGATTCCCTCGGACAAGATCGCCATTCGCGGCAAGGATCTGACGACGAAGATTCTGCTGGTGCGCGTGGGCGAGAAGAAGCAAGGCGTCGTGGGTCTCTTCCAGCCCGGATTGCCCGGTGAGCAGAGTCCAGGATTGTCGGTGCGCTTCATGGGCATCGATCAGCGCTCGCTGGCCTCGTATCTTGTCTCGCTGTACTGCTCGGCAGCCGTGCTGACCGACGATGCAATTGCCCTGCTCGAAGATGTGAACGTGGGTCAATACCATGAGTACAAGTAGCCAGACTCTGCCTTCGACCATGCCTCCGGAGATTGCAAGCTGGCCTGCGGGTTTGCCGGGGAGCGAAATTCTCGCTCCCGGCCTTCCTTCTCCGGCAGAGTTGGCGCGGTTGGCCAACGCGATCTTTAACGCACTGCCGGAGGAAGCACAATCTCCTGCAGCAACTGCCGCAGCTGCTGTGTTGCCGTCCAACTCGGCACAGGCCGGCAATCCCTATGCGGTCGTGCCCCGCCTGCCAGTCCCGGCGCGACGGGAATTCTGGTCGATGCCCAGCGGGATCTGCAGCCCGTCGGCTTTGTCTCTGTGCCTGATCGCAACATCGCGCCCGATCTTCGTTCGACGAGTGCTGCGCCGGAGCTGCCTGCCCGGCCTGTTGTTCCCGGGGGCAGTGTCAATCCCGCCGCTACTTCGTCGTTTGGATTTTTGCAGGATACGCGTCCGATTTTCGCTCAACCGGAAGCGCAACCGGCTGTTGCGGATGCTCCAGAAACTTCTGTGCCGAGCGACAATGGCTATGCGGCGATTCCCACATCGCTGCTTCTCGATCTTTCTCTCGCGCAACCTCCTGCTCCGGCAATTCCCGGTGCTTTGAGTGTGGGTGATTCTTCTGCGATTCCTGCTTTCTCGTTTCTTGAGGACGCGCGTCCCATCTTTTCGACTCCGCCGTCTATTCCCGGCCCTGTTCCCGCTTCGCCGCAAACGGTTGGAGCGCAGGGCACTGCTCCGCGCGACTTGAATTCGCCGCAACTTCCTGGAACTGTCGCTCATGCGCCAGACTACAAAGCGCCTGCCTCTTACGATCCGCAAAGCAAGCCTCGCTCCATCGAGTCGTTCAGCGGCGTGCCCGTGGTCGTTCCGGCTGAAGGGCAATCGGAAGTTCCCAGCGGCCTCGGTCTTTCGTCGTATTCCTTCGACGTGGAAACCGTTCGCCGCGATTTCCCGATTCTCAACGAGCGTGTCAACGGCCGTCCGCTGATCTGGCTTGACAATGGAGCCACAACACAGAAACCGCAGTCGGTCATTGATCGACTGACCTACTTCTACGAGCACGAAAACTCCAATGTGCATCGCGCCGCGCATGAGCTGGCCGCGCGCTCGACCGATGCGTACGAATCCGCGCGCGAGAAGACGCGCCGCTTCTTGAATGCCGGCGCCACGCGCGAGATTGTCTTTGTGCGCGGAGCTACCGAAGCGATCAACTTGGTCGCGCAGAGCTGGGGTCGGCAGAACATTCAGAAGGACGACGAGATTGTCGTCACCTGGATGGAGCATCACGCCAACATCGTTCCCTGGCAGATGCTGTGCGCGGAAAAAGGCGCGCGGCTGCGCGTTGCGCCGGTCGATGACTCCGGGCAAGTGCTGCTTGATGAGTATGAGAAGCTGCTGGGTCCGAAGACGCGTCTGGTTTCGATCACGCACGTCTCCAATGCGTTGGGCACGATCTTGCCGGTGCAGGAGATGACCGAGGCCGCTCACCGTCACGGCGCGCGTGTGCTGGTCGATGGGGCGCAGGCGGTCTCGCACATGCGCGTCGATGTGCAATCGATCGGCTGCGACTTCTATGTCTTCAGCGGCCACAAGGTCTTTGCGCCGACCGGCATTGGCGTTGTGTATGGCAGATCCGAAGTGCTGGATCAGATGCCCCCGTGGCAGGGCGGCGGCAACATGATCCAGGACGTGACCTTCGAGAAGACGCTTTACCAGCCGCCTCCGCAGCGTTTTGAAGCCGGCACGGGCAACATCGCCGATGCTGTCGGACTCGGCGCGGCGATTGATTATCTGGATCGCGTCGGCATCGCCAACGTCTCGCGCCACGAGCATATGCTCTTAACGTATGCGACTGCCGCGCTGCTGAAGATTCCCGGCCTGCGCATCATCGGCACAGCGAAAGAGAAAGCCAGCGTGATTTCTTTTGTGATGGATGGCTTGCGCACGGAAGAGATCGGCGATTACCTCAACCGCAAAGGCATCGCGGTGCGCGGTGGCCATCACTGCGCACAGCCGATCCTGCGCCGCTTCGGTTTGGAGAGCACGGTGCGCGCGACGTTCGCTCTTTACAATACCTGCGAAGAAGTGGACGCGCTGGTTGCTGCGTTATGGGATCTTCGCCAGGGACGCAGCGCCGGACTCGCTTAACCGCTAGTACAACCACAACGATAAAGGCCAGACTCCGCAAAGAGTCTGGCTTTTCTACTTGTGCGAACCTGCGACGATTCAATACTTCGGATCTCAGATGTCACATAGGGACCGTGCTTTTGCTGGACCATGGAGACGAAATATAGATGGCGGAGGCGTCTTTCATTCGCCGGGATTCAACACCGTAAATCCGCCCGAGTGGCTGATATATATCCGATGAAAGATTGATGCCGGCAGCAGGCCTACCGCATCGAATGCAACCCCACGACGGGATTTCACCACATCCAGATCGTTGACTGTTGTCGTGCACACTTTTATCGCGGTGTGAGAGTGGATCGCGGTTCCATTCGGTCCGCTGCTAAATGCCATGGAACCAGCCCAAGGCTGGGATGAGACAGAGCCAGATCGTGCAGGGAACAATTCCGGCATCTTTGCGCCTGTATCCAACTGCAATTGCGCCTTGCCGTTGCTTACATCCATGAACTCTGCATCCAGCAACAAGCGGTTGGTGGTCAGCGCGCCATGATAGCTGCCGATCGTCTCGAATCGACATCGATCCCCAGCGGGAACATCTCCGCCAAAACGCAGCGTGCGCTCCTTGTAGTCGATGAGAAAGTCGAAGTTCGAAAGAAAATCCTCTCCTAGCACTCCGCGAATGCCAGGAGCTTTGAGCTTCACCTGGTCCAGCCGATCGATCACGGCTCCAAGTTCTGAGATTTCGGAACGGCCTACCCGCACGGCATTCAGACGCACCAATTGATCCTGTCTCACGTCTGAAACCGTAGTCAGAGAGGCCTTGCCAATGACTGGAAGCTGCAACCGCCGCGCAAGAGCGGGATCGATCACAGTATGCGTAGCGCCTGTATCTAGAAGAAAATTAAAAGGGCCTGCATCATTGAGCATGGCCTGAACGATAATCAGGTAACCGTCGCGTAATTTGAACTTTATGATATTACTGGATTGCTTTCCTTGCGCCGCCAAGTCCGCAGGCATCGCAAACAGGAGCAAGAGGGAAATCAGCCAAGCAGGCCGACATCGGTCTGGCCAGCAACATCGAACGGGCAGGAGACGGGCCGTCTGCATGATCCCCTTCTCATCGGCAACGCGCTCTAATCCTTGAGCGTTCACCACCCAAAGAATGTACTCCATGTCATGGAATATTGTCTACAGATGGAAATGTAGCTGCCATTCTGTATTGCGTTCTGTGTTTCTGATCACGCCATTTGCTCCAGAATGCCGTTGAGGCACTGCATTTCATTCTTCAAAATATGTTGCGCCCGCCCGGCAGATCAAGATGCCGGACGGGCGCGGTTTGTTGTTCATTCGATAAGCGTCACTTGACTACTTCGATCTTGTCGATCAGAGACACCCGAAGCACACGATTGGTACACGTAATCGGCATGTGACCAAAACTACCGGTTCTCAGCGGCCTTGGTTACATCTTTCAAGGCATCGGCAAATGACTTGCCGTCTTTGGTGTGGTGAATACGGCCATTGAACACATCGTCAAACGTGATGTAGGGATACAGATGATGGGATTTGGCCTGCTCTTCGAACTCAGCCTTCAACGCTTCCAGCTTCTCTGGATATTTTTTGGCCAGATCGATGCGCTCGGTGGGGTCGTCATTCAGGTTGTAAAGTTCCCAGGCACTTTCATCCAGTGGCTGTGTGCTTGGCCCAAGACCATTGAGAAAGCTGTTCGGGTAGGCCAATTCAGCCTTCCACCCATTGTCGTAAATCGACCGCGCGCCGAAGATGTAGTAATACTGCAGCGTGTGGCGGGTGGCCGCCTTGGCATCGTCGATCGAGTAAGCCAAGGAAGTTCCCTCAATGGGCTGCTGCTTGATGCCCCTGATCTGCTCGGGAGCCTTGATGCCCACCAGATCGAGAGTGGTAGGAAGAAGATCGATGACGTGGCTGTACTGGGTGCGAATGCCGCCCTTGTCCTTGATTCCTTTCGGCCAATAGGCGATAAGCGGATTGTGCGTGCCGCCTTCGCTGTTCGCATCTGCTTTCCAGTACTTGAACGGAGTGTCGGCCGCTTGCGCCCAGCCCAGCGGATAATTTCCCCAACTGGCGGCGGGCGTGCCGATCTCGTCAATCTTTTTCAGGTTGTATTGGATATGTTCTTGCGCCGACACAGGCTTTCCAAACAAAGGGAGATCGATCTCCCCGTTCAGCGTGCCTTCTTTGCTGGCGCCGTTGTCGCCGATGGAGATGAAGATCAGCGTGTTGTCGAGCTGTCCAGTCTCCTTCAGGTGATTGACCAGGCGGCCAACTTCAAAGTCAGTGTAAGTCAAGTAGCCTGCGTACACTTCCATGAAGCGAGCGTAAAGCTTTTGCTCGTCCGGCGTCAGCTTGTCCCAGGCCTCGATGTTCGGATTGCGATCAGGAAGGATCGCATTGGCAGGGATCACGCCGAGTTTCTTCTGCCGCTCAAATACTTCCTCGCGATACGCATCCCAGCCCTTGTCGAATTTGCCCTTGTATTGATCGCTCCAGTATTTGTCTACTTGGTGCGGAGCATGAGTGGCGCCGGGAGCGTAATAGAGGAAGAACGGCTTGTCCGGCGCGGCTTTCTTCTGACGATCAATATAGCTGATCGCCTTATCGGTGATTTGATCGCTGAGGTGGCGGCCATCGGTGCGGACGTGCGCCTGATCTTCCACCAGGTCCGGCTTGTATTGATCGGTTTGCGAGCCGAGAAAACCGAAGAAGTGATCGAATCCTTTTCCGGTCGGCCAGCGATCAAATGGGCCTGCGTCGGTGGCATCTTCGTCTGGCGTCACGCCATATTTCCCAACCGCAAAAGTGTTGTAGCCGTTGTCGCGCAGAATCTCGGCAATGGTGCCGGCCGTGGAAGGTACGCGGCCATCCCAGCCGGGAAATCCGGCAGACATGATCGTGTGTGAAAATCCAGACTCATGCACAGATGCGCTGTTACGGCCCGTCAGCAGAGCTGCGCGGGTTGGGGCGCAGACCGCGGTAGTATGAAAGTTTGTATAGCGTAGGCCATTGTTGGCCAGGGTGTCAAAGGTGGGCGTGTTGATCAGCCCACCGAATGTGCCAGCCGCGCCGTAGCCGACATCGTCGATCAGAATCCAGACCACGTTTGGCGCGCCGGCAGGTGCTTTCACCGGTTCCGGCCACCACTCTTTCGACTCAGCGAGAGTTCTGCCAACGACTCCCTGATAGGGCTGAGCCGATTGCGCATGTAGCGGAAGACTGGCCCCCGCCGCAAGGATGAGCGTTGAGGTCAACGCATTCAATACGCATTTCTCGTTCATAAATCTCCTGTTGGTCAAAGTCGTTCAAGGATGACTTTGGTGGTTTGTTGCCTAACGAATTCGGCAGCCAGTCCACAGTTAGAAGCGAACTGGCTGCGATCAAAAACATCCTGCCAACACTACTTGCTGCTGCTGCTCTGCGCGGCTTGTTCTTTTTGCCGGTCAAGATACCACTGGGGCAAGTAGGTGTGGTGAGTGCTTTTGATGTCGTCGAAGGTGAGGTAAGGAGCGAGGTGATGCGACTTGGCCTGCTCTTCAAACTCAGCCTTCAGTTGCTCCAGCTTCTCCGGATACTTCTTGGCCAGATCAATGCGCTCGGTTGGATCGTCGTTCAGGTTGTACAACTCCCACGTGCTTTCATCAAGGGGAGGATTCACGACTGTGTTCTTGGTGAGAATGTCGTTGGGATACGCCAGTTCAGCCTTCCATCCGTTGTCGTAGATCGAACGCGAACCGAAGATGTAGTAGTACTGCAGCGTGTGACGCGTGGGCGCCTTGGCATCGTCAATCGAGTAGGCCAGAGAGGTTCCTTCAATCGGCTGCTGCTTAATGCCGCGAATCTCTTCAGGAGCCTTTACGCCAACCAGATCCAGGGTGGTGGGAAGAAGATCGATCACATGGCTGTACTGAGTGCGAATGCCGCCCTTTTCCTTGATGCCCTTTGGCCAATAGACAATAAGCGGATTGTGCGTTCCGCCTTCGCTGTTGGCATCGGACTTCCAGTAGCGGAAGGGCGTATTGGCGGCCTGCGCCCAGCCCAGAGGATAGTTGCCATTCTTGGAATCAGGCGTACCGATCTTGTCGATGTTGGTCAGGTTATAGGCGACTCGATCCTCATCGGAAACCAGCTTGCCGCGGTAGGATTTGTCGATGACGCCCTCCTGCGATCCTTCCTTGCTGGCGCCGTTGTCGCCAATGGAGATGAGGATCAGCGTGTTGTCGAGCTGTCCAATCTCCTTCAGGTGATTGACCAGGCGGCCGACCTCAAAGTCCGTATAGGTCAGGTAACCTGCATAGACTTCAAAGAAGCGCGCATAGAGCTTCTTCTCGTCCGGCGTCAGCGCGTCCCAGGCCTTGACGGTATCGTTGCGTTCGGGAAGAATCGCATTGGCGGGAATCACGCCGAGTTTCTTCTGCCGCTCGAAGACTTCCTGACGAAAAGCATCCCAGCCCTTGTCGAACTTGCCCTTGTATTGA
>Ga0302186_10004163_pt1 | contig 10195 bp, 5 predicted proteins | sample II_Bog_E1_2_FD_198782 | JGI IMG/M metagenome (GOLD analysis project Ga0302186, IMG submission 198782) | Peat permafrost microbial communities from Stordalen Mire near Abisko, Sweden - II_Bog_E1_1 | ecosystem: Environmental > Terrestrial > Soil > Wetlands > Peat | place: Sweden: Abisko, Stordalen...
AACACTCTGGCAGAAGTGGAAAAGAACCCTGAGCCTTAAGAATACTAGAAGCAAGTTGACTAGGAAGCTGTCGCTGAGAGTTTGCTCCTTGATGAACAAGTCTAAGACAACACTCTGGCAGAAGTGGAAAAGAACCCTGAGCCTTAAGAATACTAGAAGCAAGTTGACTAGGAAGCTGTCGCTGAGAGTTTGCTCCTTGATGAACAAGTCTAAGACAACACTCTGGCAGAAGTGGAAAAGAACCCTGAGCCTTAAGAATACTAGAAGCAAGTTGACTAGGAAGCTGTCGCTGAGAGTTTGCATCTTGATGAACAAGTCTAAGACAACACTATGGCAGAAGTGGAAAAGAACCCTGAGCCTTAAGAATACTAGAAGCAAGTTGACTAGGAAGCTGTCGCTGAGAGTTTGCTCCTTGATGAACAAGTCTAAGACAACACTATTGAAGAAATCGAAAAACAAAACTGATAGATTCTATAACCTCCAATAACTCCTTCCTTTTTTTCTTTTAGTTACTTATAAAATGGAATATAGTTATTAATAGGAGATCTATCTTTGCTAGATTGTAAAATATCAGGAAATCATAAATCATAAAATTTTAAGTCTTTCTGCGAAGTTGCTGATCTTTTGCATAAAATCTGACTTCTGTTGATTCAAAGATTCCATTTGGTTGTTTATTTTTTCGTAGTCCTACTCGCGTCTCATGTTAATCGAGCGTGAGAAAGATTTTGCATCGCCTTGGTGATCTCCTGCTTACTCGACTTAACCTCTGCTGTTTAGCTCTAAGATTCCTGCTAATTTCTGGGCGCTTTCACTCACTTTCTTTTTGTGAGTGCCGATTTTTTAGTTCATAAACTTTGTGTAGGGCTATTCCTTTACCTTGCTCATTAGCCCTGGAATTTTGTGAGGATCATCACTCTGCATATTTTAAATATCTATTTTGCTATTGGACTGATGATGTGGAATGGGTTCTTTTCTCCGACCTCTAGACTTATACTCTTGCTCTTCGTTAATCTGTTGTATAATTTCCCCAGTATTGATTTCAACTTCTTTAAGGATATTGGTCTTGTAGGCTTCGGCTTGAATTTATATGGCCTTATTGATCATTTCACTTAATTCACGATTTCGTTCATCCATTTATCGGTTTCTTTGGAGTAAGGCTTAGTATCTGGGAGTATATGATTTGTTCTAATCTTCAAGCTCAAATATTTTGCCTTACAGTTCAGCTATTTTAGTCGTATACTGCTCCTAATTTTCCGCAAATTATCTATTAGCTCGAGTGAGTTCTTCATTAACTTTATTACTTTCTTCAAGAGACCAGTTAGATTATTCAAGTTACTTACGGCAAAGCTAAGTCTCCTTCCTCAAATTAGTGCATGCATCTTCTACCCTTTTAACTTCCATTTGAGCAGCCTCAATTTACTTCTTTTTCTCAACGATTTTTTCTTAATAAATATCCTTTTCATTATTTAACTAATCGATATGATGTTCCATATCTTCCTTTTCGGATTTAAGTTTTGAGTGCTCTCTCCTAAGATTGTTGAACTCATCAGTGACGATCTAATGTTGCTGTATTTATTTTTCGAGTTGTTCATCCTTAAATGTCAATTTTCTTTGAGTTTTATCTAAATTTTCCTTGAGATTGTCAATCTAAACATATTTCCTCTCCACATCTTTCTTAATCTCGTTATAGTCTTTATTCTTTTGCTGCAGTTTTTTCTACCAGTCCTTGATTTACCTGTTCAAGGCACTTATCTCATTTTCGTTCTTCTCCTATAATTTCTAAACCTACTTCTGCTTCTTTTATAAATCACCTCTCAACTATTTAATAATTTCTTCCTTCTATTGAAGAATCTATTCAATTTATTTTTTATATTGATTTTTTGTGTTTTATACTCGTTCCAGCTGCAGTGACATCACCTCAATTTATTTTTTTAAAGTCTTGTTCTTTTCAATCTCGAAGGCCAGTTCCTTATTCTTCTATTTTCCTTTTTAGAGCTATTGCTTTAACGTTTCAATTTCACTGCAAACACGATCACGATGATTTGTGAGCTCATTGATAGTATCTTAGCATTTATTATGATATTCCTTCTCATAATTGAGTTATACTTCAAGCTCATTAATTTTTTCATTGCGTAAACCCACAACTCCATCTAAGTCTATTATTTTGTCCTTGTAAATTTTGGTTTAATCTCCTTGCTTATCCTTGAGTTCGTCAATCATTTTAAACAGTTCTTTCTTCTATGACAGTAAATTTGTAATCTCCATCTTTCCTGCTTCTATCTAATTAATATAACCACTATTGCCTCTCTGATGTGAGTCAATGATGGTCTTTAGTTCATTAACTCGTATTTAATTCAAATCCTGAACTTCCTTAAGTTTAAGAACATTAGTCATAGCTTCATTTAACTAGACTTGATATTGTTTTTAAATGATTTTGACATCATTTTATTTCATGGTTAATGCTTCTTCCAAAGACCGACGATCTAAGTGTGCCCTTTAATTTAATTCCATCAATCTATTCTTATCCTGATCGAGCATTTCAATAGTCTTATAAAGATCGTTTTCAATTTGTTGATGGTGTGATGTTAACTATAAAACATTATTTTCCTTTTCACTGATGAGCAGATTCAGTTATTTGATAGATTGAGTCAATTCCATTTACTTTTGCTTGTAATAGTTTATCTATTTCTCTTTGTTTGCCAAATCATCATTCAGGCTTTATAAATCTCTAAGTGTATTTTTGAATTCTTCTTTCAAAGTTTTAGTCTCTTCATTAAATTGTTTTTTATTGAATATTATTTCCTTGTCAGCCTCATCCAACTTTTTCAGCGAAGACTTTAGCTATTCTTTCAGTGCTTTATTGTCTTTTTTTATTTCTGTTATTTCACCATCTATTTATCTTTTCATCACAAGCTATTCCGAAGCGGAATCTAACTTTTTAAGCGTCATTTTTAGTTCTTCTTTAGTGCCTTTCAGCTATTTTTGTAGATAACTGAGATCTTCATTTAGCTATGTTATCTTTTGCTTGAGAGAATTTTAAATATTTTATTTCTTTATCTTCTGATCCTTTAACTCTAAAGTGGAAACGGCTAATTATTCTTCGAGGTCATTGTATCTCTTGATTGTGCTTTTGAGTTCGTCTTTAGTCGTCTTAAAGTCCTTGGCCAGTTCGCTCTTTTCTGATAATAGCTGTTATATTTCCGATAGTTGATCGGCGTTAGATTGCTTCTTCCTGAGATCTTTAACTTCAAGTGATTTCACTGCTAGTTCCTCCTCAGTTTTTTATAACTGCTTTATAGTGGCTCTAAATTATTCTTTTACTGTCTTTAACTAATTAGCCAGTATTTCATTCGACCTATTTTGAGTAAGGGATTCTTATTTTCGATACAGCCGATTTTATTGCTACTGGTAGGTTTGATTTTTCATGGTCTAGTTTTCTTCCTTTAAGATTGACAGTTATTCGATAGTGGCCCTAAACTCTTCTTTTAAAGTTGTCAGTTATCTATTTAACTGACTATTCTGCTCTCTCAAAACATTTCCTTCAGGATAATTTTCTGTAAATAAAATATCCTTTTGGATGTCAAATTTTTGAGGTGATATTCCTCTCATGGCAGAAATGTTTCTATTATTTTATTATTCTAATAACAATTTTTTTACAGTAATTCTCAGTTACTATTTAGTTTGAGATAGTTCATTACGTAGATGCTAATTTTAAATCTTGAGTGAGGAATCTGAACTAGTACCGTAGGCGTTGGATGGACTAAACTGATGATTAATTAATTTATTTTGAGACATTTTAATCTCCTAATAAGCACTGTTCAAGTCTCTTCGTAAGGATTCATTTTATATTCTCAGGAGATCGTTTTATTATTTATATATTCTTCCCAATTACTGCGTTTGGGCATACAAAGATCGGTTTTTTAATTCCAAATTATCTTCCATTATCTTATATCTCGTTAGCAGGCTTTAGTAATCTGCTGAAAGAGAAACAAAAAGTTATTCATAGTTTCTATTTCTGCTGCGGCTACGTCTTATTTATTGAGCAGCTATACCAGCTCGTATCTAATTTTCTTATCTGCTTCTACTGCGACTGCGGACGTGAGGATCAACTTAGTATTAGGCTTTGGGAGGAGAACGATATTGCTAGCTTCTTTTGGTTCTACGAGCTATTTCTCTGAACTCTCCATCCGTTGCTTTAAAATTGGATAATCCAGGCTCATAGTTGAGAGGTCTTCTCAATTATCTCTGGAGATCTTCATGATTTGGTGTTCTTGAATTATTGATGATACCATAATAGGGGCTTCTTCTGCTTGAATAATCTTCTCTTTATCCAGAATGATAGTCATATCTCGATCTATAGGCTTTATCTTCCTTTAAAGCCTTTTTGTCTCCTTCTTTACTGATAGCTAGGAAGAAATTAACTCCACAAGCAAAACTATCAAACTTAATATTAGCGAGTTCTTCAATTTAAAGAGGGTCTTTTGCGCTTTCATAATTTCCACGACCTAATTAGCCGTAAGTATTATTTCCCCATGTATAAACTCGATGCTGATAGGCATTAGACACAGCTGCTCCAAAAAATCCTCTGATATAGATTTGGTTGATGGGAGTTGGCATCAAGATCTTTTTGGGTTTTAGCAATTCTCCAAAACTGCCAGATCCCCAAATATAAAGGTTTCCATCTGCATCTACAGCTCCACTATGATATCCCGCAGCCACACTAACTATATTTTAAAGTTATTTAATGTAAGTAGGGTGGCACTAATGCACCTTATGACCAATGCCTAACTGCCCGTATTTATTGTTACCCATTCCATATACTTGACCCTTGACAGTCAGCAGCAAAGTATAGAAGACTCCACATTCAATCTGTTTGACCTTGTGGTTAAAATTTATTAAGATAGGAGTTGCTACTTTTTATGGACGGTTGACTCCTAATTCTCCATATTCATTTGATCCACAGGTAAATATGTTGCCTTCACTGTCAATGAATCCACTGTGCATCGCTCCACATGAAAAATTGCTGATCTTTCCTTTTATTAAAATTTTAGTGGGAACTGATTTTGATTTGAATTAACCTGTACCTAAAGATCCGTAGTCGCCGAGCCCCCAAGCATATAGCTCGTTGTTTTATAATTGAACACATACATGTGAAAATCCACATTTTACCTTCAAAGCTTTAGCTGATAATTTGACCTTGCAGGGATTGAGGAAACTATATTTGAGGTCAGCTTTGCCGCCAATACCCAAACGGCCATCGAGATTAACTCCATAAGACCAAAGAGTTCCATCGGTTGTTATGAAACAAACATGTTTTTCCGAAGCAGAGATGTCAAGTACATCTTGGCTGAGGAGTTCTTGCTGAGGTTTATTGTAAGATTTGTGAATAGCTGGCGAGAGCAGATTATTTTGATTGCTACCCCAGAAATAGACAATGCTTTCAGTCATTCTTTAACGATTAAATTAATATAATACAACTCTCAATATTGATATGGAAATTAGTTTGGTTTATAGCTTTTCAATAAATTCCAGATAAATATGGATTTATAAATAAATAAAGCATTATTTAAGACAAAAAGAAATGTTATCAATATCTTTAGCAACTATCTTTTAATCATTTATTGTTCTATTTCGATTTGGGATCTTACGCAGAATAAACTGAGAAGTCTAAGTCTAAGATAGTTACTCTTTAAAGCAATTTTCAAGTGTGACTTCATTTTTTTTAAATGATATTTCTCCTCACTTTTCAAACTCCTTCTACCGTGAGATTTTTAAGTGAGACAATGAGATCATTTATATTTGCCTCATGATTTTTCATTGGAGGTAATTGAGTGATATTTGAGATTTAAATAAAGCATGAAGTGCAAGATTATTTTTATTTAACAAATATTTTTTAGTTTCCTTCACAGAGGAGCTGATACTACTGATTTGCTATGGAATTAAATAAAACTTACAATTCGATGTGACTCTACAATGGATCCATCTCTTTTGTTTTTTTAATTTATATAATACTGAAAGAGTCACAATCTGCTGGAATGCTGAGATCAATAAATTGTATGTGATGTGCTATGAGGTTAGATTTCCAAAATTAACAATTCAAACAGTATTGTATTAACATCCACTCAAAATGTTGATAATTTTAGTTTATTATGAAGATCACAATGATGAATGTAGTCACTATAGCAGAAATACCTCATATAGAATATTGATCCAGTACTCTACGAAGAGTTCTTCTAATATATCCAAGAAAGCGTGAACCATATCGAACTTGAGAAATGGGTTTTTTAGGAGTTCCTAGTCACCGTACATCATTTTCAATTTAGGTTGTTTAAAACTTTAAGGAAAATCATATTAGCTTAAGCAGTGCACACTAAAATTCATTCTATCAATACCAGCCGCAACAGAGGGAAGAGCAAAAATCAGTTAAAAGTAAAAGGAAAGTAAAAGAGACAAAGATGAAGCTAGCCCTTTTCCACAAACAGATGCCATAACCTGACGTTTATCTTAAACATGTATAAGATAAAAAATACCTTTCCAACCTTTAATTTATTTAACTTAGTTTTTGATCCTAACGCAGCAATTACCACCAATATTAGCAATACTAATTCCAGACCAACCGCTGTGCATCAGCTTTCGATGCCTAAAGCCCTTTAAAACTATTAATCACTTATTTTGATAAGATCTAATTTTGGAACTTGAAACTAAACGATAATAATGGGAATTCAACTAAGCTTCAATCAGTTAAATCAACTGCAGATTTCGTTATATCTGATTATTGACCTCAGTCCTCAAGACTACAAAGCAGCTAATCGTTCTGTAGTTGCTTTTAGAGCTCTTGAAGCAGCTAAAGTTTCACAAATCTTCATGGGGATGCATTTTACTGATCTCTTCGTTTAGTTTAGTATCAGCAAGAAAGAGCCAAGGTAGACATATTCCCTGTATATACAGAGAACCACCAGTGGCACTGTTATCTTTTGTAGCAAGGGACGATGTATGATATCGAAATAAGTCGGCTTTTTATAGTTGTATAGATTCTCACTCTCCTTTTCTCCTTAAAGCCCATCAGGTAGATGGCACGTTGTTTTATTCAGCTATTTCATTGAGAACCCATTTGGCTTGGCTGGCTAAATATTCCTAAATTTGAAAAAAAATATATTTTGTATAGAGGGAGAATGGCTATGGTCTCCATAAGAACATAGTAGAATCCAACTAAGGGGGTGCTAAAAAATATACATAGTATCAGATCCATGCGAGTACTGCACTGTCTTTTCCATTGATTATAGCAGCGAGGATAAATGCTCGATTGTAAAGATTACTATCGATTATGCTCGAAAACGATCTATTTTTTCAAAACTGTAAAATTATTTCATTTTAAGTTTAACAATACAAATTAGAGGTGATGATTTTAATTTTATAATATACTAGATTTACTATATTTAGAAGCCACCATACATGAACAATAGCCAACAATTCCTCAAATCAGAAGAGGAAGAAAACAAAAACGAAGTCAAGGAATGCCTCGAGGATGACACATATTTGGAGAAAAAAAAGGAGAACAAATACTATAGACCTCCTAATCAGAAAAGGAATATATATAAAAAAAAAGTCAAAGAATAGTTGAATGAGGCTTGCATTATTGAAAAAAAGAAATAACAAGAAATTTAATAGATACATTCCTAAAAAGAAGAAAAGCCAGCCAAGGAATAGTTCAATCGGGCTCTTATTATTGGAAAAGCCCTTGTTATTGAAAAATAGGAACAAATTCAATAGAAGCTTTCTTCAAAAAAAGAAAACCCAGCCGAGGGATAGCTCAATAATGCTGTTATTTTTGGAGACGAACAACAATAAGAAATTAGATAGATATTCTAGCAACGAGAAGAAAACCCAGCCGAAGGATAGCTCAATAATGCTGTTTTTTTTGGAGACGAACAACAATAAGAAATTAGATAGATATTCTAGCGACGAGAAGAAAACCCAGCCGAGGAATAGCTCAATAATGCTGTTTTTTTTGGAGACTAACAACAATAAGAAATTAGATAGATATTCTAGCGACGAGAAGAAAACCCAGCCGAGGAATAGCTCAATAATGCTGTTTTTTTTGGAGACTAACAACAATAAGAAATTTGATAAATATGCTAATCAGAAAAATGATAACATTACAACTATTAATCAATCAGCTCTTTTAATTTTTTTTTAGTTCAACTATTCATTTATCATCTCCAAATATTTATCGGTATTATATGGATTTGCGGTTCAGATATTTTTTTTTTTTAACCCTATCGAAGTTTATTCCTTCTTCTTTTATGTCATAAAGGGTCTTTTGACTTCCATTCATATGATATACGATAACTTACATCGCGGCCGCTTTCGAAAGTGAAAAATTTATGCTAATCCTTTTAAAATTTGGTTTCTCAGTTGATATGTACAATGGGAGTAATTTATTTATAATTGCGAATGCCAATACTTTTTTGTCCATATTTGAAGGAAGTAGCTCGACTGCTGATATAATCCAACAATGATCAAAGTATAGTAAATTTACTATTTATTGTTGGAGATAGTTTGATGCTTATAATTATCATTTATTTATCTATAATAAAATTTTAAAAATATCTAATCGATAAGAGTAAACATTTCATAAAGTAACAAAGATATTTAACGTGCCTAAGTTTGGCAGATACAATCATAAGATATATGTCCTTGCATTTGTAATAGCCAAATTACCTTTTTTCTTATAAACAAAGGCTATGATTTATCAAATGTTAAATATCATCTGCCTTCATTTCGTAACTGTGCGAGCTGGTTCATTAATGTATTTTGAAAATTATCTAAATTAGCCGTTATATAATTCTCAATTTATTCCATCCTTACATATAGTAAATACAATTTGTGATTTTACTCATCAACTGGTGACCCATCCTTGTAGGATAATTTTAGTTTCGATTATTAGTTAAATATTATTTGCATCTACTTACCTTTTAAAATGTTCTAAATTACCGATGATAGTATTGAAACCTAATCGTTAAACTCTTGTGAATTGTCATCCATGTGAGATTATAAAAGATTTATTTCTTTAATTTGTGTGTGTAATTGGAGTAAATGTTCCTTCATCCTTTTCCAATTGTCTGTATATCTTCGAAGAAGTGTCTTTTATTTTTTAGTGCTCCAAATAAAGAATAAAAGTACCTCGCGTTGTCTTTCAACTGATAGAATTTGGATTTATTTTATTATCTTTTATTTTGCTATCATTTGTTTTTGTATTTCCTCGAATTTAAATAACAATATAACATTAAGTTTTTGCAAAGACAACACCCACCATGCAATATATCTTTGAATTTCAAATAAAAGCCATTCTTTCCATTCAAAAAGTTAAAAGACTATCGGGGGATGGGTATAAAACTTCACTGCCAAATATACTCCTTTCATCAGAGAAGTGCACAACTATTGCCAAAACTAGACCATATCTTCACTCTACTGCAATCTTTATTTATGGATCATCACCGCGCCATAGAAAAGTCTGTCTTTGATAACTTTGAGCATATGATGTAAAGATGGTAAGCCATGATAAAAAATCCTTTTCTATTTTTTCCTTTCGCCAAATGAAATATTGACATATTGATCTTACATTGATATAAAGACTTCTTTAAAAAGTAATTGCGTTTAAAAAGATAAGTTTGCACTTTACATACATAAGCACATATCTTTAATTTGGTTCATTAATTTCGAGCATTCTACGCGAAGTATTACAAATGAAGACATAGTTTTTGCGTCTATTCTCTACTGTGAATCTAGCTTGATTTAAGGTAACTTGTCATTGCTATTAATGTATATCAAAAATTATTAATTTGATGTGAAACCATATTTTTCCATTTCAAAAATTTCATTGAACTGCCATCATATTAATACTGAGTATTTGTACTTGAAAGTTATAAAAATGAATAATTATACAAATAAATTAAGTTGATCTGTTTAAATATTTGCTATATTGAAGTATGATTCTATATAAAAACATAAAGATTAAATTATAAGAGTGCTACATACAACTACAGACCGCAATGAGTTATAAATAATGGGGTATTTACTATGATCTGATACGCTCAAACTAGTAATAATATGGGGCAAGACCTCTTTTTTTGAGCTTTTATTTTATATTAGCATCGTTCATGTAGATTTAATATAAATGTGAAATATCTATATT
>Ga0302186_10004167_pt1 | contig 10190 bp, 7 predicted proteins | sample II_Bog_E1_2_FD_198782 | JGI IMG/M metagenome (GOLD analysis project Ga0302186, IMG submission 198782) | Peat permafrost microbial communities from Stordalen Mire near Abisko, Sweden - II_Bog_E1_1 | ecosystem: Environmental > Terrestrial > Soil > Wetlands > Peat | place: Sweden: Abisko, Stordalen...
AAGAGCGAAAAAAAGGGGAAAGAAGACAAGTTTCAAAAGTTGATGGAAAAAAAAAAAAAATGAAAAAATGAAAAAATGAAATATTTTTTCAAATTTTTTGAAAAAAAACTTTTAATCTTTCTATGCTTAATTAATTGTTCTTACCATCCTCACATAATTATTTATTCTAAGAATATCTCCCTGAGGGCCTAACCCATAGATTGTATTGTTGTTTGAGTCCACTCCCAGAGGATAACTTGTTGGACTTCCACTTTTAGGGTCACTTTTTTGAGCTCCAGCTCCATGAACATCCAGAAGGGTATAATAAGAGTTAGCCCCAATTTTCATCCAACCCAAAGCTCTTCCAAAGGAAACATAACAAGCTCCCATATTATCTAGATGAGTGGTGCCGCTCCAGAAATAAGGCCAATCTAAGGCTCCTCCCTCATTGATAATGCTTGAACAATTGAAAAGAGCGCTAATGGCAGCTGAGTTGGTGGTGTCAGGTGATCGAGTGTAATCCACAATGCTTTGAAGTTCCTTGATATTTGGAAGTCTCCAATCTGAGTAATTCAAATATTTTTGAGAGTTTTTGGTTTGGACCCAGGCCAATGCACTTTGCCAATTCATGCCAAAACCACTGTCATATTGTGTCCACATCAGGCCAGTGGATCTATCTGATATAGTACTATCATTGTTGAGAACAAAATCATTGATTCCGTAATTTTTTGGACCTCTCACATAACGAACATATTTACCATCATTGGCATTGGTATCCCGTAAATCGAGTCCGTACCCCTTGATACGGCCATCAATGAAGTTTGTTCCGAAATCAGCAGTTTGAAATCCCATTACTTTTGAGACATAAAAATTAAAAGAATAATCTTGACCATCAATGACTCTTTCCCCGGTGACGTCCCCAAATACTATCTCAAAGTAATTGGTGTCGATATATGGTATACATTGAGCATCTGTTGATGCTGATTTTCCTGTGTATTGAATTAAAGAATACAATTCCTTGATTGTAGGCATTCTCCAATCAGTATAATTGGCAAGGTTGAATGATGCTACTGCTGAAATTGCAGGCATAACTGCAGTTTTATTGCCTCTAGCAGATACCCACATCAAGCCTGTATTTAGGTCTGTGATTGTGCCATCTCCATTGTTTTTGTAAGCAGGTTTCAAGCTTGGGAATTGAGCGTCTTGACCATAAAATGCATCTGTAGGTTTGGTGGGATTTGTTCTGCAAGGCATTACATTTGTATAAAATATTGTTTCGTTTGTTCCCACTATTGGATATGTCAAAGCCTCAACTGATCGGGAGGTGATGACGATCAAAAGGAATGAAAGTAGTACAAGGTTTTTTAGCATTGTATTAAATTTATTGAGTTTGTTTGAATTTAAATAAATTTTTTATTTCTTGATTTTTATACCTCCATAATTTATTGAATCCTTTTTGTATCTCAATTCTATTTTTGGAAATTTGGAATTATTTAATTTAATTTATTTTTTTATCATTTAAAATACTTGTTCTTTTCGTATTTTGTATTTTGAAAACATAACCCAAAAATTAAAAAAAAACCCATTTTCGTTTTGTTTTAAAAAGAGAAAAAATTAATAATCACAAGTTTGCAATTATTTCATCTAAAACTCTTTTTTTATTATTCTTCTTTATTTCCAAGAATCTATCCAGAAAATATCCATATTCTAATTCCCCCCAGAAATCCTTATAAAACTGATCAATTTTTTGTGATATTTCATTATTCACTATTCCAATTTTTCCATTTTTCAATTGTTTCAAAACCTTTTTATTAGCAGGGATCTTCTTATCGATTTCTTCCAACAAACCAGTGAAAAACTCTACTTCCATCTCATTTAAATTCATAATAAACTCCTTTAAAACTTCAGGTTTTTTCCCAATATTAGAAAAAAATCTTCTAATTTCATCTTGATTCAAATCCTTGAGTTTTCCCAATTTTTTTCCTTCCATGAATTTCATCATTTTTTGTTTCAATTCCTTTTCGCATTTGTTCAAAAGCAAGTACTTTAGATAATAATCTTCTCTGCCTTTAAAAAAGGTCTCATCCTCAATCGAATTGAACCAAATGCTCAACCCAACCATCAAATCTTCGTTATGGCTTTTCACATAATGGTACCATCCTTGTGGTATGAACAGAATTTGATTTCTATTCAAATGGCATTTAATTTCTTTTTTGCTTCTTTTCCCATCTTTTCCGTTTGCCTGGTTGTAAAATGGTTCCAAAATGCTATTTCTGTTGAGAATTTTATTTCCCAGGCTTGGAGATAATAATCTAATTTCCTTCGTTCCGGATATCATGCAAAGAAAATTGTCATAAGAGTCATAATGCCAATTTGAAATTGTGGTCTTTCGGCTCAACCATAAGTTGATGCTATCTAGTTCCTGATTTTTAAGTAAAGTGTTCAAAGGATGAGGGATTTTAAAATTAAGGCTCGTTTTTTGATTTTTGTTGATAAAATCCAATTGACCCTTTAATCCCGTCATTTTTTGTGATCCTGAGGCATAAAAATCAGATTTCTTCAATCTCTTATAAAGAGGAATTTGGGCCAAATAAAGAGTTGACTCCCCATTATAATCTAAAAAGTCACGGAAATTCAAACTAATGGTTTCTTGTTGATGGTAATTTCCTGAAAAAACACCATTTTTCGAGCTGTTAACATCAATTTTATCTGGAAATTTTCTGGATAGCAAATGTGAAATTTCCTCTAAAAGATCCTGTTGGTTTTTTGATTGGAAAAATGGATAGGAACTTTCTTCGTTAGTCGGAAGGCTTAAAACAAAAGGTTTATGTTTTTTCATCAAAGATTGAATCGTGATGATGTTGTTTCTTTTGGAATTTTCATTACAAACAATATGGGATATTGAGTTTTGAAACTCTGAGAGTCGTTTGAGCTTACGAATTCGTGAGAATGTGATTTTTTTCTTATGAGACACGTGATTAAAGGAGGATTTAAATTTCGGATTCCGCATTGTACTTGAACAAATTTAAAATTTTATTGATTTTTTCTATTATTAAATTGGTGTTTTTTCTTTATAAATTTAATCCAAATTTAAAATCTCAAAAATTAGTTTTTTCTTTTTTTTTTTTGAATATTTTTTATTTTTTTAAAAAAGTAATATATCCAAAAAAATGGATTAAGAAACTAAACAATTAAATCTATCAAGTGCATAAAAATTAAAATTTTATTATTTTTTCAATAGTTAAATAATAATAAAATGTTTTAAATTTTTGGGAATGCAAAGAGTCTAAATGTGTTAAAAATAAAATAAAAGAGGGTGGTTTATAACATAGATCGATGAATTTGTTTTAAAAAACATGTAAATAGAGATGTATAATTTATAATAAATCAGAAATAATGAGATATTGTTTTTTGATGGATTTCAAAATTTCATGTTTCATTGTTTTTAATTAGAAGGTTTAGGGTTGTAATTTTAGTTTTGGTCGTTTAGGGTTGCTTATATGAATAAGTCCCATCAAAGAAAAAAATCTCAAACCAATCCCAATTCCAATTAAAATATATATCGAAGTCCACATTCCTGTATCAAAATTCAATTCCTGTAGTGGATCGCAAGGTAGAGCTCCACAATCGGGTTCATTGCCAGTATATTGGTTCTTTATAATTTTAGTTCCTGAAAATTTGTAAAAGAATTAATTTTTACAATTGCTAAAGCCATGAACATATATCTGAAAGGAGAAATATATTCAAATTCATAGAAATAATATGGGATATTTGATTGATTAACTAGATATCCTGCGAAAATCATCGAAGGCAACACTAAAGCCGGAAACAGCGCCATAGCTAACTCAACTCTTGGAACGAAAACCGATATCAAAAGACCGTATGCAGATCCAGAGAAAAATCCGGTGACAACGGTGAGCCCTTTTAATATTTACAAAATTTAAATCGGAAATCGAAAGAAATTTTACAAAATATCCAGAAGTTGTCAATGCCATTCTTATTAAGATCAGTTCCGAAATAAATAATAACAATCAGAAGTGTAGGGTATATTATTTGGAATATCAGTTCAGTGAGGTTTTTAGCCATGAAAAAGGCTGACACTGTATAGGATTTATTCAAGGATTCCCTCACAAAGACCGGCCTATCCATCGTGACTTATTAAATTAACACTTAACAAATTCGAGAATATTTTAATTTTACAAGTTAGAATGCTTCCACTAATTGATGACATTCCCACAAGATTGGCTATAAAAAACAGAAGACCATTGGAATTTTGAATCTCAGTTTGTCCTGATCCCAACTAAAAAATTTATTGTAATTTTGATTTTTGAAAAAACTTCATACATCATGATACACTATTATGCAAACACAGGAGAAAATGATATATTGAGAAAGCCTGACTCTTAAATCGAAAGGATTCTTAAACACTTTTATGAATTCCCTCTTAAACAAAAGCACGAACTGTTTGATCCAACTTACAGTGTTAGCGTACTTTTCGATTTTCACAGGAATTGTCTCCTTTGAACATAGCTCTTCATAATTTTTGCTTTCTTTGTATTTTTTAGTAAAGTAGCTCACTCTTTCTTCAAATTTCTCCGATAATTCTTTCTTGTTTTCTTTGTTGACATTCATTCCTTTTTCCATCATTTCAATCATTAGTCCTTCCGGATTCATAATCTTCATATAGAAATCTGAAGGGTTCGTCATAGACGGACATTCATAATTAATAGAGGTGAAATAATCCACCGCTGCTTGAGCATCTCCCTGGTAAATTATGTTGCCTTTGCAAATCAGGATTAATTTATCAAATTCCCTGAAAATTTCAGTGGAAGGTTGATGAATGACACTGACGATTGTTCTTCCAGAATTTGCCATATCTCTCAACAAATACATGATAGTCACAGCTGTATTAGAGTCTAAGCCTGTTGTTGGCTCATCAAGGAATATCATAGATGGATTGGTCAACAATTCAACCCCAATGGAAGTTCTTTTCCTTTCACCTCCTGAAACTCCTCTAATCAACTCATTGCCAATGATTGTATCAGCACATTTCTCTAAACCAAGATCACGCAAAAGTTTATTTACTTTTTCTTCCTTTTTTTCTTGAGAAAGATTCAAACGAATATTGGCAGAAAAAATTAAAGCCTCTCTTGGGGTAAACACTGCCATTAAAATATCATCTTGTTGGACAAAAGCAATTTTATTACTATATTTTTCAATGCTGTCAATTGGAACGTTATTCATTTTCAGGGTGCCATTCATAACCAAATTAGAACTAACTATCCTTCCCGAAAGGAAGTTCAAAAGAGTAGTTTTGCCTGAACCTGAAGGACCCAAAATAGCAGTAAAGGTGGATGGAGAAACCACCCCTTTCAATGAATTAAGGATGACTTTTTCTTCTATAACCCTCATTGTTTTACCTCCGATGTTTTTTTTGACTTTTCCCACAGCTTTAATTGTGAGGTCTTCCCAATAAAGCTCCATATGCTCCATTTTTGTGATGTTGTCGGCATCATGGATGAAGCTAAACCTCTTTTTAAACTCAATAGGTTCATGGGAAGTTTGTTTACTAAGTTTTGGTGATAGGTGATGGTCAATCTCTACAAAGTCTTGCTCCGGAGAAAGATTTGGATCGGAGGAGGGAAGGTTTCCTTGCGGGTGCTCATCCAAGTTTTGATAAGGATTCATGAGTTTAATTTTTTTATTGCTAATATTATTTTGGTTTTGATTTAGTGCATTTTTTTAAAAAAAATTTCACTTAATTTTTAATAAAGCCTTTTATTCAAAAGAGTATAAAAACAAATCAAAACATCTATTTTTTGTATAATAAATCAAATTTATCTAATTTATTTTTGACGGATTTATTTTTTTCCATGCTTTTAGTTATTCCTTAAAATTTTCGACATACCATTTGCGAGTGAACTCATCACATTCAATGAGGTGGAATGAAAATCCATTGATCTTCACATCCTTTCCAACAATCAGATCAGCCGGATTAAAGTAATTGTTCTGTCTCTCTTGATTTTTGTAACCTTTTTTCTCGAGGAACTTTCCATCAGGGATACCTTGAAATATTTTTTTTAATGGATTTTATTTTTCATATAAAAACCTGAATTTCTAACAGTGGGCTCATAAACTGATAAGGTATCATCATTGAGGAAGAAAGTAATAATGAATTGTCTAAACATTTTTTTTTTATTGAAATATTTATATAGAGGAGGATTTTTACCTATCAACATCCTCTGGTTTTGTGGTGTTTAGTTTCGCTTTAAACCTAAGATTTTTCTGATTATCAACCCATTTGAAATAATCTTTCTTTGGTGGTTTTGGAATCAATCTGTAAACATAACCCAATGAATCTTCTTCATCTCCAAATCCATTATAAGGTGGCAAAATCAAACCTTAAATATTGATTCGATAATTTTTAATTAATATTTCTTAAAAAAAACATTACTTTGGGTTTCTTTGCTCTTATGGGTTTCACTCATCAATGGGAAATCAATTTTATAGGTGTCTTTATAATATTTTTGAGTAAAGATGTCACATCCATTAATTTGAAAGATCCTGCCAAAAATCTTTAATTCTTCTCCATACTAAAGGTAAAATCAAAAAGAAATTTCTTTAATTATTTTTGAAGTGATATCAACTTTTATATCCTGAGGGTTAATATAATCCTCCTCATATGTTTGTCCCGGTTGATTCAGGGAAAACTTCTTTGGCAATTTTTGTCTTTTCAACATCACAGGAAAATCGTCTCGTCCACTGTTTGCGTACTTCACCTCTCTGATCTCAATGGTATCATCTGCTAAATAATAGTGCATAATATAAGGAATTTCGCTGAAGACATAGAATTTCAACACCTGGAAAAAAATACATGATAGATAAAAAAAATGTTAAAGAATGAATAATTTTGAATTTTTATAAATTTTGTTAATTTTAACCTTGCGATCATTTTCCAAAAATTGCTTCTGAGAAGTAACTCGACCTCCTCCCAATTTATGTTCCATAAAATCTTTCATCATATGATCTCTTTGCGGAACATATTTTGTCAATGTTTTTTGCTCAAAGTTATCACTCAAGGACAATTCTCCTTTTGGTTGAGGAGTTCCCAAATTCTATAAATAAAAAACAAAAATGTTAATTCATAAAGAAAAAAAAATTCATACAGTATAAAACTCATTTGTGTAGTCATCACAACCATAGATCCTAATATTTTTTCCGAAGATCATAATATCACAACCGACAACAAAATCGTTAATATTGACATAATATCCAGACCCATCATGTTTCAAAACCTTTAAAAATCGTAAATTTTAATGAAAGGGTTTTTGTTTTTTACTTTTTGTCTCTTCAAAAAGGCTCCTTGAGGAAGTCCACTGTTCGTTTGTTTGGGCTCGATAATGGCAACACTATTATCTTCTAAATAGAAATAAATAATCAATTTTCTGATTCTATTGTTCTCCAATCTGCTTTCGACGACACTTTCTTTAAAATACCCATAGAATCTCAATACCTTTTAAAAACTTTATCCCAATAAATTTCAAAAAATTTACCTGTCTGTCCAAATGAACCCAAGTTGGTTGGTACAATTTCATGGAGTCATCACCGACATGAGGAACATAAGTTTCTTGGGTTGTGGTTAAATAATCAGGATGGAGAGCTCTGGTTTGATCAGGTTCATGCAATTCCTGTTTACGAGGCAGGGCCAGCAATGAAACAGGCACATTTTTCTGGAAAATAGATAAAATAATTAATTTTAAAAGGTGTTTACGATATCTCGGTTGGCATCTTGCTTGGCAGCACTTGTTCTTTTGAAATTGTTGGTCTGGGGAATGATCAGAAAAAATGGGTAAAAATGGAAGAAGAGTAAAAATTACATCGATATTTTGTGTCGGGACGAAGCCGGGAAGTTTTGGGAAAGAGGAAGCCATGGTTTTGAAAAAAGTTTGTTAGGAATTCAGATTTTTCCGAAATATGAAAATAATTATAAATTAATGAAACCGATTTGGAGTTTTAAGACAAGCCAAAAAAAGCTTGATTTGAAGAAAATTGCATTTTTCATTTTTATTGTTAAATAATAATAAATGAAAAAAAATTATCATAAACCAAAAAATTAAAAAAATATTATTATTATTATTAATCTTGTGTCCTTATAAATTCCTTTCGAAATACAGAAAAAATATGTTTCTATTGATGTCACCCCTCGCATTATTTTTAAATAAAACAGTTAATGACGCCAATCCTTTTGTTTTAAAATTAAAGTAATGACATCTTCAATAGATGAGCAATGAGCAACACATTATTTTCCTTTTTTTTTTATATAAATCTCATCATCAGACTTTTCATTTATAAATGGAAAGCCCAGCAAAATCAGATCTGACTCCCGATCATTCCCATATAATGGAGGATTGCTCAGTCATTGATTTAAATTCATCCTTAAAAAGAAATAAAATCCACGAAACTCCTCATTATTTGTCAAGAAGATTGTATTTTGATGAGGAAAAAATCGTTATTAATCACATTTTTCTTGAGTCCAATAAAAGTTTGAAAAAGAGAAGCAAATCCTGTGATTATAAAAATAATGCAAACCTGGGAATTAGGCATTATTCAAATGAAACTCTGGCTTCTTCGGAAGAAAAGGGGAAGAATTTACATCAGAGTTTGAAAAGTTTGGAAAAATTTGATGTTTTTAATAATAATCAGAAAGAAAATAAAATATTAATAAATATCGAGAAGGAGGCTTGTACCATCGAAAAAAGAAAAGATTCAGAGTTTATTGGGTTTTTTTTTGATAAAAACTATTCCAATCTCACAAAAGTCCGGGTTTTTCTATGTGATATCCTACCTCCCCATTTTCTAGGCATTTTGATAAGTATTTTGTCTATATATGTCCAACATTCTGTGAATTTCTCTTGTTTTTTGGCTCCAAAATGCTATTGTTTTGACAACTTCAGAATCAAAACTTATACAATTTTAAAAGCTTTTTTTGATTATTGGGGACTTATCATACTTTTGGGGTATTATTCTTTATTTGTTCATCGGTCTTTAGGAAATAGCAAATTTTGCAAGGTTTTGTATCTGATTTTGTCTATTACCATAATTCTTGCGGTTTATTATAAAACAAATGGTGATGACGCTGATTTAGGAACATTTATTATATATATTGCAGCCTTTATTTATATGATGCTATTTTTCTCGATCGGCTATTTCAAATCCAAAATTAATATCTCCAAGTTCCTGTTTAAAATTTGGCCGGAAATCGCTTTGTTTATTATGCTTTTCTTCAATTATGTCATGACAGGCTATCTCCTTTCTCCCGCAAAACAAAAACTCATCGAGATGTATCAACAAAACGGGTACTATACTTTCAAGCTAATTTTCATAGTCTATATTTTTATAGTTCAAAATATTATTCCACACCTCTTGTTATCTTGGTATTCTCTCCTTAAATCAGAAAATGCTCGAAATTTAAATCCAATCTTTCTATTGGCGCATATGTTCTTATGTATCATAATGGCGAGTGAAATTTCAAATATTATAGAAATGGATCTCAACGAATGGCCTGTCATTCTTCTTTTGATGAATCATTGCTATTTCATCACGACTTTTTATTTGCAAAAAAACCCTTTAAAATGGTTTATTTCTATATTTTTTCAAAAATGGTTTGATCTTAAGCAAAATAAAGAATCAGAAGAAAAGAAAATGATTTGTCAAATCTTATCCGCTTATATGCTTGAGTTTCAATTGATAATGATCCCAAGATTGTTGATTCTGAGATTTTTTAAATCTTGGATCGGAATTCATCATTTGGTTGTGTTTTTCCAAAATTGCAAATTAGAAATGAGCAAAGAATATGTCATAAATGATCAAACGTTAGCTCTGGTTATTGGGATTAATCTACTAATTCCATTGGGTTTTCTAATCTGGATGAAACTCAAAAACATAAAAATGTTGCTTTATAAACGAGAAAAGTTGAACATTTGCATCAGGGGGTATTTGATTTTTCTTTACCATAGTTATTTTGAACTCGTTTTGATGGATTTTAGGTTTTCGATCCAATAATTAAAACTTTTTCTAATTCGTTGTTTTGCATGTTAATTAATTAATTTAATTATTGTTAAATGTATCAATCATTTTTTCTTAAAAAAAACCTAATAACTAAAAAAAAAAAAAAAAATTTTAAAGAAATTGTTTTATTAAATTCGCTAAAA
>Ga0302186_10004168_pt1 | contig 10190 bp, 10 predicted proteins | sample II_Bog_E1_2_FD_198782 | JGI IMG/M metagenome (GOLD analysis project Ga0302186, IMG submission 198782) | Peat permafrost microbial communities from Stordalen Mire near Abisko, Sweden - II_Bog_E1_1 | ecosystem: Environmental > Terrestrial > Soil > Wetlands > Peat | place: Sweden: Abisko...
TTGGCATAAAATTTTAAGACTTAAAAAAAAATAAAAAGAGAAAAAAATGGTTACAGTGAGGGTTGAATTCACGACCCCCGCGTTATTAGCACGGTGCTCTAACCAACTGAGCTATGCGACCTTTTCGGTCAAGGATCCCCGTTTAATTTAGATAAAGTAAAAAGATTCTTTTTATTTTCTTCGATTTTGTCAAATGGAGAAAAAATTTGATCCAATGTAAATTTTTATATATTATAACATTGACTCATAAATTGCTCAAGGAAAGCTCCATACTCATAATCATCAATTTCATTTACTATAGTTGTTTCAAGTTTTTGAGAAATCAAGGCTCCCAACACATGATCACACTTAAAAAAAAAATTCCTAAGAAAATATTATTGAAAGAAAAAATACATAAACTGTATTATTTTTTAATCTATTTTGATCGAAAATTGGACATGAGCAATATTTTTTGTTTTTCAAGAAAATCATGAAATTTTTTCTGTAATCATGATCATCTTTGAGATTTTTAAAAAAAATTTATTCTAAATTCTAAAAAAAAAACATATTATGAAGAAATTCCTCTCAGGTTTTTCTTTGACTCTATACTGTACGCATTCGCTCTTTTCAACTGAAAATAAGGCATTTCTAATGGCAGAATCCGAATAATTCAGGATTTTTAATCTTTTATGAATGAATGCAACAAAAAACATGAAAAAAAAACTCATTAAATGGAAATATCCTATTTTCCTTTGCATCTAAGAACGAACCATGGTAATTTTAAAGAAAATGGTTTGTGAAATACTATCTTTTGGGTAGTTTTTGATCTGTTCGAGAATCAAATCAAGAATTTCATCAATTTTGTTTTGAATTTCCATTTAAAAATTTTAATTTTATGAAATGAAAAATGATTTATTTTAATAATATTAATAGGTTAGTTATGTTCTTCTCTGAAAGACCCAGAATACTCCGATTTATACTTTAGAATAGCGGATTTAATAATACTGAATTTATCTGAGTCATTTTTAGATTCCTCTACTATTTTTTTTGTAGATAATTTCATCATTTTAGTTGGGAGGAAGGACTTCTTTTGATCATTAGTAAGTTTTTTTAAAATTGAAGTCATTTTTTTCACAGATTCTTCAATGCCTCCTATTTTTTGTTCCCAAAGCATCAACTTTTCATTTCATATTTTTGTTTATAAATAAAATAAAAGGAAAAAATGTCACTTTCTCTTGAATGTCTTTATCAAATTGATGTCTTTCATCTTTATAACTCATATGCCGTAAATTAGTGTTATTGGAAGGATGCGTAAGATTCTTGCTGGCTTTACGAACAAATGTTTCAGATAATCGATTGTTTCCAACCAACACACTATTCGATTTTTTCACATGCTTTGTTGGAGATATTTCGGTCTCCCCTTCTGTGAGTTTTTGAATTTTTCCAATACTTTCAGATGATTTGCTCATTTTAAATTTGTCCAAATTTTTGGAACTTCCAAGTGGTTTCTAAAAAAGATAGTTTTTTTGATAATTTGGAAGATTTTTTTACACTCATGGTCAAATTTAGTAAGGTTCTTTTTTTAAGATGTCGTTGGAGTTTTTGATCAGTGTAATCAGGGTGAAAATTCAAGAAATTCTGTTCACAGAAGGATTTGGCTTCCTTTATGATTTTCTTCGTTTTTTTGTAACGTTTATATGAATTTTTGGAGAATTCTTGACCGATTTCTTTGAAATCTGAGTAGAAAATTTGTTTGAAATGTTTTTTGTGCAGGACCAACAGTTCTGTGTTCTTGATTGCCTTATAAGTGTACATTCTAATTCCCTGGAAAAATAAAATATCCAATTCTCCGAAATGAAAACCTTAACAAAATTATCTCAAGGAAATAATCTCTTCTTATTAAAACCTTCTTTTATTTTGATAATTTCGAAATCTTTATATTCAGGCAATACTATAGCAATTTGACCGGATTTAATAAAGAATACTAAGAAAAATTTATTTTTATCAAATTTGTTTATTTTTCGATCAACCTTCATCTGCTGGATCTCCTTCTAGAGAAATATAATCATTTCTGTTGACTTTTATTGGTTTCAAATGTCTGCAAAAACTAGCAATGAAAGGACTAGGCTTGTTTTTCAGAAATTGGATACAATGGATGATTTCTTCATTCATGATAATAGATACCTATCAAAGATAAAAATAAAGTAACAATCTTTTTTAAAAAAGGATACATCCAAATTCAAGTTAGCTGGTAATTTTTCTACGAAAATCTTATAATCTTGTTCAATACTAATAAAAAAGGATTAATTGTCAAAAAACAAAAATTACCTCTTCCCATATTTGAGTTGATTTTTGATTTTGAAAAACAACTTGCTCCCAATCTTATAATCTTGTTGAATTGACAATAAAATTTCCATTTTTTCATTAAATTCTTTGTTCTTTTTATCACTTCTCGTCAATGTCGATGTAACCAAACCCACAGACATAGAATAAACAAAGACTCCAAAAAACATGCAAACAACTGCAAAAATACTAAAAATTAAAAATTAACTTAATAATTCAAGATTAACAAAACAATACTGTTCAGCGTAAGTATTAGGGTTTATATCTCCATAACCCACAGTGACCACGGTTTGCACACACCAATATAAAGAAATCACATACAACTTAAAAAATTAAAAATTAGATATTTACAAAAAACTCATTTACATCATATTGGGAATAATCGGTAAAGCCCAATCTTGCAACCCAATTATCAGGATCATCTTCTATATCTGATAATAAATACCTAGTCATTTTTTTTAAAATGATGAATTATTTTTTTTCTAAGAACCAAAGACAAGAGATGAAATGGCAAATCAACAAAATTCCAAAAATAGGTAAAGCCACTCTTTCCAACCCTCCAGAACCTTTGAAGAATTGGTTCAAATATTTAGACAAATGAGTTTTCCCTTGAATCGTCGCTGTCACCTTTAATAATCTCAAAACCCTTTTAAAAAATTTGTTAGAATTTTCTTCAGATTTTTTGTTTTACTTCACCATCCTCAACAAACTATATAATCTTGGCAATCTCAACAGTTTCCCAAAGTTATTTAATTGAGGTGTGCTTTCCAAAATTGCTGTTAAAGGCAAAGAGGTGGCAAAATCAATGATGAACCATCCTGCTAGATAATGTTTGAAGATCCTCTAGAAGATAAAAAATTAAAATAAAACAAAAAATAGAAATTGAACTTTTTTATCCAAAATTAAATTCCCCTCGTCATCATAATAAGAAGATAAGAAACTCAGAACCACATCGAGCATAAAGCAGGAATCCACAAAATTATCGAAATCATTGAGGGTATTATTTTCATTATCACTCAGGATAAATGCTATTCTATATGGTAGCAAAATAACTGAATAAAGTAATAATCTAAGAAAAAAAGCGGATTAGATTTATATTAGTTGTATTATGATTACAGCATGATAAAAAGATCCCATCTTTGTTTGATATAATCGTCAGGGAAAAAAATCCACATTTTTTTATATTGGATATGTTCCCTATATTTTGATTTTCTTCGTTTCGTTATTCTTTTATATTTCTCTTTTTTTTGGGGACTGTCATTTTCTTCCTCCCCATCTTTCTTTTCGAGTCTTTTGAAAAGCTCAAAAATCTGATATGAGCTTCTCTTATTTGAGGGAGTGAAGTTGCTTGCAAGTTGGCTGCTTGGGGTAATTCCTAATGAAGGGTTGCTTTTTTCATTTTTTTGAAGAACATGGCCAATTTTATTTTCAGAATTTTCAGTCATTAATCCCTTGAGCTCTTGGCTTGAACATTGTATGTCATTGATCATGATATTAGTCAATGTGTTAGACGTATTTTCGACATTGGGTTTTTCTTTGATTTTGTTTTTTAGTTCAGCATCACAATCTTGATCATTTTGGGAGTTAGAACTTCGGTTCTCAGGACTGATTCCTGGGGAAACATCGGGAGACTTTTTACCAATTGGCCTGTTGTAGGGAATTTTGGTTTGAAAAGACATAAAAAAATTTAGTTCAAGTTTATATTATTGTTAAATTAAAATTTTATCAAATTGTCTTAGAAAAAATATAATTTTTCTCAGAAAAAACGGTGAGAGAGGTTATAAATCAAATAAAAAAAATGTGAAAATGATAATTTGATGAAGTAATAGAGAAAAAAAAATAGAGATAATTTATAGAAAGATTGTTTGTTTTGAATTAATGAGTTAAAATTATTATTTTTGTTCATCTTCCGTTTTTTCCTTTTTTTTATCCGTGAGCTTATCGATGCCCTAAAATAAAAGCATAAATTAAAAGAAATAAAAATATAGGACGTCTTTGATTCCGTTGTAGCCTTTTTTCGCAAGTTCACTTGTTTTATCCTTTATTTTACAAAAAAAATCAATTATTTTAATATAAATAAATATACTCCTATTTCTTTTGTAGTATGGCTGACTTTTTCCTTAAAATCCGACACTTTCTTTTTAAATTCTGGATCTTCTAATTTCTGATTTATTTTCGAAACTGCCTGAATAAAACAAAAAAAAAACAAATTTCTCTATAAAAACAAAATTTCTACTGTTTTCGTTGAGGTGACCATTGAATTAAAACCTCTAGAGAAGAAATTTCCTTTGTTTATGTTCTCATCTTTTTCAGGTTTTTCTGGAGCGCGAACCACTGTTCCTTCTGTGCTTGGGCCATTATTTTCATTATTTTCATTATTTTTGTTATTTTTGTTATTTTCATTCATATTGCTATTTTCATTATTTTCATTTTTGATATTTTCATTTTTATTATTGTTTTCCATTTCAGGGTCTTTAATTTCTTCATATTTGTTCTCTTCTTTCACCTCTTTTTTCTTATTGAAAAATTCCTTCGCCTTTTTGCTGGCCATTTCCTGATTAAATAAAATTATTTATTTGTTAAATATGATTTTTAAACCCCATATTCCTTTGATTTGTCAGCCACTTTGGTGCCGAATTTTTTTATATCATTGCCAATATGAGCTTCCTTTATTTTTGCATTCAGGGAGACAAGAGTGTGTTTAGCAGAATCCGTAGTTTTATCGTAAAATGTCGACACTTGAGCTTTGAATTTGTCAAATCCCTTCTTTTCATCTGTTTTATCAACTGATCTGAAATTCATTCATAATGAAAAAAAAAAATTGATCATTTTTTAAAAGAAATTATATGGAAGGGTGGTTAAATAAAACAAGTAATTTAGAAGAAGATTTTGTATGGTAGGGTATAGAATATTGTGGGGTTGTGCTAAATAAAAAAAAAGACTTGCTTACATTGGTTCATATTGGCTGCCAGCATTGGGCAGATTATTTGCAAATTGTTTGGCATCGAAAATTTCCAAACCTTCTTCCAAAGATGGTGCTTCATGCAAGAATTCTTCCCCCTCCACAATGTATTTAAGCTATTATAAACTATTTTGCAAGTTTAAAAAAGGAGGAACATACTTTATCTCGATAGTATTGGGCTGCCTTTGTTTTAAATTTGAAATCGATTGGTGCGTCAGGGGCGATTTTATACCTTGCGAAGAAGGCCTTCAAATTTATGTTTCCCCCGTTTCTCATATAGTTCATTTGTTTTTCATTCCTTTTAAGTGCAATTAATTTAAGAAAAAATGTCAAAATTACCATGAATCCAAATTTATGGAACGAATAAAACTATAGTTAGTGCCAATATTCCTATGAATGCTTGAACATTTCATGCAAAGGAAAATGCCATTATTTGTTGAAGCCCATGAGGCGGTTTTCTCCCCTTTTTAAACTTTTTTCAAAGCAAGAGTTCAAAAATACAAACCGCATTCGAAACAATGTTGATTTTCTGGAATATTTTGCAAAACCTGGAAAATTTCTTCAGTGGATACCATTTTACAATATTTTATGTTTTTTCAAATATTTTTATTTTTTTTCAATTCTGAGCAAGTTTATTTCCAAAAAAAATTCATGAAATTGTCTAAAATCACACAACCCAAATAATAATTTTTAAAAATGGGCAATTCCAATAAAAAATCTGCAAATCTTGAAAAACCTTGTAGTTCAAACAACATAAGGAATGTAATTAATTTTGAAAATCTGGAAAAAGCAGATCCAATCTATCCAAAATGTCCTTTTCATTGTCCCCACCCTGATCATAAATCGTTTTCTTTGAAAACGCAATGCATTCTTGAAGAAGGCCATGTGACTTCAGTTCTTTTCTTTGATCATAAATTTGAATGTTTGCATGAAGATTTGAGAGCTCCCAAAATCCAAATTTTGTTTATTTGCGAGGCCAAATTCAGCATTTTTCCAATTGTTAAAAATGTAATGAGTTTATTGGGGAAGCATTTGGAGGACACTATGAAGCTTTATCCTGAATTTGCTTTTATTTTATATAAAGATCATCATTTTGGATCGGATAATGTTGTAAAATACATCGATTTTTCCCCTGAAAAACTTGTGAAAGACTTTATCAATGAAGTGCAAAATGAGGTATTGGAGGATGTTTTTTTCACGAAAAATGCAGTATTTCATGGGATAGAGACCGCCTTGAAATTGTCATGGGCTCGTAATGGGGAGCATTTTGCAATTCTTTTGAATAACCCTCCGATTTTATCAGAAGATAAGTCAACTGATGAGGAGCCGCCTGCGTGTTCATGTGATTTGCAATTAGATAAATTATGGAAAAAATGCCAAAACAAAAATATTAATTTCTTCGTTATCAAAAAAGAGAGCCAAGGGGAAGAATTTGAGCGTGTTTTCGGGAATAAATTAACCACCATGATTAGAATTTTTGATTTTGATGGGTTTCCAGGAAATTTACTGGTTTATCTAAGACAAGTGCTCAGGGCAAACAAGTTCCAACTCCAGAAAAAAATTATTTGTTTTGAGAAGAAGATTAATCAAATTATAATAAGTCATTTCCATGATGCTCAGAAATATGATAATGAGGAGCAGATGGTTGAAACTATTGAGAATTCTCTCTATGAATTCATAGTGATTATAGGGACTAATGGTGAAGGGTTAGTTAAATTGATTCATGATCATAGAAATGTGTTGGGAATCGTGGTGTTTTGTAATAATTTGGAATTCCATCAAAAATGGATGAAAAGCTATGCAAAAATCCATTTCGTGACGTTTCGAGAAAAAGATTTTTACAAGGAGGTTTTAAATCTTAAAACCTCATATTGCGCTTATTATACTTCCAACCCCATAGCTGAGCTTGCTATAGAGGACAACGTGGATATGGGTTTTTGGAGAATTCTTCTCAATTATTTGAAAATAAGAAGGGATCATCAAAATATAAATAATGAGGAAATCGAAAAAGAGCTTGTAAACTTGAATTCCGATGAAAAAATAAATATCATTCAAATTTTTAATCAGAAAAACGAAGAAATTTTAAAGGCCATTTTGTTTCTGATTTCCACGGACTATTTAAAGCAAAATTTTCATGAAATGCTTTCCAAAAAAAATTACAAAAAGATTCTTTGGTCACTAACAACAATTGCAAATGAAATAATTAATAATGAAAAATACTCCAATCAAATTCACAAGCCAAAGGGTCTGGTATACAAAGGAATTACTAATTCAAAACATACTTTAAATGATTTCAGAGAGTTTAGGCTAAGAAAAAAGAAACCTTTATTTTTTTCTGGGTTCGTCAATGCAACATGCGATTTGGATAAAGCCAAAGAAGCTTCTGATGGAATAATATTCGAGCTTCATTTTTCAGAAAAAAACCCCCATCCACATATAATTCTTGAAAATGAAGAATGGTCTCAAACCGCAAAGGAGAAAGAGACACTGATATACCCATATTTTCCATTTAATGTCGAAAAAATAGTCATTTTGGAAGAAAAATTTAAAATCATAACATTAGTGCAAGAACCTGAAATTAACATTTTTTCTAGAGATATGAATGAAATGAAAGAATTTTGGAACTCCATGATAAAAAACACTCTTCTAAATGAATACAAAGATATGAATATTAAAAAGAATGTCATTGATGATATCCTTGACACCATCGACATCTGGGCTTATCCAGATGAGGAAATTACGGAAAAACTTCGAGAAAGTAAAAAAACAAAAATATTTCCTGAGAAAATTAATATTTTTTTTTTGTTTATTTAGTTGTTGCTGTGATAACCATTGTCCCATTTAACATTAAGATAAGTTTAGAAGAATTTACTCTGGATGTGAAAGGAGATATTTTTTGGGATTCGATCAGGCATCCTCAATCAATTTCGATGGACATAAAAAATTATTTTGATCTGTTCAAAAATCTTGACAAAATTGCTCAAGTTTTTTCCTTAAAAACCAAAATTTCTCTCAGCAAAATGTATCTTGATTGTGCTTTCTTCACAAAAATTTCGACCCTCATATCACCCTTAAAGGACATTTATGACCTTACCCTCAAAGGAATTTCCATAAATATCGTAACATTTTTGAACATCAACAAACTTAAATTCTCTAACCTTGAAAAATTAGAAATTAGCTCTTTAAATTCTGAAGACATTGAAATCTTAACAATTTTTCATGATTCAAAAATTAAGTTTCTTTCCATCACTTTTAACCATCTTGAAAATGCCATAACCAATTATTTGAATTTCCTCCAGTCTTTGAAGCATTTGGAAAACTTGAAACTATGTATTGACTTTCGGCTCGATTTGGAAACCGTTCTCTCAATTAATAAAAGTCTCAAAGAATTGCAAAATTTAAAATCACTAACATTTGAGCTAGAGTTATGGTCTTTGACGCCATTTATTAAAATTTTCGCTGATACTTTTTCGAAGTTGACCAATTTAAATCATTTAAGCTTGAATTATTGTAATGCCTATTTATATGATACGGATGTGAAATTTCTATTAAATGCCATTGGGAACCTAAAAAATTTGAAAATGCTCGAAATTTCACCCAAGAAGAATTTCTTTGATTTATTGGCTCCTGAGCAAAATTTTGAAAATTTGACTTCATTATACTTGAAAACACACTATGATTTCGAACAAAGATTTGCCAAAATGGATTTTTTAACAAATTTGAGAGAATTGGTGATCCCAAATTTCATAGAAGGGAGTAATGAAAATTTGCAAATAGCTAAATTCACAAATCTCGAAAAATTCATTTATAAAACAAAAATTAATCAAAACGATCGTTTTATGAAAATCTTTTCAGAAATTACAAAATTGCCAAAATTGACTTATTTAGATCTTTCAGTGGAGATTGGTGCTGATTTTAATTTAGACAGTGTGAATTTTTCCAAAACTGTTAATGAAAATTTAGAGGGACTCAACTCTTTGAAGACTCTCTCTTTAGAACTAATCTCTTCTATAAAACTTAAATTTTCTGTAGGCAAATTTGCAAAATTAGAAAATTTAGAAAAACTTTCAATGAATTTTTTCGGGTTGAAAATTGATGATATTTTGATGGAAAAAAATGATTCCCTTGTTGAGTTTAATTTAAGTTTAGAGCATTGTTCTGATGAAATTCAATGGGATGTGTTAAAAAAAATGACTAATTTTTTATCAAATTGCAAAAACTTAAAATTTTTAAACCTGATTTCAATAAACAATTTTGATTTGCCTTCGTTCAGTTGCCTTGAGAACTTGGAACTTGTTGAAATTTTGAATGTGACAATTTTTTTAAAGGAAGAGACAATCTTAAATTTCAAAGAGATGAAACTGCCAAAAAATATCATTAATTTTGATTTGTTCATGCGTTATTCATCAAAACAAAACAAAAAAAATGATCATTTCTTGAAAAACTTCCTGAAGGCATTCACTCAAGCTAAAAAACTTAAAAAATTGAAATTAAACATTCGAGAAGTTCATGTAAAATTTGACATTTTTGTTGAGGCTTTAGAAAAAATGCTCAAGAAGAAAGATGAAGATTCATTGGAAATCCTGGAGTTAGAGGTTACTTTGGAGGAGATGAATGTTACAAAAAACTATTTCTTGGAAAACATGAGGAGAATTTTTACTCTTTTGCAAGGATTGATTAAGTTTGATTTAAATATTCATTTTGTTTCGAGTCCGCAAATGATGGCTTTGATTTTGGATAAAAATGCCATTGAAAATTGTATAGGGGATACAAGTTCCAAATATGAAGTTGAAACCATACCTCAGTATAAGCATTTGCTGATAAAGAGAAAAATTTATTAAAGAGAAATTAATTTTTTTCAGATTTAGATAATATTAAAATTAAAATTACAATTTTTAAAATAAGT
>Ga0302186_10004172_pt1 | contig 10187 bp, 7 predicted proteins | sample II_Bog_E1_2_FD_198782 | JGI IMG/M metagenome (GOLD analysis project Ga0302186, IMG submission 198782) | Peat permafrost microbial communities from Stordalen Mire near Abisko, Sweden - II_Bog_E1_1 | ecosystem: Environmental > Terrestrial > Soil > Wetlands > Peat | place: Sweden: Abisko, Stordalen...
ATAAAATATCAAGACTTTGCTTCATTAAGAGGTTTTCATGATAAATATAATCTCCTTGTGAGGTTTTGATGAGAATTCTCGATAATTCCTTAGAAAAATCATGAAAAACCTTGATTTTTTTCTCATTAATCAAAGATTTCTCTAATAAAGAGTCCTTTTCCTTGAAAAAGTCTAAGGAAATCCTATAACAATCATCCATATTACTGAAAATCCCTAATAACTCTATAGAAATATTAAGACTTTTCCTTGAAATCAACATCGATTCATCGAAATTTATCATTATAGGGTTCAAAATATATCCAAAGAGGAATTCCCTCAATTCTCTCATATTTCCCTCTTCCCCAAAAAACCCTATGAACTCCTGATTTTTGCCTATATTTCCCAGAAATTCTTTATCAAGTCTAGAGAAATAATAATGAAATAAGATCTCCATGACATATTCACGAATATTCATTAGACCTTCACGCCATTGATTCACAATAGCCTCAGCAATATTCAAAGCATCTCTTTTCACTGCGATTTCAAGACTTTTCAATGCGTTGAGTTTAAGGAAAATCATGGTCTTCATTTCCTCGATCTCAGAAAGAGTCAAAAGTTGATATTCAATGAGGATTTTACACGTCTTTATTGCTAAAATGTGGACTTTATGATGACTTCCAATCCATCGCCAAGTCGCTGCTGGGATAAATTCCTTGACCAATTTCATTGCGAAAGTCTTCAAATTGAAGATTTCATTGAAATATTTATTCTTTATAGCTTCATTCCTTTGGTTTTTCTCTCTAACATTGCTTCTACCTAATAAACTATAAGAATGGAGATCTTCAGCATCTAATTTATCGAGATTTCTTAAATCTTTTTCCAGGAAAAACCTCAGGAAAAACTCTATTAATGATGAATAAAAGTCTAATGATCTCTGATAAACTGCCTCTCCGAACCAATTATTGGGTCGATCAGTTAATAAATCCAGGAATTTCAAAGGGAAAAATTGTTCGAAAGGTCTAGTGTTTATGATAGAAATCATGATATTTGGGATATTCTTGTTGAAAAATAACAAAAGCTCGTTTCTTGCTTCGACTGTTGAAATGTCAATGTCTTCCCAACGGAATTTCTTCGAATTTAAGAGCTCGAAATCACGAGCCAAATAAGCTGGCACATCAGGGGAAATCAATTCGATTATCGATTGATTTTCAGCTTTATGACTTAAAAACAAATTCAATGCTATGATGTTTCTCAGACTTTTCTCTTTGAAATCCTTGAAATTGTTAATAAGGACTTCCTTGAAGAATTGCTGAGTTTCTAAAAAAACAAAGAATTTATTAGAAGATTTTATAGAAATTAGAAAGGAATTAAAGCACCTTCATGGGAACATGTGCAACGATCCATGCAATCGAAACGGGATTCGAGAATTGGAAGTTCTGATTTCTTACAAATTTCGTAACAAAATGGACAAAGATTGGCTTGGGAAGTTATGAGGAGGATATGGGTTTGATGATAAAGTGAACAGGTGGTATCAGACATTTTTTTGATAAATGGTGATTTAGGGGATTTTATTTCTAATTAAAGAAAATGTGAAATATTTTGTTGATGAGGACTAATAATTGGAAAAATATGGGATTTTAAGGAAAGAAAAAATAATAAATATTGTTTTTTTTACAATATTTTTAAAGAGTTGATATATTTTTTTATGCATTTGTTTTAAAGGCTGGCTTGTTTCTAAATACTTTTCAGAATTTTCCCCAAAAAAACCAAGAAATTCATTAAAACGAATTATTTTTGAAGAAATTTTTTAGAATTGTCAAGTGATGAATTTTTAACCATAGAAAAAAACCATTCATAAATTCTTTTCTCATATAAAAAATGAATTTTAATTTTTAAGTTTAAATTTTAATTTTTTTTTTCCGAAATTTAAAAAATTGATAATAAAATTTAAAATCAATAAATCACTGCAAAAAAAATTTTAAAATAAAATTATTATAATAAGATAAAAATAAAAAATCACTGCTAAAAAATCTGAAAAATAGATAATTTTAAAATAAAACAACATAAAAGGCAATGACTTTTTCTTCTTAGAAACTTTTTTCTCTGGTTTTGTTTTAAACTTGTTAATTTCATTTTTCTTTAGCTAAAAATAAAGTATTATTAAAACTTTTAAGATTTGGGAATTAATAAATATTTTCCTACACAGTTTTCCTCATTTATTAAATATATTTTTACAGAACTTTTTTCTGCTTTTTTTCAATATACCCATAAAAAATGTCTCAACCATCTCGTCTTACGGGCAAGACCCAAATCATTAGAATGCTTGTTGCTGAAGATGATTCATTCCAGCGATTGGCTTTAATCGACATTTTAACTCTTTGCAATTATGACGGTAATCCATTATTTATATCGATATATTAATTTTTTTTTTATTAAGTTGTCGCTGTTGAAAATGGACGTGTGGCTCGTGATGAGCTTTTAAAAGAAGATTCGAACTTTGACTTGGTTTTGTTGGATGTGAATATGCCAGAAATGGTAAGTTTTTTATCTTTTTAAATTATTTTATATTTATTTAAGGGAGGATTGGAGTTGCTTTTGCTCATGCAATCCAATGATAATCTCAAAGATATTCCTGTCATTATGATGTCTGCTGAAGGAGAACAAGAGATAGTGAGTCAATGTCTCAGAAGTGGGGCCAAAAATTATCTAATTAAGCCAATTAGAATACAAAGTGTAAAGAATCTGGCCTCACATATCGACCCTTCAAAGAAAAACAAGACCGTCAACCCACTAAATCTAACTTTAGAGCAATATGAGACCATAAAACTTGTAACTTTCTACTATAAAATTAATTTCCTAAAATTAACGGAAAAAAAGCTGGGAAGAGGAGCTGCTGGTTCAGTGAATCTTGTGAGAAGAACCACTGATGGTGAATATTTCGCGTTGAAGATTATACAGATGAGTTTTATGAGCCCACAGGAAAGAAAAATGGCCGAAAATGAAATCACTTTGTTGAAAGTGTTGGTTGGCCCGACCATTATTCGTTATTATGATAGTTTCATTGAAAACGATTCGATACATATCGTCATGGAATATGCCGAAGGAGGTAGTTTGAGCGAGAAAATCACTGATCATAAGAATAGGGGAGTGCCGATAAGCAATGAACAAATATTATGTAATTTTTAATTAAATTTGCTTCTTTTTTTTAATAAAAAGTTATTTAGATTGGACCGCACAATTGGTTTTGGGGATTATGTTGATGCATAGCAAAAATATCCTTCATAGAGATATTAAGACACAAAACATGTTTTTGGCAAAGAAGGATGTGGTGAAATTAGGAGATTTCGGAATTTCCAAAGCTTTGGGCACACAAAAAGCTTTTGCCAATACATTTTTAGGAACACCATATTTTATGTCACCAGGTAATAATTTCAACTATTTTTATTAATTAACTAAATTAATAAAAAGAGGTGTGCAATGGGAAAGAATATGGTCAAAAATCCGACATTTGGGCCATTGGTTGTGCAATTTATGAAATGGCCACCTTACGAAGACCTTTCAATCATGAGAGTCTTTCAGGCATGTTCGAAATGATCATAAATAAGGATTATGACCCTTTACCATCTGAGACTTCTACTGAAGTTAAAATGCTAATCCATGAAATGCTTCAGAAAGATTATACTCAAAGGCCAACAATATTTGAAATTGCCAATAAACAATGCATTCGTGATAAAATCAATAAGTTTGTTGTTGAGAATGATTGCAAGGAAAGTGTGGAAGCTTATTTCAGCGTTGATAGTCTAAGGAAAGATAATGGTGCCACAAAAGGTTCGATTTCAAGTCCTGCGACTCAACCTGTAGAAAAACCGTATCTAAATATATTTTTATATTTTTTTCGAAAAATGGAAATTTCTAGATCTCCAGGATCAGCATCAACCAAAAGTGAATCCATGTCTAAATGTGAGGAAGAAAGCAAAAGATATGAAGGCACCATGAAAAACAACAACTCTTCTGCTCCTGGTTTCTTCACTATGGAAAAGTCATCTTTTGAATTATTTTTTGTTTTTCTCATTATGGAAATAGATTGGAGGAATTCTCGAGAAGCATTCGGGACACTATTGATTTTAAGGAGATAAAGAAAGGTTATTTCAGCAAATTAAATAAAGCTGTTTCAGGAGCTGACATTTATGATTGGGCATCCAAAAACTTGTCAACTTCTGATGATAATTACAAAAAAAGACTCTGTCAAGATCTCATAGACCATCATTTTATATATGCCGTGAATGAGGCTGATGAATTTAGCAATGAAAATGATTCTTTCTACATTTTCCAATGCGATCGTCCAAAAATTGCTATTAACATGGTATATTTTTGTAATTTTCTCTTTAAAACCCTTATTTTTCATTAGCATAAATTATGGTACAAAGAGGTAAGGAAGCCTCTCTTTGTTTCTTGTGAACTATTGAAACAATTGAACATTATTCTTAAGGAAATTCGACAAGAAGGAGGTGGAGAAGTGGAATTGAATAACGATTTCCCAAAAACTTCCAAATCATATCAAAGATTTCTCGATGCCATTTGCGAATTGCAAAGAGTTGACTTGAAAGTCATGGATAAACAAGAACAAACTGCCTTTTTCCTCAACATTTATCAAGTTTTTTTTGCAAAATCATTAAAAATAAAGAATTTCTTAAGGTGATGAAAACCCATTGGTTGATGTATAATGAAATCATGGCCACAGATCCAACTTATTTTAAAAATCAGAAAGGCTGGTTTGAAACTGTTATGAGTTACATTCCTTATTTGTAATACAAAAAAAAATTATTATAAATTTAATAAAAATTACTAGGGGAAGCAACGTTGATTCAGAATTCTTCTATAATATTAATGATTTGAACTTCACTTTAGATGAAATCAGAGATGGAATTTTAAGAGGAAACAAAAAATCTTCGAGTTTTAGGGGATATACAAATAAAGACCCAAAATTCAATTTTGTTCAGGTCTTCAATAATACGTTTTTTTTTTGAAAATAGCTCTAATTTCATTTTAGAGAAAAGATCCAAGATTTTTGTGTGTTATCGGAGATGAGAATGCAATTCCGAAGAAATTAGAGGAATTTTGGAAAGATAATTTTTCAGATGTAGAAAATCTTCATTAAAAAAAAAAATATAATAAAGACTTTTTTAGAAACTTGAGAACATTTGCAAGGAATTTCTTTCTTTAAGTGTTTATTATAATCCAGTTGATTCGGAAGTAAAGATAAAAATATATGAAACAATTTTAATGTTTTTCTTTTAGTTGATTTTGCCTAAAAGCTTTGAGAAATTCAAAGATGATTTGGGAAAAACATCATTTGAGATGGTTTCTTGGGTATTTATATGTTCAAAATTTCGAATTTTTAATTTTATAAATGGTTTAGGTCTTGAAATATATAAAAAATATCAATAGAAATGAGATTATTAATGGAATTAGGAACAATACCATTGAAATTTCCTATCCAGATAATTAAATTTATAAACTTTAAGTTTTAAAAACCTTTCTTATTATCATTTAATATTAATATCATTTGTAAAAAATCTATTAAGTTCTTTGAGAAAATGTTAAAAATCATAATTGGAAGATTTTTTTTTTTAAATTTTTTTCTTTTTTAGAAAAATGTTTAATTTTTTTGTTTTAAAAATTATTTTTTGGAACAGAGTTTAGACATTTAAAATATTGGAAATGTGATTGTGGACTGAAAACAGTAGTTAAGAGATAAAATTCGTACCAGCTCAGATAAATTTTAAATTATCATCATAAATATAAATTGATTTTGTGAGTCAAAGAGCATAATCAAATATGAGGGAAATCAAATCATGTTATGATAAAAAAAAAAATTGTGGTTATAAAAGAAATAAAATTCCCCAATTTGCAAAAAAAAAGATTTAAATCTTGAAAAAAAAGGAGAAAAATGATGTCAAAATTATCCATATTCATATTAATGTTTATAAATAAATAGTTTGGCTCTTAAATCCGCTATTGCTTTTTTATTTCGTTTATGGACAATTAATCGATCCCTCCATATTCTTATTTATTGTTCCCACCAATGTTCAGTTTTTTAATTTTTTCATCCTCTCATAATAATATAAAATATGCTAACAAATTCCCAAGAAGAACCAGCCATTTTAATTCAACCTTTACAATCGGAGACCCTCATCAACACCGAAAACAAAACAATGGACATCGAAGAAACCATCATTCAAGCAAAACCAATAGAAGAAAAGCCTCATTCGGAAATAAATAACGATCCACCCAAAAAAGCCAACCTATTTCTTTCAAGTGATGAAGGCACTGATCAATTCGCGCCTCATAATTTCATTTCTGAAAGCGAAAAATCCTGGAATGAGTCTAAAAAACAACCACTTTTTGTTTGTGAGGAGCATAATTTGCCCATCAAGTTTTTTTGCACGATTCATATTGATTATCTTTGCGAGGAATGCAAAAAGGAACATTTGAGCCATGTGAAAAACCTCGACGATTTCGAATTCGACGATTTAAAGAAGAGATTTCTGAACCTGGAGGAGAAATTCACCAAAATCAAAAACAACATCATCGACCATCAAAAATCTTTAAAAACCATCATAGATAATGAAAAAAACAAATCAGACGACATATCTCTGATATTAAGGAAAATCTATCATTTCCTATCCAGACCTATTATAAGACCTGGCATGAATTTGAGGCGTCGAAGGTCAAGAAGTTTAAAAAAAACCACAGAAAAAATAAAGGAAATTAAAGAAAAAGTCGATCCACCAGCTCCAATTACCAAATCGGCTCCAAAGGTGAAAAAAGAGGTAATTCCGAAAAGCAGATTGATCTCGGATGAAGAAGATAAGACCTTCATTAAATTATTGTTGGAATCTCATTTGAAGAAAAATGAGGGGTTGAGCCTACTTTTTAGAGCCACCCGAGATGGGTTCAAAGTGTCAGATTTTCATCAATTTTGTGATGATAAACCAAGAACTTTAGTGATAATCAAAAGCAATTTCGGAAACATTTTCGGAGGATTCGCCAATCATCCTTGGAAAAGCTCTAATCAAGGTAAATATGTCGAAGATCCTGATGCTTTTCTTTTCTCATTGACTTATCATACAAAACATAAACAAATAAAAAACAATGAATTCGCGTTGTTTTTAAGTAAGAATTATGGACCTGTCTTCGGAAAGGGGTATGATTTATGTGTGAAGGATGATTGCAATAAAAAAGCCAATAATTATAGCAGATTGGGCAATAGTTATAATTCACCAGCCGAGATGGAACTTGAAGATAACTATTCATATTTGGGAGGAAGCGATTCTTTTTCCATTGAGGAATATGAAGTCTTCGAGATTAAAGACTTATTTTAAAAGTAACAATACATAGATGATTTTGGGTTAAATGAATGAAAATTAATAGAAAAAACTAGATAGATAGAGAGATAATTTTCAAAGCCTAAAAAATAAAAAATTGATGAATTTTAGATAAAAATGTTAAAATGAAGACCGAAAAAAGAAAATATATAGACGATTTTTTGTTAAAAGCTATTTTTTTAAGGCTATCTTTTCGCTAAAAAATAATGAAAATTCATTTGAAATTCTTTATTTTTTGAATATGAAATTTTAATTAAGTTTTATTATTAATATTTTTTAAATCGAAGACCCTCAAAATAAAAATTATTTTTAAAACCTTAGATTCATTTCATATTCAAACCTATCCATATCTCATTGAATTTCTACGATGATTCTCTTCATATTTTTGCTTTTATTCTAGTTCTGAGCTTGTCCTTTGTTATTTTTATCAATTTCTTTGAATCTAGATAATTTTTTAGGTTTTTTGTCATTTTTATCAAGACTACAAATAAATTTTTGAGGAATTTAATATTATTTTCTTTTTATTTTTAAACGAAGCCTAATTTTTTAATTTCTTCCATTTTCATATGTCATCCACGCCTTTAGACCCATTCCTGCCATCTCTTTCCACCTACACGAATGAGATCGTAGCAACAGGGTTATTTGGTATAGGTTATTACCTCTACCGCCTCTTTTCCGACAAAACCACAGTGCAGCCTCAGCCAAAAGCCAAAGAATTGCCTCTAACTACCACATCTCCTTTGCAATATTATAACCAGGGTCTTAAGATCCAGTTATTGAAGCTAAAAATCATTAATCCTGCTGAGATTTTGCATCAAATTGAACTTGAGGGTTTGAAGCCTGATGTTTCAACGTTTAACACTTTGATGGATGGTTGTTTTGAGACAGGTAATTTGAAGCAAGGGTTTTGGGTTTTCGATGAGATGAAGAGTAGTATGAGTTATGTGAAACCAGATCTGGTGAGTTATAACATTTTGATGAAGGGTATAGGATTGAATGAGGGTCATTGTTTCAAGGAAGTCCTTGATGAGATGTTGTCCTTGGGATTGAAGCCGAATATGACGACCTTCAACACGATCATTGACCATTGTTTACGAAGAAAAGATTTGAAGTCAACATTGAAATACCTCAAAATCTTAAGAGAGAACTTCCTAGAGCCAGACTATATAACAATTGCCTTGTTATATAAGAGTCTCAGAGATCATGATTTAAGCGACATTTTAAGTTTTTGTCAAGAAGCCCAAGAAATCATCGGGATGGAATGTGAGAGTCTTTATAATGTCCGAATAGAAGCCTGTTTCAATCAAGGTGAAATGGTTAAGGCAATCAACCTGATTGATGAAATGAAGGAATTGGATGTCCCTTTATCAGCAATGACTTATGTAGTGATCTTGAAAGGTTTTGGTTTATATAAGAATCTGAAGGCAATAAATTGTGTGTTAAATGAAATTCTCAATGATAGACCAGAACTCAAGGAAAATGATATCACGATGGGATGTTTGATTGATGCGTTGGTGCGATGTGGAGCTGTGGTACAGGCAGAAGAGATTCTGGAGAAGATCCCGAAGTTAAATGGTAACCTGGTGGTTTTGTCAACGATTTTGAAAGGATTTACCAAACAGAAGAACATGAAGAAATCTTTGGAGATCTTTCAAAGAATGGTCGATCATAAGCTGAAGCCGAATCTCATAGCTTATAATTCTTTGTTGGAATGTTCGATTCAATGCGGGGATTTCGAGAAAGCTGAACATGTGTTCCAGAGCTTAAATGAAGAGAAAAAAGCTGATATTATCACCTTTAGTTCTTATATGAAAGGGTTATTAAGACAAAGGAAGCTCAAGGAAACAATGGAACTATTAGAAGACTTGAGGAACACCAAAAAGAATGAATTGGATGAAGTGTTATATAATTCTCTCATGGATGGAATGGTCAAGCTCAAGGAGCCAAATTTAGCTTTGAAGATCTATGATAAAATGCAAGCCGATGAAGTGAAACCTGGGGTTGTGAGTTATAGCATTTTGATGAAAGCTCATGCCTTGAAAGGAGAAACAGATGAGATTTTTGAGCTCCTCAAAGAGATGAAATCAAAAGGGTTCAGACTAGGTTTGATTATTTACACATGTGTGATCCAGACCTGTGTGAAATCCAAAAAAATTAATGAGATGCTCAGTTTTTATGAGGAAATGCTCGATGCGCAGATCAAGCCAGATGAGGTGTTCCTAAATATCTTCATCAGCGGACTTTGTTTCAACAATCATGTGAAATTAGCATGCCAATTGCTAAGCAATGCCCTTGAGAAAAACGTTAGGTTGAATGTGGAGGTGTATGCCAATGTGTTGAGAAGCCTTTTGAGATGCATTAGAAGAAATTGGAGTGGGAGAGAAGAAATCAAAGGGAATTTAGTCAAAAAAGATGCAGAATTTGAATTATTGAGATTGAGTTGTGGGATGAGAAAGGCAGGGATCAATATTGAGTTAGGGTTATATAATGAAATTGCGGCAGTCCTGATGTTTCAGAATAACTTCGGAGAAACCGATGGAGTGAATACCCAAAAGAAAAGACCACCAAGGTTCATCAACAGGAACCTCAAGAAATGAAGATGCTAGGAATGAGGTGGAGCTAGGGATTTCTAATGAAGTCTTTTTTAGTTAAGAAAAAAAAAATGAAAAAAGAAATTAGAAATTAATGTCCCAAAAATCATGAATGAAAAATTAAAAAAAAAGAAATAGGAATTTAAAACAAAATACAACCAAAAAACTTTGCAAAATCCGATTTTTTCGGAATTGCAAAGTTTTTAAAATATAAAACTAATTTAAGAAA
>Ga0302186_10004173_pt1 | contig 10186 bp, 2 predicted proteins | sample II_Bog_E1_2_FD_198782 | JGI IMG/M metagenome (GOLD analysis project Ga0302186, IMG submission 198782) | Peat permafrost microbial communities from Stordalen Mire near Abisko, Sweden - II_Bog_E1_1 | ecosystem: Environmental > Terrestrial > Soil > Wetlands > Peat | place: Sweden: Abisko, Stordalen...
TTTGATGTTCATGATTCGATATCAATTGATTTATTAAACGAATATAACTATATTTGAATCAATGACAGCTCATTAAAATAGGCATAATAAAATTAATTCAATAATAATTATCCAATCGACAGGTCAAGGGAAACGAAGAGACTATTACAAATTCTTCCTCCTTGGAATAAATTAATATTTTGAATGATTAACTGATGATAAATCATTGAGACTTAGCAAGATCTATATTTTATTTAGTTGTGTTGAATATATAAAATAAATAAATTTTAAACCCCTCAATTATTATCAGTAAGATAAATGATAATTAAGTAGGAAATATGGTGTAGCAGTGGAAAATAGCAAAATAATAATTATTCATTTTTACTCCACTAACAGTTGTCCTTGGATTGGATTAACCTTAGTTTCTATTTTTATCCATTTTAGATTCACAGTTCACTTTGAGGCAATTCGTTAGATATATATTGAAAAGCAAAATAAACAAATTGAGTAAAATAGTGAGAGAATATCACAAATGCCGTCTTTTTGTCGGTCTATATCTACTATGAGTTACGCTCTATTCATGATCTAAAGTTTAGCCAATAAACTCCCTTGACTTTTATTTTATGAGCAACTATGCATATCATGCATGGATCTTTTATTTTTAGGTAATTCCTCACTGGTCAGTTCTGAGCAGGTGGGATATTCTTAAAAATATAAATTTAGAAGGGTCTACTTAACATTTAATTCTTCATCCATGGCGTTACTGGTGATCTCACTCAACTGTTCCAGCTCAAAATCATCATCCGGGAAAAAAGCTTATTGTGGTCTGCATTAAAAGATAGCTACCTAATTAAGGGTTAAGAAGGTGGGGGGCAGAGATATTGTTATTCAAAAATGCAAATCTAATGTTTCATCAATTAATATATAAATAAGCATCCATTTTTTAGGATTAAATAAAAAAATTGCACAATTATATGTAACTGCTTATTTTAATAATATCTCTCAACTATCCTTAGAGTTTACCAAATCGAAGCACCACAGCGATATTTAGATTAAAAATAATAGATGTTTTAAAAATATGAATTAAAAAATATCAATAATCCTTCAAGTTCTCTTCCTTTAAGTTTTCTTGCTACTCTGAGCTCACATGAGGGTAGAGCCCAATAACAAAATATTATCTCCCCCTACACATAAGAATATCGAAATTCCTCATCAAATAAAAGTCATTTAAGATGTCAAGCTTATCAATAAAGATTGTAATGATGTTTCTAACATTTAGCTCAACATCCAATTCAATTTGTTCAATATAGCTTTTTCCTTAAAAATTTTTGCTAATCAGAAGGGTGTCTTTCTCAGGAAAAAATGCTGTGGAAGAAATGTTTTCGGAATTTTATAGTTTATACTATAAAAGACACAAAAATTAGTTCTCAACTTCTGTACATATTGCAACTATCTTTAGGATGCCTTCTTGAGTGATTAAGATAACGAGACTGCCATAAAAATCGCACCATATAAGTCCTTTAATTGCGATAGCATGATTCATGATATCGGGAAAGACGTTATATTTTCTGTCCATTTTCCAATCTATCTATGATTTGTTGTGACATTCTTAAACAATTTTTTGTATTTTCCAAAAGATCAAATATCCTCCCTCTGTTGTCTAAATAAATACATAATTACCTGGAGTAAGTAAGGTGAGTTGGAATGCAAAGATATTGACAGAGCCACGTCACACATAATGACTGGAGGTCGAAGGATGTATATAACTTGGACTCTTGAAAGATCAAATATATAAATAAAAGAGTCAGCCATGAGAGCAAAACATATATTATGATGAAATCTTTTATAACCCCCTTATAGGATACATTTTACAGGTTTAACATCTAATCTTAGACTATCTATTGAGGTTTTCTCTCTCAAATCCATTATCTTTATGAACCCATCTTTAAATCCAATTACCAGTTTAAATTTGCATTTCTTTTTTAGTTTTTGACTGCTTTCATTTTTCTTACTATGAGTAAAGTTCTAAGCTATCTTCATGCATGTAATATTGTTATTAAATTATTCCACTACTATCATCTGATTCTTCCCGTCCGCTTTTTCAAACAAATACATAAACAGTTTGCTTGTTGTATCTTTGTTTTGAGCAAAGATATAAATAAAATATTCCTACAACTCGATCGCTTCTATGTAGTCGGATTTTAATTAGTATAGTTAACATTCGAACCGAAGCTATTACTTCTTTGGCTAACTTACAGGTTATTTTTTATTTTCCGACTTGGTGATATTCGCTGAGATTTAATGAAGATCTTTGGCTGTGAATAATCTTTAGAAATGGGTCTCCTTGATTTTTTTGCTCAACATTATATGGGACTAAGATTAATGAAAAAATATATAAAACTGAATTGATTGATTCTTTATCCTGATCTAAATTTTGAAAGGAACTATATACTCTCTTCCATTTAAAAGATATCTTTGATGTTACTAATTCTATTTGCCATTGAATTCTGCAAAAGATAATCCTTATCCCATGCATATAATAAAATTAATCTACTCGCTTCGTGGCGTTAAAAATTATTTTGCTAATAATTATTGAACATCAGCGGGCTTTGTTTAAATCTTATGGTATCTTCTTGAATTTTTTAGCTTTTGAATAATCTTTAATATTTCCTAACGACTTTTCCTTCAACCTTTACTAAGAAGGAATATTTTAGTATTTTTTATTTTAAAGATGAAAATAGCAAGAATAGTGAAATAACATAATTTAACACTTATTTTGCTCTTTAGATATTTTTGAAATTTAAATTTCTGATGATTCCAATAGATTATCGTGGCAAAAAGAAAATAGATTATAGAAATATTGATAAATCACAAAATATGCAGTAAATTTTCAACAGTTTCGATATCAATTATGCAAAGCAGCAGCAATGTGAATTTAGTTGACTTTCTATTCATTAACTATTTGTTTATTATATCATAGATAATAAATCATTATCAAAAATATAGAAAAAGCCAAGTTTATGCTTTTTCAGTTACCCAACATTCGAATCTCACGTTTATCTCTCCGATTTTTCATTTTTTAGTTCCAAAAATCAACTTGACGCTGTGTCAAATTATCTTTTTTTTTCTTTATCTCTTCTTCGCTTATAGAGAGTTTTGTAAGGTAGGCTGTTTAGATAAGGTCTATTTCTGGAACTTTAACATGAAAATGACTTTTTTTTGTTCTTATTTTCTATTTTTTCAAAGTTGATACTATTTCTTATGCTTTAATAGGATTTTGAACTTCAACAATTTCGGGTCTAATTTAATCGTCAGTGATATGTTGACTGGAGTTTTGGTTCTGTTTCTCTGCCGCATTCTCCATAATAATTGTATTTTCTTAAACTATTTTCTTTTGTTTTTTTTAAAAGCCCTGCTAATTAATAAGTAATTCTTCTCTGTGTTTCTCAGGAATTATTTTTTCAGACTGTTCTTAAGATTTTATTTGCATTTGCAAAGATATTTGACTCTGAGTGCAGGTATTTTGGGCATAAATCTCAGAATATTGAGAAATGCTCCTTTTCAAAGCTCCTGACAGAACTAAGTTAATACGAGTCTATACCTTCTAAAATTTGTTGTGTATATTGGGTTGGTTGAATGTAGCTGCAAGGCGATCGTGTAGGATAGCTAGGATGACAATTTGAAACCACCACATAATAACTCATTGGACTTTTTCTTTTAAAATAATTATATAAATCATCTAATTAAATTACCGGTTTAAATTAGGTTTATTGAGCCGATTCCTTAATTTAATATAAACAAGGACTGTCAAGATTCTTGCTGTGGTCTTAAAATTATTTTTTAAACTTTTGAAATCGATACTTCTGTAGAAATTTATTGAGCATTATGTGAAACCCCTTAAGGGAGATAAAAAGTTAAAATATTCATATGATCTAAGCAAATGAAATAATAAAGGGGATTCATAAACAATGAAAATCATCAAATATAATTAATAATAATCTTTCTGAGATGCTACTAAGTTATTATCTTTTATAGTATAATTCATGTACTATAATAATATATATTTTCTAAATCGTTGCAGAAGCGGAAAAATGCAGTAGTTTAGCTCGATTTGAATCACTTTCGTGTTCTAAACCTTAAATCTGAGTTGCTCCAGATATCTTCATGATATTTTTTGCAGAATATTTTTGCAGATCGTTTTTTAAAATTAAATTAAATTTAAACCAAGTTTCAAAGTGAATAGAATATATTAGAAAAAATTGATATTGAAACTCATAGTTGACGAATTAATATGTAATTTAGTAATTCTGTCATTTATTATGTTTTTTGTTGAAGATCTACCTTATAAATACTACATAATTTGGTAATTCTTATTTCTCCACCAAAATCTAGAGTTTACAGAGTATCATTATAAACCATTATCATATTTTTTTAAAAGAGTTATAAATCAAAAAGAAAAAGAAAAATATAGACAGCAAAACCCTTTGCAAGATCCACAAGCTTGTTTTTCAGGTGCAAGTAAAGAATAACTGATCAAGAATATTTTAAATTAACAACTCTCTTAATTCTCTTATAATAATAGTAATGAGTATAATTATTGGATTTAGAAATAAGGGCAAAGCCAACGAATAATTAACTAAGACCATTAAACTCGATGCCATGTAGCTCAATCATATCTACTCCTTGAAAATCAGTTTATGTTTTTGGTCTTGCTTCTATATTCAAAATTCTCTATTTTATTGATAATTGATTAGTATAATAAACTTTATTACGTGTAAAATATTCTAATTTTTGCAATTTCAATTCTATGTTTCGAGACTTTTCTTTGAGTCTTTGCTCACTTTAAATTATGATGATTGGGCTCTGAGCCAACCATAGGTAAAAAATGTTTGAGTCTGATAGGAATTCTCTATTGAAAATTATTGTATTTCCATTTGCTGAATTTATCTCTAAGGTTTTTATTTTTTTTGTTATTTTTGGTATTTTTAATCTTCTGAATACCTATGATATTAAAATTTAATAATTGCTTATCTAACGTTTTAATGGATTTTTATACAGGAATAATATTGATGTAAAAAGGATAGCATCACCAAGATTGAATTAAACTTCTTAATATTTATACCAAGCAATACATTTCAGCCTATTTCTTCGCTTCACATTAGCATTTGTACCCCTTAAATAATTAAGTAACTAATATATGAATACCTATGATAAAAAAATTATTAATTAAAAAGCATCAGAATCTAATAGAACTTAAATTTATCTTAAGAGACGGTTTGTGACAATTAGACTATATTTTACTATATTTTAAGATAAATTTTAGATGCTTTCTTTCTTCCGTATCGATTAATCCAACCAGCTACGGGCTTTTTACATTTTTGATTTTTAATGAATCAATGATAATAATGCTGTATATAATAACAACTATTGTTATATAAGTTCTTAGAAGAGAATTGTTAATAGATTTATTAATAATATTGCATCTTTAAAGTCTAGTTTTTAATCAATTTAGCCTCTTATGATTTTTTTATCATAAATTTAAACATACAAATGATATCCAATCAGGAATTGACTCATTTTTGAAAAAGGCTTCTCAGTCCAAAATAGTTGTTGACCGATATGTTCGCATTTTTGTTCGCTTCACTATTTTTTTACTCCTCCTATTTTGCTTTCAACCGTTAAACGTATTTCTAAAAAATAAAAATAGGCGTACTTGTTTATCGTTTCTTTCGACAATTAAGGCATCTTTTAATGACTTAATCTAAATTGTTAAAGCCTCATTTTTTTCTTATTTTTTTACTTTTTCCATTTAATTCTTCATTATCCTTTCGGCATTTGCCTGTAATGACTTTTACAGTTGCCCTTTCTTTTCTCGTTCTTACAAAATTGCCTATTTGAGCAATGATAGTTTTTTCTTAAGCAGCTTTAGTTCATCTTTATGGTCTAACTCTTATTATATTTACTGATTTTAGTTGCAAAATCTTATCCATCCCTCGAGGGCGTATCAATTGGCGACTGCGCCGTGGATCTATCCATTATTAAGTTTGTAATTTTAACTTATCGAAATAATTAAAAATATATTAATCAATTCGGAAGAAAGCTCCATTAAATGAGTTAAAAAATATCTACTCCTTATTTAAAAATTTTATACAACAGTAATAAATGAATTCCTTTCTGTTAATAAAAATGTCTAAACATCATCATTTAGGTAAAAATATTGGATCTTTAAATTCAATATTTAATATCATTGAAAGTTTGTAATTTTCTTTGTTTTTCAATGACAAGCTTTTTTTGTTGATAATGAGACAAAATTACGAATGGCTTTTTAATTTGTTACTTTCTTTATAAATTAACAAATAATTTTATCCTTGAGAGGTGATAAAGATTAAAAAGTTAAATATTTTTGATCTTTCAACTAAATTATTCAATTCTTATTTTCGAATGGGCTGGAAGATTTGATTGAAATAATTTTATTGCTTAATTGACTTAACTTTTGGAAAGGTTATAATTATATTTATATTATGCATTTTTTCCCTTCTAACCCCTAAATGGCCACTCCTAACCTTAATCGTTGCTTAATGTTAAGGAGAAACGTTAGAATACAAAGTTCAAAGCTTCCTCCTGATTTTTTCCCTCAAAACATTCATTCGAGATATGGGTTAAGTCCCTTTTCATCAAAAGAGTTGGACTCTTATTCGATACATCGTGATATTAAAACTCCATCTTTTGACTGCAGAAATATCGTGAATAACACAATTTAAATTTACGGGAGTGAAACAAGGAAAGTCGAGACTGCTAGACCATCTTTGTAAAAAAATGTAAAAATAAACAACTCAATTTCAGAAGTCAATGAAAATACAACTAAATTAAGACGATCCTTTCGCAAACAGAGTCAGGACTTTCAAAATTATTATAGCATTGATGCAACATAAATTCATTTGAAATTGCCAAAGATCACATACCGAGGACTGAACAATAAATAATGAGGATCTTAGTCCCCTCATATTTTTTATACATTATGTATTCAATTTATTAAGAAAACAAGATTTTTTCCGATTTAATACTTATCAAGAATCTATTCAGCCTGAATTTATATTATTTACAGATAAAAAATGTAGTTTTGGACTCATATATGAAATTAAGTAGATTTTTAGTTGAAAAGTCTTCATTTAGTAAAAAAACTATCTTAATCAATCAAATTTTTAATGCCATATGAAAGTTATATTCAACAATAAATTTTAAGTTTCTGATAAACTCAGAATAGAGAAAATAAAAAAATATTTACCAAAATAATCTTGCTAACAAACGATGCTAAAAATAGTCCTAACGATGAGATAATAGCAAGAATAAAACATTCAATTTTGATAACTAATGAGGTATAATTTGTAATGTCAATCAAAAGAGCATGAACTGTTTCCTAACGTTTCCAACTACTTCATGAGGGGTCACCTTAAGCACGTTGAAGCTCACGGTTTTGGACAAAGGTTTGCATTCTCCAATTAACACAATATCTCCTTCCTTGACTGAAAAAGCGGGAGAAATGTGTGCGGGAATGTTTCTGTGTCTTTTCTCGTATCTGTTGTATTTAGGAACATAGTGCAGATAATCTCTTCTGACGACGATGGTCCTCTGCATCTTTGTTGATATAACAATGCCCTTCAAAATTTTACCGCGAATGGTCACGTTGCTGGTGAATGGGCATTTTTTGTCAATATAGTTGGATTCGATGGCTTCTTTAGGGGTCTTGAAGTTAAGTCCGATATGTTTGTAATATCTGACACCCGAGGATGTTTTCTTGGCTACCAGTTTTTTGCTGTTTAGGAAGACATTGTCCTGTTTTTGGAAGCCTCTTTGTTGCTAAATTAATTGAGATGAATACTTGAATATCAGCCATGCTTTGTGGTAATATATTATTTTTATATATTAAATTAGTAGAGAAATATTATTTAATATCCTTGATTATAATCAGATGCTAATCTTATTGCAGGTATTATCGAAATAATCGAAGAATCGAGGAGGTGGTATTCCACTAAATGATTGAGATTAATTAGTATTTAGACATCTGGTTTGAAAGATTATAAATTGTGAGTGATAAAATATTTAATTTACTGATATCACTGCTCATTAATAAAATGATGAAAATTCGGCACTATTATAGTCAATAATCTCTTTCTTTTTTGGCTATTATTTTGCTGCTCTCTTTTCTTCTTTCTTTTTTGGTTATTATTTTGCTGTTCTCTTTTCTTCTTTCTCTTTTGGCTCTTACTTTGCTGTTCTCTTTTCTTCTTTCTTTTTTGATTCTTATTTTACTGTTCTCTTTTCTTCTTTCTTTTTTGATTCTTATTTTACTGTTCTCTTTTCTTCTTTCATTAAAAGAGATTGTTCTTTTTTATGTATTTGCTATTATTAAAGAGCCTGTTAACGACTTGTATCTTTCTAGACCACTTAATATTAAATATCTTCATCTTCTTCGTTATCTTGAATTGGTGGGCCTTTCTTTTATGTGTGTTTTTATTATCTCTTTTATTCGCTGATTGAAGTTTCTATACCACCAATAAAGTTATTAATGTCCTTCAACTATTTGACAATCTAAATATTGAATTATTTACTTTATTTAATAGAGTCCACTGATATTTTTATTTTTCATTTGCAACTTGTGAGATCTTATTTTTAAATTTTTATGAATTGTCTGTTTAATAGATATATTGCTATTATTTTCTATTCACCTTTAGGGAAAAAATATTTTGGTTCTTTGAAACTGCGGCTGTTCCAACAATCAAGGCTTTAGGATTGGGTGCTTTATTGGTTACAATTTAAACCTTATCATCATCTTACACCTAATTTTGATAGAGATTTTCATAAAAATCATATACCCATTCTTCATTGCTTTCATTGACGATTTGTAAAGGAGTGAGCACAACAGTTTCATAATTAATTGTCTTTCCATTAATCCATGAGTAAGTATTGTCAAATTCGAACATATATAACCCCTTTTTCATTGCATTAACTGACTGTCTCAATTAGCCAGATTTTTTTTCATGAGTAAGTAGAGGAATTTTGACTGCCTTTTAACTGCCAATTTCTCCCAGATAATAAAGTCTAACTGTTATATCCAAACTTGATGTGATGATTTTGAAATAAAAGATTGAATTCTATTCAAAAACTTCGAATGTTCTGTTGACTGATAATCCTCTGCCAATTTATATTATTTATCCTACTCCAATTGAGTTATAGGGTGATAAAGATTCCTGAGGATACCCAATAATCGGCTATTTTAAAGCAATTTCAATAATTCTTTTCATATAATCCGAACCTTTTGCAATAAAATTCAAAAATTCCGATTTTCCCAATTTGGAAATGATTCTACAAAAAAAGATAAATTAATGATTCATCGTCATTTTTACTGAATTATTCACTTTATTGTAACTATGAATGATAATTTCGGAAGCAGAAAATCTCTTGTCATAATGGTAGATGTAGTAATATTTATAAGCTACCATCATTAAAGCTTTTTGTTAATCTTTACTTAGTTCTAGGCTTAGTAAAATGACAAAAATGTGCTTCAGCAAATATGATAGTTTAATACTTGTTCGGAGAAAATACTCTGCTGATTGATTTGAATATAAGCATTCATAGTTTTAGAATTTGCTCCTCATCTCATGGGGTAAGGTTTATTTTTTTAAGATAATATTTAGGAGTACATTGGGAAAGCAACTATTGACAAAATTTAGGAGATCAGTAGCGTCAAGATTACTACATTTTGATTGAGCATTCAGCCTAATCTAAGCCTTAATAGCAGTGTTAGCAAACATTTCATTCTAGTCTTTTTTGTTTTTTATAAGTTTCCATAAGTCTACACTGATCAGGTTTAAATAAGTTAAATATAAATCGTAACCATTAAATATGTCAATAGACTTGTGCTACTGAAGAATTATCTTAGATATTAAGAGCTTATTATTGCTGTTGATTGTTGAATAAAAAGAAATCCATCCTTAGATAAGTCCGAGAAGAGGAGAGTATTAGTGAGCAAGTTATATTCTGTTTTATATGCAAAGCGTAGTGTATGCAAGCTTGAGGCTAGATTGTGCGAATGATCCTTGAAGGTGATCCATAACATTGTCGATATTTTTGTTTAACATTTTTTGTTTAATCAAATGTCTATGAGCAAACAAATGAATGAACTGCTGTTGAGGTGTTTTTGGTTCTT
>Ga0302186_10004177_pt1 | contig 10177 bp, 13 predicted proteins | sample II_Bog_E1_2_FD_198782 | JGI IMG/M metagenome (GOLD analysis project Ga0302186, IMG submission 198782) | Peat permafrost microbial communities from Stordalen Mire near Abisko, Sweden - II_Bog_E1_1 | ecosystem: Environmental > Terrestrial > Soil > Wetlands > Peat | place: Sweden: Abisko...
GAATTTATATTTTTTTGATTTCTCAATTATATAGAAATTTTTTCGAGAGAATATTTCAAATTTTTCAAAAATAAAGGAAATAAATAACTAATGAAAATTTAAAAGGCAAAAGATCAGCCTTTTGCAAGAATTTTTATTCTTTTTCTCATCAGCATAAAAGATTATGGAGTAAAAATAAATCTTTCATTAAATATATCCTTCGTGCAGTCTTCTGTATAGATGTAAACCAATCTTTTAAAATGATTGAGTTTTTTTATTATGGTTTCGATTTGGTCAGGAAACAAATTGCAATATTTTATGTTGAGCTTTTCCAATGTAAACATCCAATTTGAATTAACAATATGATCAAAACATTCCAAGTTGAAGTGACCACAACATTTAACATTAAATACTTCAAGATTTGGAAAAACAAAGCAAAGAACTTTTAGAGAAGAAAAGTCAATAATATGGTTAAAAGCCATGTCAAGATGTTTAACCCTCGAAAGTTTGAACTTTTCATCAAATAATTCTTTAAACACGGAATTAGTAAATTTCTCATAACCTTCTAACTTTGATATTTCGATAATTTTTAAGGTTTTTTGAAATCTTTTAGCAATTTTCTGAAGAGATGAATTTTTTATCCTATTTTCATGCAAATAAAGCTCTTCAATTTCACCACTTTGAAGTAGGAAATCAACAGTTTTATTCTTAAAGTTTTTGTTTCCTTTAACATTGAAAGATTTGAGAGATTTGCATCCTTCCAATAAAGTCGCAAACCCTTCATGAGTTATTCTCTTGCAAAATTGCAAGGAGATTTTTGTCAGGTTATTCATTATGTTTGAACTAGCAAGAATGCTACAAGCTAAATCATCGAAATTAGTATAATCGAAATTTAATTCTAATAAATTCGGATTTCTAAAAACCAGTTCTTGAACGATTCCGTTGCTCATTGATTTATTGCTTGCGCATCCAAAGCTTATTAAATCAGAACAATTAGATAACAAATTCATCATCAGAATTTCATCTATTTCTATTGGACTGCCATAGCAATTCAAATAAAAACGTTTAATGGTAGTGGGTGGGGATTTAGTTTGATTATTAAGACAAGAGGATGTTAAATTTTGAAATGCGTTATTCAAATTGAGATTTGGTGGAAAACAATCGAAAAAATGGATTTTTTCCAAATTTGGAAAAACTTCATAAAGAAAACCTAGACTCTCCCTATTAATACCTAAATGAGGTTCTTTAAATGAAATTTGGCTTTTCACTTTTAATTCTTTGACCTTAGGACAAGTCATTTTTGAAAATAAGTTTCCAACTGGAAGGAATGAGGCCGGAATTCTAATATTGTGAAAAATGAGAATCTCAACATTATTTTGAACAATCGCGAGAGCTTGCAAGGCTGATTCAAAAAAATTAGCTGAAGTGAGAGAAAAACTTGTTTTTTCGTGATGTTTGTTAAATTTGAGAGAAAATTTTTTTAAAGCTTGATGACAATTGAAAAAATCTTTCAAGTTCACTATGTTGTCATATTGTTTATCTCTAATATTGTTAAAATGATAATCGTTATAACCTTCAGAAATTGAGAAAAATTCCAACGCATTGCATCCATTTGAAAGCAATTCCCAAAATAAATTGGTTGTTAGATCAGAAAGGTTAACATCAACTAATTTCAATGATTTTAGATTTTTGGATAAAGCAGGAATAATATATAGGACATCTATCCTTTGACAATTTAATTGTAGTTGAGTTATGTTGGGAAATTTCTGAAAAAAAGTGAACAAGGTTGATCTATCAAATCTGAAAATATCATTTTGTTTTATTTTTAAATGTTTTTCTCTCAAATAAATCAGCACTTCCTGAAAAAGCTTCCAATTTAAAAAAAGGAGACTTTTAATTTCGGGGAAAATCAAAAATCCGTATATGATTTCCCTGATGTTGAAACTTAAACTTAGAGAAAAATTCATTTTTTCCTGATTTTATTTTGAATTTTTTCTATTATTAAAAGTTTTAAATTTTTTTATATTAAAAAAATTCAAAAGATTCAATTTTTATTCAAATGAGCTCGTTTCTTTTGGAAAACATTCGTTCGAATATGGAAATCCTAGAACAGACAGAAAAAAGCATCGTTCTCTGTCTTTTTAATAAATTGGAAAATGTATAATAATGTGTCAACATAATAATTTCATTGATTTTAAAAATAAATTAAGCCAAAAGAATCGGTGGTAGCGGATCATAAAATCAAGGTTTTAATTGATGTCATTCAAAACAAAAGTATGGACTCTCTGATCAATTTTAATGATAATGATGGGTTCGAAAACAAAAATACAAATAAATTTAAATAATTTCTTTTTTGAATTTAGCTCAAAAAAAGAAGAATTAATGGTTTTAGCAGGTCAAAAACCTTATTCCATTCAAAACAAGCAGCATGATGTTTGGCAAAATTTTTATGACCGTTTAAAAGACATCAGAGTAGAATTGACCTTATTATTTTTAGCGATATATTTTTTTTGTGAAGGAATATCATAAAAAGTTTGCTCCACAATTGAGTTCTCACGCAAGAACAGCTCCAAACTACATTTATGATAACTGCTTTAATCCACCTTATAAAGAGCGTAAAAAATTATTCGAAGTTTTATTTCTCAAATTTTTTTTTAAGCCTATTTCAGTGGGGAAGAAAATAATGGAAAATATGTTGACATGCATCATCTCTACCTGGAATTTACAAATTTGAAAAAAATTAAATTTAGTGAAGACTATAAAATTGGAGACTATTTGTGGTATTTGCAAAACTTTGATCAGTATATTTATTTAAATCATGGGTCTTTATTTTTTTTAATTTTATAGATTCCATGAAATTCCCTCTTCATTGAAAGAAAAAGAATACAAAAAATTTAAGAGATATCTCAAAAATTTACTTGAATATCTCAAAGACTTCTTCAAGAGAGTTCAACCATTAACGGATTTCAATGTGGTGGATTTGCAAATCAGTAATATAAAATAACATAAAATATAAGAATTTGGCCTATAAACTATTTTAGATGAGGATTTTAATTATCGTTGGAAGGAAGGCACTATCAGAGGTTGGGAGAAAAAAGAAGAAATAAAAGAAGATGTCCACAATAATCCTTTATTTTGCAATGCATGTGCCAAATTATTCAGCAATGAAAATACCTATGTCGTAAGAAAATGAAAATTTATAAATTTCAAGATTTGTCTAGAATCATTTTGCAGGAAAAAAACATAAAAACAACGAGAAAATATACACAAAACAAATATCTAATCCCGACCAAAAACAAGAAGTCAAGGCGTTCATTCAAAAATTTGACGAAATAGATAGGAAGGAGCTCGCTCTCCTTGAAAGCTATATCGTTCGATTAAAAGAACTTTTGGGAGACATTGTGCATGATACCATGAATCAAATCAGGAAGAAACAATCCAGAACATATGAGGAAATGGAAGCGGAAAATTATAATTTCCAGGAAGTTGAAGTTGAAAAAAGTGATTCTGAAGATGATGGACCGATATATAACCCAAAAAATCTTCCTTTGGGATGGGATGGAAAGTAAAAATTTTAGTTTTAAAACATTTTTTATCTTAAATATAATCAGGCCTATCCCATATTGGCTTTACAAGTTGCATGGTCTTGGTATTGAATATAAATGTGAAATTTGCGGCAACTATAGTTATTGGGGAAGAAGAGCCTTTGAACGCCATTTTCAAGAATGGAGACATGCATACGGAATGAAATGCTTGAGAATACCCAACACGATACATTTCAAAGAGATAACCTCAATAAACGATGCTCTTGCATGTAATTTAAATAAAAATTAATCCCATTCATTTTTTTTTAAGTACACCAAAAACTACTTGTTGAAGCGGAAGCTTCCCACTTCAAGCCTGACGTTGAGGAAGAATATGAAGATAATGAAGGAAATATATTAAATAAGAAAATTTACATGGATCTTAAAAGACAAGGTCTCTTAGACGGTTAACGAAAAAAAGACGAATTAATTATTTTTTTTTAGGGTTTTTGATTTTTTTTTAAGTAATTCTTTTTTGATCTGCTCAATTTTTTTTTTAATTTAATCGAATTTCAAAATAACCAGATTTTGCTATGTTTCTTGCTTTTTTCACAATGTTTTTTGTCGTATTTTTTACATCAGCCTTTTCAATTTTGGTTCCGGAAACTGAAAAACTGGTGACCTGGAATTTGAGACAAGCTGTAAATGAATTGTTATCAATAAAATATCCTTCCTTTTTCTCAAAGAACAAAATTAATTTGTTAGAAACATCTTTTTTCAATTCTCCAACTTTCCAAAGAATATTCTAAAAATAGCATTTATTTTCATTATTTAATAACAAAAGAACCGTGCAATCATCACTTATATTTAGCGATCCTATTGAATTATCAGTATCCTTGTGCATTAATCCACTTTTAGAATTTAAAATAAACTCCATAACATATTTTTTTCTTTACTTCGGAATCAACAATTTTACATGGAATTCATCAACATTATAGGAAACACCTCGCACATATCTTGACTCCACTCTCATTGTCAAGGTGACATCCTTTTTGGTGATATTTAAATGATGTATGACTTCAAAAGGAAGATTGAAAGTCATTTCATTGATATTATAATTTATTAGGATAAAAGAGCCCGTCGGAGGAATGAAATTCAAAATCTTTTCTGTTTCCAATGCTTCAATTCTTTTAATTTTTAATAATATAACTTCAAAAATTATTTTACGTGTCAAAAAGACACTCATGAATTGCATAATCATTGAACTTGATTGGGATAGTTAAAAACAAATTAATTTCAGGAACTCCCGATAAATGTGAATTAACTTTGATTTCTCCATTGATGTTTTGAACTAAAGGGTTTCCGTTTCTTTATCAAAAATTAAATAATATAATGCGAATAATAATAAACAAACTTTTCCATTATGCAATCAATATATTCAATAACATCAAAAAATATTTCCTCTGATGCTTTATAGTCATTAACTCTCCAAGTCGCATATGGTTTAATGTCAGAAACTCCTTCGACATATTTTTCCAAAATTTGGGAGTTTTCTTTCGAATGAGGATTTTTGCCCACTATAGCTTCTTCTATTTTATCCATCATTTTATATGGTTTGATCATTGATTCCAAAACATATCGTTGAGTTATGAGAGGGAACCCATTATCCAAGAAATGATCAAGCATCTTAAAAAATAACTTATTATATATTTCACACTCATGGTATTTTTACCACAAGTATAGAAGAAAAGTTGTTTCTGGTTTTTTCCGCAGAAATCTGACCATTGAAAGCATTTTTCATCACGTCAATTAAAGCAAATAATATATAATAGATTGTTAATATTGGGACATCTTCTGTCAAAACCCCCATAAAAATTAAATCTGAGGATGTCAAAAATGCACATAAGCTATTCTTCACCTTAATTAAGGGGTAAATATTCTCACTTTTCTGATCTGATTTTGACTTTTGATATTCATTGTAAAACTCTTGTGCCAGATGAGCATTGTTTTGGGTTTTATAATCTTTTTGGATCAAAATCTCCCTAATTATTTATTTATATGAGGTTGAGAAAAAAATACTATACCCAACATGAGATAGGATAAAGAGAGAATCTAATGACATTTATTAGATGGATTTGCTTTTTTTATTTTTTTTAATAGTTTTTTGATTTTTTTGAAATATGGTTGAAAAAATAAATACAGAATGCTAATTAATAAAAAAATATTGGAAAAAAAAAATATTTTAAAACTAAATTAAGAAAGGAAGTAGTATTTTTAGAAGAAATAAGCTTTATAGATAGAGAATAAATTAATCAACATAATTCAAGCTAGGCTTGAATTGTTATACTATAGAAGATGATTTGCAATTTAGCTTTATTTGGGAAAAGGAGGAGGTTTTTTTTACTCTATTTATTTTTAATTTAATGAAAAAAATGTTGAAAAATGTATACCTCCCCTCTCCCACAATGCAGTTTTCACCAGTGCCAACAAATTTCAAAAGCTTCTCATATTCTTTTCTTTGTTTCTCCATCTTTATAAAAAAATGACCAAAAATAGTTAAAAAACAAAAATACTTCTGCAACTATTTTATTATAACTTTCGTAAAAGTCCTTTTGTTTAAGCTCTTTCAACATCTTATCATTTTTCATGCTTAGGAATTCGACCTAGAAACATTCATCATCATTTTTAAATCTTACTAATATAAATACCTCCAAAGTTAATTGATTCAGTGTTTCCTCCAAACTGTTTTTCTCCAAAAGCAACAATCCTTCATTGCTGACTGCCATTTCTTTTTTAATAATTCTCAATTGATTTTTTAAGAAATTGTTTTCTTCTTTCAAATCTTGGCTTCTACACTTACAAAAGTAAGTATAGTTTATCATTGAAAAAACCACCTGAATTTTTCATCAATTAACTCTTTCCTCATTGCAAAAATCTTCTCTTCAACTCCAAAAAAATTATCCAATCCCTATAGTGAATTTTTACTTGTGGGTGATTTAAAAAGTGCCTGATTGATTTTATGAAAAGCTTCGTGGTTACCACTATTGACTTCTGTTAAATTTTGCACCCAGATGTTTAATTCGTTTATTAAACTATTATTTTTCACATTCTCCATTCGCGATTTTTCTAAATCTCTCATCAAGATTGCATTGTTTCTTTTCAAAGAGTCATTTTTTTGGATTAATTCTTCATTTTTCTTTAAAGCTATTTCAAGTTGGGTTTCTAAGTGGTTCATTTATAATAAATTTTCTGTTGAATAACAACTATTTTTTTAAATTAATGAAATTTTAATTATTATGAAAAAAATTAGAAAGTCAAATTATTTTAAATTAAAAATTTTTTTTTTTTTAATTTCATAATTCATTTTTTTTTTTAATTCGAAATACAAGATGTATTATCATTCTGCACTTAACTTATTTTTAGGAATATAAAAAATATTTCCTCTTAATGTTGATTTTTATTTGATTAATTTATTGTTTCGTTAAAAAATAAAGAGGATCCATTTGATAATAATTACTTCCAATTAATTTATGGAAGCAGATGCCGAAACGTTTCTTTCACAGGAATCTTCATAATATATGCTTTTATCCACTCCTTTCGTAATTAGTTTTGACAGATTTACACCCTTTTTCTTAGTAGTTCCAGATTTGGTAGATTCTTCCTTTCCTTGCCATTCTATCAGAACATTATAGTTTCCAGGGCCTGGGATATTAACATAGCTTTTGCTTTTCATTTTCTTAGGATCCTTAAACCTCTCGGATAAACCAAAGAAGCTTGATTTAGCCTTCCCATTTCCTTTTTTCTTTTCATTTTCTTTAAAGATACTTGCGAAAGTCTTATCAACTGGCATCGGATCATATGTACCAACAGGCGGGAATTTTTGGCTTGTCTTCTTTTGTTCTTTATGTTTTTGTCTCCATTTTTCCGGATTTAAAGGATCTGGTCGAATTTTTCTTACTTCTTTCTAATGAAAGATTTCATTGGAAATCTTTAAAATTTTACTAATGAATTAAACTTACCCTTGGGTTATATTGTCCTGGGCCTGGTGCCACATTTCCCAAAAATTCATAATCATTCAAAAAGTTTCCCCTGAGTTCATGTCTAAATAATAATGATAACCTTCTCAAAAAATTATTATAAAAAAACAAAACCTTTTTGGTTTCTCTTGGATTTTTTGTAGTTCCTTCTTAATGTCTTCATCTGTCTTGATGACATTGTATGATCCTGGACCTGGTGCTTTTCGTTTGGCTGCTTGTTCAAATATCACATCAATATAACTATGTTTGGAAATATCCTTATTTTTTTTATCAGGTTGCTTTTTATTTTTATCATCAATAGGAGGCAAAGTCTGAATAGTGGTGTACGCACAAGGCCCAGGTCCAAATGTCATTTTTTTAAGGTCTTCCAAATAATGACCTCTTTTTGTAACCGTTCCTTTGAATTTCTGACCTTTTTTTATCTTCAAGAGTTCTCTATCCCTCGCTACTTTGGCAGGATCATGATAGAATTTTGGAGGGTCATATCCAGCGATTCCGAAGGCATCATAAGTTTTGCTGGAAAGATTATACATGTCAGGTATACTCAAAGCATAGTTGGAGTTGCTCATTTGATGATGATTTATAAATAAACGATTAAGAAATTAATTAAAAATTTCGCTCTTTTAATAATTTGTTTCGGTGGAAATGAAAAAACAAGGAACAACTTAATAATTTGTATCAAATAACAAAATTTATTAAAAATCACACGAAATAAACCAAATTGCCACCTGGGAAATCTTGAAGTATTTTCAAAAGCAACATTTTCCATTTTCCATTTTTTGAAAAACAAAATAATTTTTTAGAAATGGGGAATAATCAACAATTAATACCTCCGAAAAAAATGCCAGTTTTCAGATTTAAAATCGTCAGTGTCTTAGGAAGTGGAAGCTTCGGAATTGTTTACAAGGCTTGGGACCTCGATGATAATCAACTTTATGCTATAAAGAAAATAGATCTCGATCCAGTTAACAACACAGATTTTGAAATTCTCAAGGAAATTACAATACTTGACAATCTCCAAAGAATAGATCCAAAGCCATTGATTCTCCCTAATTTTTTTGGTTATTCTATAGAAAGCAAAGAGGAAAAAATGAGTTATTTGTTAAAATTCGAATTGAAAGACGGCAACATAAGGGGCTTGATTCAGGAAAAAATCGATAAAAAGCAGAAATTTTCATTTGAAACTTTGCGCAAATGGACCATTTCTTTAATTAAAGGCTTGGCCTATCTCCAATCGAAAAAGATTTCTCATCGCGATTTAAAATGTGAAAATATTTTATATTCCTATTCGCAAAACCAGCAAGAATCAGACATTAGGCTTACAGTTACTGATTTCGGAGAGTCAGCAATGCAAATTTCAAAGAACGATCTTTTGAAAACCTTGCATCTTAGAGGGACATTCTCAAATATGGCTCCTGAACTTCGTTTGACTTATTATAAAGATTCAAATTCAATGACCTATAATCCTTTTAAGGCAGATGCCTTTTCATTAGGAATAACTTTATTGGAGATTGGAGTTTTAAGAATGCCTTATAACGGAAATCGAGAAAAAAATATGGACCTGACGAATTTGAAAAGTGGTAATTTCGAAAAGGAATTGCACAACCTGATGAAAGAATTGAAGGATTTTTATTTGGGTAAGGCCCGTTCTGAAGAGGAAAAGAAGTTGGTCAAGAATTTTGATGACATGCTTTCGAAGATTTTGATCATCGATGAAAATGCAAGAGCTGATTTTATTGAAGTTTTCCAGGAAATCAACAAATTAGCCACAGCGCAGGAACTTCTTGGGTGTCTTTCAGAAGAAATCAAACAAGAATCAAATTCAACTAATCCAATATCCAAGAAAAACTCATTAAATACGAGCAAGAGCCAAGAATTCATTCCCAAAGATCTTCCACCAAAAGGACCATCGAAACATTCAGTTCATCAGAGCATAACATTGAAACCAAAAAACCAAACAATCCCAAAAGATGGTTGTTGCGAGGTAGTTTTTCCAACAGGTGATCGTTATTTCGGCCAATTCTGTGATAGCAAAAAGCATGGCAAAGGGATTTTAACAATGAAAAGTGGAGATGTTTTTAAGGGCGATTTTGAGAATGATGATATAGAGGGATATGGAGAATATCTTTATGAAAATGGAGATAAATATGTCGGGGAGTTTAAAAAAGCAAACAGACATGGGAAAGGTCTTTTTAAGTTCAAAAACTTGGGATTTTATGAAGGGGAATGGGCTGATGGCTATCAGGAAAGATATGGGGAGTTTTATTGGGATAATGGTGATAAATACAAAGGAAATTTTTTGAGGGGAATGATGAATGGAAAGGGTGTTTATGAATATATAGATGGAAGAGTATATAATGGAGAATGGAAAAATGGCAAGAAGGAAGGTCAAGGTGTCTTAAATTTAGTGAATGGGGAAAAATATACTGGGGAATTTAAAGAAGATGAGTTTGATGGACAAGGGATGATGCATTTTTCGAATGGGAAGAAAATGGGGGGAATTTGGAAAAAAGGAGATCTGATAGAAAAAAAAGAAGAATGCAAAATTTTCTAATTGCCATAAAATAATCATTGTCTTTGTCTTGTTTTAATGTATTTTTGATTTTTTAAAGTTTTGAATAAAATTTTGAAAAATTT
>Ga0302186_10004180_pt1 | contig 10174 bp, 3 predicted proteins | sample II_Bog_E1_2_FD_198782 | JGI IMG/M metagenome (GOLD analysis project Ga0302186, IMG submission 198782) | Peat permafrost microbial communities from Stordalen Mire near Abisko, Sweden - II_Bog_E1_1 | ecosystem: Environmental > Terrestrial > Soil > Wetlands > Peat | place: Sweden: Abisko, Stordalen...
AAATTCAAGCGTTAATCAATTTATTGCTAAGAAATATAGCTATTTTGCTTGGATTTCAAGCGGAAATAATGCCAATATTATATTGATGAATAGCGATTTCTCTACTGTTTCATTTAATCCAAGTTTGATTTATTCAATTCCAGGTGGAAATGCTCTACAAATCAATAATTGTCAATTTTCCTCGATAAATTCAGCCTTTATTATGTCTACACAAAGCAATAATCAACAAATTAATATAATCGCCTCACAATTCATATTATTTTCAGGTGTTATTTTATCCCTTTTCTCATCAAATTCGATCCTTATCAATTCTTCATCAATAAGCAATAATTTATATATATCTTCAAGCTCAAGCTCAAGCCAAGAATCCATTTTTATGCTCTTAGATAATAACAATATCACAATTGATGCCTGTTCCTTTGATAATCTATCCTCCCCGTTGGCTAATGGAGCTATAGTGAATCTCCAAGCCAATAATCAATTCATCCTCACAAATTCCATCATTAAAAACCTTTATGCCTATTTAGGAGGCTTCCTTTTCGCCTTTTCAACCAATCAAATCGTAATAAACAACAGCCAATTCACGAATTGTAGCACTTATTATGATGGAGGGGTCATTTATCTCGATTTGAATAACACCTATTTGGGATTTCAAAACTATTTCCAAAATAATAAGGGTTGGAAAGGTGGCGTTTTATATTCCAATGATAGTAATATTCTCATTAGTTCATATTCCAGCTATATTTCTAATACTGCGTTTTATTTGGGTAATAATGAAGGAGGCTATGGAGGTTCCATAACTTTGAACAAAACTTCGAATTTAACATTAAATCAAGAGAATTTTCTCTCGAATTCCGCTGCTAATGAAGGAGGTGGGATATTTTCCAATTATTCCAATTATCTCAATTTAACATCTCTGATATTTTCCAATAATGCGGCTGGTTTGAATGGCGGTGGTTTGAGTTTCCAATCAGGTGCTCATATTCTTGTGAGAAATTGCAGTTTTCTCTCTAATTCTGCTGGCCAATGGGGTGGAGGTGCCTATACGTATAGTTATATTATAGAGATTTATGATACTTATTGTTCATTAAATACTGCGGTTGATGGTTCGGCTTGGTTTACTAATGTTTTCGCGAATTTGACTATTAATAATATGACAGTGAATAAGAGTTCTACGGCTTGGGGGTTAGGAGGGATGTTTTATTTCTATAATGGAAATCAAATCAATATCACGAATTCCATCTTTTTGAAATCAAATGTCATCCCATGGTCGATTTCCTGGGTGGGTGGGGTTTTTGCCATCGATAGAAACAATACTTTCATATTGAGAAATGCGATAATGCAGGATAGTCTTTCGGCTAACACTGGTGGGGTTTTCTATATATTCTATATGAATAACGTCTATCTTTATAATTGCAGTATTAATAATTCAATGACCAGTGGAGTGGAAGGAGGGGTTTTCTATGTTGGGCAATCGAATTATTTGCTTATAGAGGATTTAAGTTCAAATAATAGTGTTTCAAATAATATAGGAGGATTTATAGGCGGAGAAGTGACTAATATCATCGAATTAAAAAGAGTGATTGTGAGGAATAGTGTGGCTGTGACTGGTGGGGTGATTTTTGCTAATAATAATAATAGCTTTTATTTGGATTATTGCGAATTCTATGATAGTAATGCCTCCCAACAAAGCGGAATGTTTGGCACATATACTTTGAATTATATCGTGATAAATAATTCGATTTTCCGTCATTCCTATTCATTAGTCTCTGGATTCACTTATTTGATCAGTTATAACACAATTATTATCAATAATAGTAGTTTTCATGATTTCTCAGCTAAAGGATTCGGAGGGGTTATCGGCACATCACAAAACAATATCCTCATAATAACAAATACCTCATTTATTAATAGTTTTTGCTCACAATCTGGAGGAGTTATATTACTTGAGCTGAATAACCAATGCATATTAGAATCTGTGCTTTTCCGAAATTCAACAGCTCTTCTTTCTGGAGGAGTTATAGTCATTTCTTCTCAAAATATGCAAATTAATATAACTTCATGCTTTTTCCTTGATAGTCTGGCTGGAAACAATATAGGAGGCGTATTTTTCATAGTAAATGGCAATAATATAACTATAGAAGATTGCATATTCAATAATTCACGTATAGCTATACAGGGTGAAGGGATCATATATTCTATCAGTTCAAATAATAATATGAACTTGATAAATAACACTTATATGAATTGTCAAAGTCCAGCCACTGGAGGCATTGCTTCTTTCGGACAAAATAATTATTATAGTGAATTAAATTCCAGATTCTATAATATCTCGATAATAAACTCTTTAGAAAATCCTAATGATGGAGCCTGTTTCCAATTGGGAAGTTCGAATTTCCTTGTTTTGCAAAATTGTGAGTTTTTCAACATTTCATCAGAAAATTCAGGCGGGATCTTTTATCTTTCGCTTCTCAATGAACTTTATATGCAGGATAGTCGATTTTCTAACATTTCAGTGAATTTCGCTGGGGCTTTTCTTTATGCTGAAGAACAAAACACCTGCGTTTTCACTAATATCACTGGACAATCGCTCATAGGCCAGCTATTTGGCTCAGGATTTTATATCCTTTTCAGTAACACAATAGAACTCATTTCTTTCATAGCTTCTGATATCATCAATATTGATGCCTCAGGAGGTTTCGCCTATTTCAAGGATCTCAATCAATTCAATATGCAAAATAGTGTGCTTTCAAAAATTTCAGCCCAAACTTCAGGTGGTCTTCTTTATTCTGAACTCAATAGCACTTTTATCTTCTATAATGTGACAGTGAGTTCAGTGAAAACTGGAGATTCCGGAGGCTTATTATATCTTTCCAGGAATAATTATCTGATAATGAATAATTCTAATTTAATTAGTATCGATACTGGGTTTAGAGGAGGGTTGATTTTCGCAATAGGTGAGAATAATATCATTTTAGGCGATATTCTAATAAATGGTGTTTTTGGGCTTGATATGGGTAATCTTTTCTATCTAACGAATGGAAATAGCCTGATTATTGAAAATAGTCAGATAAGAAATAGCAATTCATATAAATCGCCTGGAAATGCTGTTTATTTAACTGATAGCAATAGTTTTTTCATGAGGAATAGCATTATTGAGAGTTTCCAGGCAACCGAAAACGTGGACTTTTTATATGGGGTTTCAAATAATTCAATTTTATTGGGAAATCTAACAATTTCGAGCAATTTCTCTCAGATTTTCCTTAATCTCCAAAGCAACCATACCTTAAAAATAGAAGATCTAACGGTTTTGAAGAATTCCAGCTTTAATACATTGATTTATATGAGTGCAGGGATTTTAACTATTCGGAAATTGACTATAAAATTTAACGTAAATCATGCAATTTTCCATATAATTGATAATTCAATGGTTGATATAAGAAATTCGATTTTTATGCCAGCAAATTTACCGAATATCAAGCCGACTTCTCTATTAATGAACTCCTCAAATAATATTAATAATCCCATTGATTTGCAGGCGATTTTCGGTGATTTTCTGATAATTTATTTAGAGAATTCACAACTTATCATGAAAAGATGTTCGATTATTAATACTTTTAATATGAAGTTGAATTTCCTTTACGCTTTAGGAAGTTCGATTCTTCTCAAAAGTCTGTTTTCTTTCGGGACTTTGACAATTCATCCAGGTGCTTTTGGTGATTTATTCGATTCTATAGCTAAATTCTCGAATAATTTAATCTTTCAATCAAAGGCTTTAAGTGGAGGATGCATTTATATGAATTTTTCTCAGAATTTCGATTCGAATACATTGAATTCAGGTTTAATGAAAGGTCGGATTTTAACTGATATTCCTAATTATCTTTATGCTTTAAATATGACTAGAAATAGCTTTATTCATAATGCTGCGAGATTAGAAGGTGGAGTTCTAATGTATTCGATTGATCCTTTAGTTGAAAATCCTATAGCCTTCATTCTGACTAATAATTCCTTTAATTCCAATATAGCCTGGACTGGTGGGGCAATAGAATTCTATAATGTTCAATATGGAGAGCTTTCGAATAATAATTTCACTGATAATCAGGTGAAATTAGGTGTTTTCAATGATTCAGACTCCTTAGCTTTATATTATGATTTCTATAATACCAGTGAAGCTAAAGGCGGAGCCATCCATACTATAAATTCCTTAATAATTCAGAGTCAAAATAACATTTATTCTAATAATCAGGCTGATATAGGCGGAGCTATATATAGTTCAACTCCTTTAATATCCGTTAATGATACTTTCTTTGGGAATCAAGCTTTATATTATGGAGCGGATGCTGCTTCTATAACAATTGCCTTAACTTTCCTCTTAATGGATAGTCTTTATGGAGATCCTGGCAATGGTTTTAATCTGGTGTCTTTTGCTACATTAGATAATGTGGTTTCTGGGGGTAATCAAAGTTCTAATCCGAATTATAATTGTTTAATAAGAATCGCTGGTATTGATGAATTTTCTAATTTAATTTTCAATTCCGATCAACAAGATCCTTATGCTCAAAATATCGCCTTTATCGCTTCGAATCCATACTCTCCTTTATATACGGCTTCTTTAATAACCTCAATAACAAATGGACAATTATGTGTTTTAGGCGCTCAAAGAGATCAATTGCCTTTAGTAATTCCCTTCACATTCAATATTCTCTTGAATGATCAATCAACTAATTTGACTTTGGAAGTGAATTTCAGAAATTGTCAAATGGGCGAACGATTAACTGATGCTTATAGTTGTGTGGAATGTAGTCCTGGATATTATTCCTTCCAAACGGTCTTCACAGAAACCTCCATATGTCTCCCATGTACAGATAATGAGCCTTTTATTTGCTTAGGTGGCAATAGATTATCACCTAAACCTGGATATTGGCGTTTTGATGTTTCTAGTAATAATTTCCTTCAATGTCCAAACCCTTCTGCTTGTATTCCTTTTAATCAAACTCTTTATAATGAGGCTATAAATTCAAATGATCTTTCTAATGTGGAAACTGATGTGAGTGCTTTGATGGCTTTGGGAGCCTTTAATAATATGATCTATACAGGAAGTTGCCAAGTGGGGTTCACAGGACCTTTTTGTAACATTTGTGATGCAGAATATGGGAAAATGGGCACTTTGAGTTGCATTCTTTGTGCGAACAGCAGCTGGTTTTATTATTTATTGATAGTTCTTCAAATAGTTTTGAAGGTATGGTATTTGTTCTATTGTGTGTTGATGGCTTTTAAGATGATTATAGCTATAACTTTGAAATCGGCTTCTGAAGGGGCGGTTATAGCGATAAATATGTTGAAGATTCTAGTGATTCATGTCCAGATATTGAGCTTTATCTTGCAAATGCCATTGGATTGGAGCGATAATCTGAAGACTTATTTGCCTATATTGTTTAGTTTCTCTCCTGATATCAGTGAATCCTTTAATTTCGAATGTTTTATGAGATCTTTAGGTTGGACGATATCAGAACAATACTTTATATTGATCCTATGTCCTATATATATCATTTTGATTTTCATAATAAGTCTTGGTTTCGTGGCTATTAGAAAACGTGGCTCTAAAAACCCAACAGTCCATCAATTATCTAATTTCAAATTATCCATATGTATCTTCTTTATCATCATAATTCTCACTTATATCGATCTTTCTAAGGTCAATCTTGAAATGTTCCAATGTCTGAATATAGCCGATTCGTCTAATCCAGAATATAGATTAGTTAATGATGTGAGCATCAATTGTAATAGTATAATACATGATCTTTGGAAATATGTTGTGGCAATTCCAGTCCTTGTGATTTGTGTTTTATTAGTGGTTTTTATTGTGGGGAGATTAACCATTAATTTCTTTAAAGGCAAAATGGATGATAAAGAAACGAAGCTGGAATTCGGTTATTTCTATTATGCATATAAAAGGAAATATTATTTCTGGGATTTCGTGATTCTGATGCGAAGACTTTTGATTCTTTTTTTTTTCCTGTTTTTCTATGAGGATCTGACCTCCAAATCGATTTTCCCCATCCTTCTGATGGTTTTGACTTTATTTCTTTCATTGGCCCTCCAAATGGTTGTTCATCCCTTCGAAGTGGAATTCGAATTAATCAATGATGCGGAACAATATTCATTGATAACCTTATGTCTTTCTTATGTGATAATGATGATGTATGCGACTTTTTATTTCAATAATTCTGAGATCCCAGAATCCTTATTTCTATTGACTACTCTTTCTATTCTATTGATTAATGTGGCTTATATATGTTATTGGGCACGTAATTATTATATCTACTATTTCAGTAAGAAGATGAGGACTTTTGTTCAGGCTTTAAGAGACACTATAAGGAAAGATGGCGTGGTTTGGCTTGAAAGATTACAAAAAGAACATCATATAATCTTTAAAATCCATAACTATTTCTTCAAAAAACAATATCTCCTCGGAGATATCAATGATCAAACTCAGGAGTTCAATGCTTTTTTCTCAGAATCAGATAAAAATGAATTGGGTCTCACTAGTTTATATGCGAAATTATTAGCCAAGACTTATAAAAGTTCCATTGAAAATAAAGAGGAAAATAGAGCTTTGCTTGAAATGAATAATGATCTTTTCGAAGTGAAGGGAAATAGGACTAAAGGTGCTGAAAGTATGTGGAATGATAGTAATGCCTTGAGGTTAAGATTGAATAAGACTAATTTGAGAGCGGCTTTAATAGGTGAGGAGGTGGTTCTTTATGAAAGTTCCTTAGGGAGGTTTAAAATCATATATAAGAAGATTTTGAAGGGAAGGAATTATTATACATATCAGATGATTAATGAAATAAGAGTTGAAGGGGAAATTGACGCTGAAATCAGTGATTTTTATGTAGAGGAGAAAAAAAGTAAAATAATATTTTTTTTATATGGAAAAAATCTATTCAAAAAAAATTTTTTTTTAGATGTCAGCGCAATAGTTGAGGCATCTCCCCCAAACAAAAATGAAGATGATAGTAATAATATTTCCGTGCATAAATTCGCAGTGCGTATCAAAAGCTTTACTAATGAACATGATTATTTGACATTTTGTTTGAGAATCAAGTAAATTTCCTTAAAAAATCAATAAAAACATCGTTTTTTCAAAGCAATTTAGATTCTTTGGTTACTGTCTTTATGATCAGACTTCCAATGTCGATATTGTTTTTCCTCAGATTCATTCCCTTAGGAAAATATTCCATTTATATGGAAACCTATCTGATATTAAACGAAAGTCTTTTATCGAGAACCTATAGATTGAAAAGCGATTTGGCCTGTCGGAATATCATCACTGATATCGATTTGATCTTCCCACATAATGAAATCTTGAAAACCAAGCATTCTTTTGAAAAGAAGTTCATGGGAGTCTTTTCATTATTGACTATGCCTAATGCGATTTTCACTTATGTCGTGAAAATCAATGAGAAAATGAAAGAAGGAACCTTGGAAATGTTGGTCATCAATGGAGCACAGAGAAATAGGGTCGAATTACAAAGAATCGCTTATAAAATCATGCAAAGTTTTGGATATTTCCTCACCAATGCTTACAAATAAAATGCTAATTAAATAAGAATTTCTCGTTATAAATTATAAAGAAGAAAGACTTTTTTCTATTAAAGTTATCTTAAAAAATAGCTTAAATTTAGAAAAAATATTAAATATACCTTAAATATCAAAAATATAGCTTAAAATTGTCAAAAAATAACTTAAATTTTTAAAAAATAGTTTTTTTTTTTTTGAAATTTGGAAAAAATTTTCAAAAATACCGAATTATACCTAGAAAAAGTGCTTCAAAAATTTAAATAATGTCTAAATCCCGCTTTTTCATCTGTGCGAATATCGAACATAACTCTTCTGAGGATGCTTTCTATAAGATTGTGTTATCTTCGACCCCCACCAATGAGTTAATTCTCACTAATCCGGATGAAAACCCCTCAAATCTCTCAACAATCGAGCCCTTTAAAACTAAAAGCAAAATCAAACATAGTCCTCCTAAAAGTCCTCCTAAAAGTCCTTTGAAAAGTCTTCCAACCTCTCAAGAGAATTGTTTTCTTGAAGAAAATAATAAGGATTTCAGAGTTTCCATGGATCAGGTGTTCAAAGAAGGCGAAAAAGCGGTTTTCAAAGGATTATCGAGGTTTTTCGAGGATTTCATTGAGGGAAAAACCAATGTTTTATTGATAAATTGGTTCAAAAGATTGGATTTCGATGGATTTTTAAGTCCTTTGATTGAGAAAATGAGAGCTTCTAAGATGATAGAATTCGCTATAAATGGTCTTTCTGAAATCGAAGGCAAAAACCTCGTGAAATTCGAAGAAATAGTCAATTTTGAGAGGAAATTCGAGGCTTTTAAAGGAAATAAGCTCAATTTCTCAGGGATTATATATCGATTTCGATTGAAAAGCCCTAGAAAAAAGTATCTGATTATAATTGATTTATTCAATGTTATTGAGAAATTCAATGGAGTTGATAGTTTCTATGAGGCTTTGAATAATGTGGGAAAAGGTGTTTATAGAGTTTTGACTGATAAAGAAGAGAAAAAAGGCGATTTCACAGCGATTTTCGCTAAAATAATGAAAAACCCAGATTTCCTTATAATTCCTCTAATAAATTTCAAGGATATTCAGCCTTATTATACCCATATAAGCCATGGGATGAGGTTTATTGAGGAAATAGGAAATATCGCGAAGAAATTGAATAAAAGCACGATTTTCGAGATTTTATCGTATAATTATACGAGATTATTAGAAAAAGAAGAAAATTTCACAGGAAAAAATGAGGTTTTTGGAGAAGATATCGAAGAAAAAAAGACTATTGAAGACTTGAGAAATGAATTAAAGAATAAAGAGGAAGTTATTAGGAAATTGTCTATTGTTCAGGAAGATAAGAGCCTATTAGAAGGGATATTAGAAGAAACTGTGACGAATTCTATAGAATCAAATACAAATATCAATAAAAAGTCCAAGGTTTTCTCTTATAATTAAAAAGAAAATAAGAGAAATTACTTAGGAAATTGAGAAATATAGGGAGTTTTTCATGAGATTATTGAGGAATTATGCTGAAAGTTATAATGAAAATGCTGGGAAATATGCCAATATTATAGATCTTAACATGAAGATAAAAAATCATCAGAAAACTCTATATTTGGAGAGAGAAACATTGCTTTTGAAAGAATTGAAAAGTCTGGTTTTTTCTTTAAAAATAACAATAATTTTTGTTTTAATAGAAAGCCAAGATGAAGTTAAAGAATATAAAGAACTTTATGAGAAAGCAATGGAACAATTGAATTCCATGAATTCGTTTTATCATAAAGCAGTTGAAAGTGTGGGGAAATTCACAGAAAGATGATAAAATTTAGTAAAGAGTAGATTTTTTTTGTTGATGTTTTGAGTTTAAAGAAGAATTTTTATCTATAATTTTTAAATTATTTTAGAGAAATTTCTTTTAATTAAAAATTAGTTTAGGAAATTATAGAAAGAAAAATTTATAGAATAATATAATTAAAATAAGAAATTTTCATATGTGAATTAATTCAAAAGCTTTCGTAAAATGAATTTTTAATTTTATCCGAAATCCGAATTAATTTTTAATTTCCCATAATTTTTCCCCTTCATTCTTCAACACGAACTTCATCCTCAAGATCCCATTCTCAATTTTGATGAATTCCTTGTCGCAATCATAATTTCCGAAATCATCCTTTATTGTGATCTTTTTCTCGAAATTCGCGAAATTATTCTCTCCTTGCACATATTTCCAATTCTTCTCGATTTCAAATTGATGTTTCACCGTTATCTTTAATCTGTTCAGTCATTCCGAATTTCAATAGCGGTTTTTGGTTGATTCCTGGCAATTCAAAATAATAGATTTTCTCTCTATTTGGCCCTGCCACCTCAAAAAGATAATAAACTAAATCAAAATCCTTCAAAGCCCCTAAAACATTGAAAGCTGCAGGTTTCAAAGGCAATTCGCCATCAAAATCAAGTTTATAAGAGAGGGCATCATTATCCTCGATCTTTTTGAATTGAGGCACTGTTTTTCCTCTGAAAATATTGAAATAAATGCTATGTTTTTCCTCCCAATATTTGTTTAATTTCTTCAAGACCTCGAATTGGCCTATATCAGTTTCCACATT
>Ga0302186_10004183_pt1 | contig 10164 bp, 5 predicted proteins | sample II_Bog_E1_2_FD_198782 | JGI IMG/M metagenome (GOLD analysis project Ga0302186, IMG submission 198782) | Peat permafrost microbial communities from Stordalen Mire near Abisko, Sweden - II_Bog_E1_1 | ecosystem: Environmental > Terrestrial > Soil > Wetlands > Peat | place: Sweden: Abisko, Stordalen...
TATTAAATTTTTTTTTATTTTTTTCTAATTTACTTTTTGTTTTCTGACAAAAAAATACATACCAGCATTATCAAAAATTTATATTTTTTCATTTCTTTTAATTTTTTTTTAAGTTTTCAAAAATATTTAAATTAAACTTTTGATTTAAGCAATATGAATGGCCTAAAACACTTCCTTATAATTTTTCATCCATAATTAATCCCTCATATCTTGTGGATTTCATTTCAATGGATTGATTCAAACTTGTTACAGCCCCAATGTTATCTACATCCTTAACTTCATACTTCAATTTATTCACCAGCCTCTTATATCCTCCATAATAATAACATCCGCAAAACGCTAAAACCACAACCAAAACTCCCAAAAAAATACTAATTCCATAAGCAATAATTCTTTGTGTCTTGACCTCTGGTTTTCGAATCTCCAAATCCTTATAAAACATTGAAACAGGAGTAAACGAATGTGGATATCCTTGGATTTTTGCAATTAAGGAAATATAATAATTTGTGGCTTCTTGATTAAAATCAAATTGCATCACCATTTGCGTTGGCTCCTTATTAATATCTTGGTTAAAAAGTTTATCAGTTTTGAACTCTGATAAATTATATAAGTGGCTTTGATAGGATACAAGACCACATTTACCATGGCTTCCCAACAACATTTGATTTTCTGAAACCAAGAGTGTGTAATTTACTTTCACATTTGATAAAAATTCATCGTCACAATCATAATTACAAGAAATGCTTTTGAAATTCACCAAAGTTTTGTGATTCTGAAAATTAAAAAAATAATCTAATTTCCCATCATCAGGAATGGTTAATCTATATTGTGGAATTTCATTATAGGCTTCGTAAAAATGACTGCTTAATTGTCCAAAAGCTGCCATTCCTGGATGTTCTCCGAAGACATTTTGTGTGGAATTGCCAACCAATCGAATTGCTATGAATAATGTCCCTTGGTTCAACTTGAGAATTTTAAGGTTAGATTGGGATTGGAAGACTTTAAACTCCTCATTGAAATCGTGATTCATCAATCCATCATGATCAATTGCTGTATAAACATCTAACGTCCCGATACATTCAACCAAATCCAAGACGAAAAATCCCCTTTTTGGAATATAAGTTTCATAATATAACCATTCATTGGGCAAAATCTGCACATCCATCAGGGTGTCATAAGGCATTATATTTATTTCTCCGGTTTGTAAAGCCATAGAATATTTAATTGGTTCAGTATTGAAATTCACCACATTGATTTCATAAATTCCACTTTGATTTGAAAGAATGAACGTCTCAGAATTAAAAGAAAAAATTGTGTTGTTTTCATTAACGAGGAAATCCTGGTAACTGGAATCATTCAAATTACCCCATTCATCTGATTTTGTAGGTCTAAATTTCAAATTCAATAACAAACTAAAACTCCTTTCGTTCAAATAACCAATGGAAATTTTGGGGCTATGTTGAATAACATTGGCTTCATTTGAATTGAAGAGATATTTATGAGTTTCTTGGGGCTTGATTTCTGCGAAGCCAACAAGTCCCGAATGAAGTATCGCATAAGATGACTTCGATTTGCATGTAATTGAATAGTTTGAAACTGTTTTTGCATAGACAATGATGAAAATTTCATCGTGAATCTGTATATTAGGATTGTCAAAATCTGGTTCGATGGTTAATGTAATGACTGGCTCAATATTTTTTATGACTTTGTATTCATAATTTTTTCTATTATACCCCATGGTTCTTGAAACAAACAATTCAGGTTCATTATGATATATATTTACTATCACTTCCAATTCTTCCTTTAATGGAGCTTTGCAACTATAGAGATTCTCTTCATCTTCATCCAAATCATCATAGAATTTATGGCCTTCTGGTAAAAGTAGGAACTCTTTTTCCAGAACCACATTGAAAGTCCCGCTTAAAATACTATTATTTGGAATGAGGCCCACTAAATATATGCAATTATAACAAAAATGGTCAGGGTCACTTTTGGTGACCTGTATTTTGGAAGATGAGAAACTATGTAGATTGACTTCTTTCGTGTGATTTAGCAAACAATCCTCAACTTTAAAATTAAAACAAGGAACCATTTGCATCACACCTTGTCCTTTTTCTTTATTAACTTTGAATTCGAAGTTTTGATTGCTATAATGGTAATATTCAAAGATAATTGCGTCGAAATTGGGCGGAGTCGTGAAATCATAAGGCCTTCCATGGGAAATCTTCTGGATCAATTGATAAGTTACCCGAGCATTCAAAGAAACTTCACAAATACTATTCATGCATTGAATTCCAATATAAAGATCATTCAAAAGACTGGTGTTCCCATTTTTCTTTGATAGTAAAGATTGCATTGTTATCGATAAATGACCATCACCTGAATAATAATCAAATGCATCTTTCATTGGATACACCTCATCTAAATTATCATCATTTAGACTGACATATACTTCACTGAAGCCTGCTAAATTTGTAAGATCTATCAATATTGAGATGTTTTTATCAACCATTGTCTTGAGGGGGTATTTAAAGAATTTAGTGTTGCCTTGTTCTGAGTTGAATTGATTCACTTTATTGTCGTTGAGTTCCGTAAACCCGTTGCTGACCATCATATGGAATAAATCATCGACCATGTTTACAATTTGACTGCTTTTTTCAGGTTTGATATTGAAAAGAACGACACATTTGGGCCAACATTGACTGAAATCTGAAGTTTTGATCATGGTGGAAACACGATGTTTATTGATGAAGGTATAATTGCTATTATTTTTATTGGGGAAAAGCCAAGAGTTGAAGCTATTGGAATCTTTATTATGATAGATGGAGACATAAACGTTGAATTTGAATTTCAATGAATAAAAATATACATCAACGGGTTTCTCCTGTGAGGTGGGGATGAAATAAAGCGATAGACTCTCTTCTTCTTCATTAATTCTGGTGGTTTGTTCTTTCCCTTGTTTCAATTGAATGGCATATTCCTTCGTCCTCGCGTTCAGAATATAATATACATCTTCATAGTTCTCGTTCTTAATTGTCACATAAATAGGGCATCTTCCATAAAGATTAGAATATTTCTGAGAACAATAATAATTTATCTTTTGGTTAGTTAGCTTGATAGAAGAACCCATGACTATCCCAAGGTCAGGATATCTGTTGATCTCATTATCATCATCTCTATCCAAGGAAACACTCAGATCCAAACTATAATCCTCAGGACGGATAATATTCTTGCTTAGATAAATTACTTCATTGCTCGTGTCCAAATAAAAGAGAAACTTTTTGATTCCTTTCGCAACAAGGGTGTCATAATATGGCTGATTACACTCCAAATGTTTAATAGTTCTATCACTGGAGTACATCAACGAAAAATCCACTGAACTATTCTTCCGGGATTCAGAGGAAAACACTTTTCCTTCGACGGCCACTCTATAAATTGTCTGGATGTGGGTGTCATGTTCGAATGAAAGATAGTTATTACTGGAGCTGAGATAATAATTATCGGCACTTGGAACCTCAGATCCTTTGGATAAGTAGATTTTTAAAGCATTGAGCTCATTGCTCTGTACATTAATCTCTATCTTGGTGCTTTCCTGAACATCCACCAAAAACTCAAAATATGCCACTTTTCTTGCAAAACTGACAAAATATTTCATGGTCTTTCCTTCCAATAACTTTATATAGACCTGAGATCTGCCTTTTCTATGGACTTCTGGAAACATTATGAACTCAGCACTTTTCAACCCGAAAACATAAACATAATAATCTCCAGTCATTTGGTTATTTGTGTAGGTTTTATCAAAAATCGCTGGGTTATAAAGATTCCCCATTTTATTGACACAGGTAGTTTCATCTTCACAGAAAAGCTTCCTATTTACAAAATAATCAAGCTCGGAGTTGATGAAAAATGTGACACTTTCGATCTCATCATTGGTTTGTTCAACAGTTAGCTTGAATTTCGCAAGTTCCATATTGTTGATCTGAGTTTCATAACATTTATTCTCAATCAAATTCATGAACATATTTTCTTTCTGTAACACAATATCATATTTGCTTGAATTCGTAGATGAACTATTACCCAAAACCGCAAACAAATAATAACAATAAAGATCATAACATTGAGGATAAAATTTATATGAACTGATTCTTTCATCAGATGTTTCTATGATGATATCTTCTTTATTATTAATATCCTCCTGAGTTATCAACTTGCATTGGTCATATTCCCCGCAGCTTCGACCGTAAACTCTGATATGACCAGACATAATTGTGGCAGAAAGTGTAAGTCCTTGCAAAACATCATCGTTTTTCCATATTTGCAACTTATAATATATCAATTGATTATTTTGAATCAATCCAGATTGTTTGACCCCTAATTGTAAAGGTAGGATCTTATTCTCTTGAGCAGTGATATGTAGGGAATATAATCCTTGAGTATCTCCTATCACTGTTAAATAATAAAAGATCCCCTTTAAATTATAATAAAACAAATCTGGTGTGGATATCATGATGTTTTCTTCCTCGTAATAAGATGTTAATGTGGAGGACTTCCATTGGGAATTAGAAGGTGGTATGGCTTGACTATCAACATTCACATAAAGAGTTTTATGAGATCCAGACAATGAATTTATGCTGATCAATAATGTAAAATCAATTTTTTTGGCTATTTCTTCATCCACAGAAAGCACATAATTATTATCATAAGAATCAATCAAATAATCAATATAATATTTATTCAACTCCAAAGTCAATGTGTTAGTCTCATATAACAATACCTCTATCTCTATAATCGCCCCTTTCTTTGATGTTATAGTGGCTGTCAAGTTACAATAATAACACAGTTTCTCATCACTATTATTAAAAATCAGAATTTGCATGTCTCCATGTTTCTGAATCAAAGGACTGCCACTATCCACTTCCACATCAATGGCTTGAGATCCAAATATCAGATCCTTCTCATTCGGAATATATCTATATTGAACCAGGAACAATAATCTTGAAAAATCTTTCTTCTGGGGAATTGTGAAATTGAATAATTGGACTTCATCCTCGAAAATGAAATGTTCTCTTTGGTTGTAATTTAAATGAATTTCGGAAAAATGTGATAAGCGGAATTTGTATTTGCAATCACCGATCACACAATGGAACACGAAGAAAATACGATTTAATTCAGTGGGGATCGTATACACACAAGATGCAATCTTTGTGATGAAACAATGTTGGGGACTTTTTGTCAGATTTGACATGTCTTCGAATTTGGAAAAATACACTATGAGGTTTCCTGGATTAGAGGTCATTTTTTGAGGAAAAAATGAAAGGGAAAGCTTGTTGGAGGAAACATCAGAAGATGTATAATAAACATAGCTTAGAAACTGGTTCTCTGTAAGGGATATTTGCTTAACGTCATTCTCGAAAACGGGACTTGTGGGGAAATCCTCGGAAAAGGAAAAACGTAACGAAAGGAATATGAGGAAAAATAAAAGATTTGTTTTCATAGAAAGAGGAGGGTTTCAATTTTTAAATTTTGATTTTGATTTTTAGGAAATTTAAATAAAAGCTTCTGAAAAGGGAAATTTAAAATTTGCTTTATTTTCTGAATAATTTATTACCAACCAACTTAACACTAAAAAAACGTCCAAAAATGAGTCATTTCCAATTTAAATTCGATCCTTACAGACTTGTGTATGCTGGTGAAATCACGGACATGGCATTAAGTGAATTACCATCTCAAAGAATAGATGGTTCTGTTATAGATGATATCCTTGTGAGTCATATGAGTATGGCTGACAGGATTGAAATGGGAACAGCCGAATTTTTGATGAATGAGAAATTGAGCTAATATAGATAACTCTAGATAATTAACTTTAATTGAAATATTTTTTTTTTTCTTCTTTTTAACTATTTATTTTTATTTGACAAAATCCTAATAATCATTAATCAAATCAAATTTCTTATGGAAGCTAAAGCACATCTCCCTATCTCAATAGCTCCATTTTCTCCCTGCCTAAAAGTTATATGATTCTCCTCAAGAGCTTTCGACTTGGCTTCTTTTCTATTTATGTGTCTCTCATTTCTAGATTAATATTCCATTTTTCTAACATTACTAATACAACTCCCTTTGGGTCATCTGATAGAATTGGGGTGCTAAGACCATTTTTTCCATAGAAGAGGGCCAACATTCTTCTAATATAATGCATTACTTCATGGACAAATGATAAAACGAAACATGATTTTAACCACTTTTCAAAATGAGGCAATTCATAAATCAAATAATCATATTTCAAAAATATGTCAAAATAATTCGAAGTATACCCATTTATTTCAAATGGAGTGCATACAAAGAAGACTTTTTTTTTAATATTTGTAGCCAAATCCCACAAAAAATCTTCTATTTTTTGAATTAATTGTTCCTTGTTTTTGTTTGGATATTCCATTTCTATGACTAAAAGATAAACTTCTCTCAGCAATTTACTATTTTTTATCATTTCCAAAGCCATTATCAGAAATTCATCCTGTGATCTCCTGATTGTTTTTTCTATCTGCTGATTCTTCATTAGTTGGAAATTTTTTATAATTTGAAGCAGATTTATTAATTGATTTTGTTTTTCCTTAAAAGGGACTTTTGCCATGAATCTAAAACATCCTTCCTGATTATCGAATTCATTTTCATTTATCGGTTCTTCTAGCAAATTTGGAGCCTCTTCCTCTTGCTCGTCGCTTTCTTCTCTCTCTACTTCTTCCACTTTTTCAGAAGAATTGAGTTGAAAAATTTAATATTATTAACATTATTTTTATTACTTTGGGCTGCACTAAGTTGTTTCTGCAATTCAACTATTTCGTTTTTAACTTTTTCAAGATCTTTTAATCCTTTTTCATACTTTTCAGCTTGGGAGCTGCTGGCCTCTGGGATGCTTCCCAAAACTTCTAAGTAAGCTTCTATTCTCCCTTCCACCTCTTCTTTAGATCTTAATGATTGCTTGAGCAGCTCGATTATAACAATTTCCTTTGCTTTTAGCTTTATTTGGAAAGGTATAATTGTCTTTTCCTGTTTTTCGATCTTTGTTTGCTGTATGGTCAACATCTCCTCAAAGTTTTTACAAACCTCATTGTTAATAAATTGATCCAGGAAGCAGATCCATCTGTTGAATTCAGTGTCCTTGGAGTCAAATAAATCAAAGGTGAGATACAGCAACATCCTCGTTTGGCCATTGACTAAAACTTCTTTATGATAAAGCCCATTTAAAGTTTCAATGCGTTGAATGATTTTTTGAAAATTATTCTTATTTTTGTTGTTTATTGCTAGATTGGCGACAAACCTTTTAAAAAAATCCTGTTCTTCCGGAATTTCTAAGATAATGTTTTCTTTTGGATTTTCTAAAACATTGGCCAAGGCTTTCAAAAGAGTGGACTAACGTTTATTTTTTAAAAAAGACTATATGATTTAAGTTTACTTTGCTTGTGCACTCTAATAAACTCTGTGGTGCTTGCTCTTGCTTCAGAAATGTTCCGATTACTGGTGAAAACCCTAAAAAAACAAATAGGCAAAAATTAAAAATTAATGTGTAATATGGTCCCAACGGTTCAACTTCCAATTCATCAACTTGAATACAGTTGAAAAAGAATTTCAAACCTCCCCGTAAAATCAACCACAATATTAAATTATAAAAATACCCCTTAAAAACCAAAGATAATTCATGTTTCGCTTGGCTTCCAATAAGCCTTCCGAATCTCCTTGAAAATCACCGTGCCAAGGTATGGGTTTCCGCTGCTGAAATCGATCTCCTGAAAATTGTTTCCAATTGTATCGAGAAAAAAAAATTCATTTCAGGCAAAAATTTTTTAATACATACGAAATTCGATTTTTTAATTTCTGGAATTTCCTCATTAATTTAAATAACATGTCTAATTTTTTGGTAAGAAAATTAAATTCATGATTGTTCTCATATTCATTAATCCTTTGAGATTTTCACCACAATTTTTCCTTTAGTTCTTCTGCTTTTTTGTCTTTCAAAAACCGCTTCGAAGTCTTTTTGTCCAAATCCAAAGACACTATCAACCAACAAATCCTGATTTACACCTTCCATAATTCCTGCAACAATTTCCAAATCCTTTCTATTCCAATCCAATAACAATAAATAATGTCGATCAGATGGAATTCCAAACATTCCTCTTAAAAAGCTCGTTGGCTTGCCGTTGATCGCCACATATCTTCCATTTCCCTTCAAATAAGGCTTAAATATTGGAGTTTGATCCTTATCATCAGGTGAAGAGACGGTATCATAAATCACATCGAACTTCTCATTTTCAAGTTCCTTTAAGAACTCCTTATTTGTGTAATCCACCACCTTATCAGCCCCTAATTTCTTAACATCTTCAATGTTTTTCCCACTGCAAATTCCCACAACTCTTGCCTCATAATGTTTCGCAATAGCCACTCCATATCTTCCAGTACCGCCACTGGCTCCAATGATTAAAACATTAGCTCCTTTTTTGATGCCTCCTAATTTTAAAGATTGCAAAGAAGTACATGGAGCCAATCCCAATCCAGCTGCTTGTTCCCAAGTCAATTTCTTTGGTTTTAATGCGATCTGGTTGATATTTGCTATGGTGAATTCTTGAAAAGACCCCCCTGCAGCATTTCCAAATACTTCATCATTAACATTAAAGGAAGTGACACCAGGGCCGACTTGAAGTATTTGGCCTGCAAAATCATGTCCTATCGTATGAGGAAAAAGCCATCTTCCAAAGGGAATTTTAGGGGTTATGAGCTTATAATCAACAGGATTTAAAGAAGCTGTCTTAACCTTGATCAGAACTTGATTACTTTTGGGGGATGGAACTGGGAGTGTTGAAACGAAACGAACATCTTGAGGATAGGATGGATCATAAAGAGCACCTTTCATGAAGTTTTGGGTGTAGGAAAATCGTGAGTTGAAATAAAAGTAAATGCCATAAAGGGAAATGGGGGTGAGGATCAAAAGAGGGAAGGAATACTTGTAAAACAAGTATTCTGCTGAAGAAAAACAAAGGAACTCTACTATCGAAGGAATTAAAGACATAATTTCGGAAATTTGATATTTTTAAAGAATCTGATGTTTTTAAAACCTCTGGTTTTCTTAATCTACTTTTATTTCATAATAATAAATTCCAAAGAAAACTAATCCATCTTTGTATTTTTTTGTCAGATTTTTTGAGAACATTTTATTTTTTATATTCTTTTCGTTAGATCCTTTCACCCTGTTAAGTGCTCCAAAAATTTCATATTTACTTTTTTATTCAATGAAAAAAGAAAAAATATCTTCAAAACACATTTTATTTTTTATTTTTGTTCAATTTTTTTTCTTAAATGTAATTTTTGAAAAAATGATAATTTTTTTTTCCTTGATTCATTTCTTCCTCTTATTTCATCCTCCTCAGTCTTTCAATTTCTGAGGCCATCAATGCGATTCTATCCTCGTATTCTCGAATCTTCATTTCATAGCCTTGATACTGCACGATCATGCCATTCAGTCTATCGTTTTCTTCCTTATATTGTCTACTTAACATATTTAACCTTTCAACTTCAGAAGACAGCATCACAAGTTTGTTTTCCAAAATCACAACCCTATCATCAGATCCTCGAACCTGACTGTTTCGAATGTTCAACCCTTCATTTTCTTCTCTTAGTTTTCTAACAATTCCATTCACACGTTCTAATTCTGATGCCATCTCTTCTCTTAGTTTTCTATCAATTCCATTCACACGTTCTAATTCTGATGCCATCATGACGATTTTATTCTCATATTCGAAAAGTCTATTTTCAGAACCTCCTGATTGAGTGATCCTTATACTCAAACTATCATTTTCTTCTCTTAGTTTTCTAACAATTCCATTAACACGTTCTAATTCTGATGCCATCATGACGATTTTATTCTCATATTCATAAAAACGGCTTTCAGAGCTACCAAATTGAGTGATCTTTATGCTCAAACCTTCATTTTCTTCTTTAAGCTTTCTAACATACCCATTCAAACGTTCCACTTCGGAGGCCATCATGACGATTTTATTCTCATACTCATAAAAACGACTCTCAGAGCTCCCGAATTGAGTGATCTTTATGGTCAAACCTTCATTTTCTTCTTTAAGCTTTCTAACATACCCATTCAAACGTTCCACTTCGGAGGCC
>Ga0302186_10004184_pt1 | contig 10164 bp, 2 predicted proteins | sample II_Bog_E1_2_FD_198782 | JGI IMG/M metagenome (GOLD analysis project Ga0302186, IMG submission 198782) | Peat permafrost microbial communities from Stordalen Mire near Abisko, Sweden - II_Bog_E1_1 | ecosystem: Environmental > Terrestrial > Soil > Wetlands > Peat | place: Sweden: Abisko, Stordalen...
TCAACTAACACTAAAAAAATTCATCTCAAGAAAAAAAAATCAAAAAAACATTAATTTTCTTTGGTTTTTGCACTAATTTAATAAAATTTAATCACTTTATTACTTCCAATTTTGTTAAAAATTATGGCAAAGCATCATCTGCGATTTTCACAATCACTGTCTTCACTTCTGTGAAATTCTTCAATCCATATTCTCCACCTTCTCTTCCCAATCCAGAGTTTTTGAACCCTCCAAACGGCATATGATGTGATATTACATTATAGCAATTAACATACACAGTGCCTGCCTTCAAAGCATTGGCGATTTTAATGGCATTATCCATGCTTTTAGTTACAATTCCAGCTCCCAGTCCATACTTTGCTAAAGACTTGAGAAAATCAAGAAAAAACGAAATTTTATTCAATAAAATTTTGATTAGAACCTTTTAGTTATTTTTTTAAAATCTGTTTTTTTCATTCTGAAAACTTATTAATTTTCATCATTATTTCGAAGTTTTTCTCATTTTGACAGACTTTTTTTTCGAGTTCATGAGTCAATAATTTAAAAAATATCATTTAAAAAAATATTATATGCAACCAAACATTGCCGAATACCAAAATATCCGCATTTTTGTTGATAGTCTCCTTGATCTCATATCGAAGGTATATGAAAAAGCCGCAAATCTCCAAAAACAACGATTTCCAGATTTTCCCAATCTGATGCCCAAAAATATCAGTGGCTCACACCCCGAAAAACCTATTGAAGTTCTTGAGTCATGTTTGCAGTCTTCCTCCACTAACCCAATTGTTAATAAAGGCGATATTTTCAACAGTGAGTATTTCATGCGGATCATCAGTTTAGTATCCGATTTTCAAGACGGAACCCAATTCTCGAAATTAGTGGTTTGTGAGGACTCTTTCATCAAAATGCTAAATATCATCAATACAGAAGACGCTGAGGAGATCTATAAACAATATCAAGAGAGGAACCAACCAATAAATTTCGTTGATTTCAACTCCAAAAACATTAAGATCAGTGGATTATACGGTTCTCAGGACACGATATGTAGATTCCTTGAAAAGCAGAACATGACAGCAATGCTTAAAATCAAACAAAACCCCCAACTTGCCAATTTATTAACACCCGGAGTATATCTTTACCAGGTGAATAAGCAAGAGTTCTACTTGATTTGCTGGATCAATGACATATATACCAAGATCGATGTCTCATTTAGAACCATCAACGTGTCAATTATAAGATATGTTTACGATTTAAGCGCTAATTTCGTTATTTTGTTAGGTGATGACGAGGAGAAAAAGATAGACAAAAAAATCGAGTTCAAGGATTTTTTGAATATGGACAAAATCGACCAAATCGTTGGTTCTAAACAAAAGGAGGAGGAGGAGTTTAAAATTGAGAATCTAGGAAATACACCGTTTATTGAGCATTTATCCAAAAAGGAACACTTTCATGAAAATATACTAAATCCAGAGAACATTAAAGCCAAATATGAAATTATAGATTCGTTTTTTTCATTGAGTCGTGCTGGAATACAAGTCATCACAAAAATGAAAAAGAAAAAAACAGAAACTTTCTTAAAAGAAGAGAAAGACATAAAATCATTGATTCCTTATTTTTCCAGTTTAAACCTGAGACATTTTGATTATGTCATTGAAAAAAGTAATATTAATGAAAGGAATTTTTATAAAAACAATTATCAATACTTAATATTTCTTATATCGATGTTTAACAATGCTAATTTAGCTGATTTTCATGATAATGAGCAGATTGAAAAGGAGTTTAATGATCATTTGGGAAATTTGTTGGATTTGTTTTTTAATTCAATTGAAAATTCCAAAAATTTTGAAGTTTTTCTGAAATTATCTAGGAATTTCTCGGAGCAGGAGAAGTTCGTCATGCAATCTTATAAATTGATTGAGATTAATGGATATAAAAATATTGTTCAATTTGGTCCTGAAATAAAGAGTTTTGAGCAATTTAAAAACAAATTGATAAAACAACTATTAACTCTAAGAAAATATTTTACATCTACTTACAAAAATTCATCAGCAATTGAAGAAGAAATGAAACGCCTTGCGATGGATGAAATTCAAGAAATATCCCTTTATTTCAAATTGTTTAAACATTCTCTCCTCAATTTCATGAAAGCAAAAGTTCAAAAGGAGAAGCATTTTCTCATAAAATTATTATATTATTTCTCAGATATATATTATACATTTGATGCAAATAAGAAATATATTCTTGACGATAAGATTGATTCTGTTGCAAGCTCGATCATAGAATTGCTTACAAATGCCTTTAAAAAGCTCTTATGTAGGGAAAATAATAAATTTCATTTAAGAATCAGAGAAATTGAGTGTTTCGAAACCAAAAACGTGATTTCTTTTAAATTTTCCATGAATTTTATTGATGATTTTCTCATTAATATAAACTCCTTGTTGATTGATCAAAGCGAGGTTTTCACAGCCGAATATAATACTAATCTGAAAATCGAGCTGAAAAACAATAATACATTCTCAACACTAGACTTAAAAAAGCTATTTATGATTATAAGCTTGGAGAAAGGAAATACAATATTGTTAAATGAAACTGAAAAGAATAATATAGATTTATATCTGTTCACTACAAAAGAGCCCATCTATCCGAATCAAAAGCCCATTTATTCATTCAAAGAAGATTACGAGGATTATATCAAGGACCTTTGGATTGACTACGTGGAATCTACCAAAGAGATCGTAATTGTAAACAAATATCGTAAAATCCTGAGAATTCTGAAAATCATGGTTGAATTCAATCAAGTTACACCTTCACCTGAAAGCCCTTCACTTCAATTTGATTCATTTACAATCGAGAAATACTTCCCAGTTGGAAAAAAAAATAAATCTTATGCGTATTGTAAAAGCAATGATCAAAGTAAACCTGATTTCTTTGCTGAATTTGTCACTAATAAACCTGATATTCACCACAAACTTCATGATTTCCCTGTCAATTCTTATAATAATTGCAAATTTTACGATGTTTACCTTTCCAAAGTCAAGGATATTATGAATTTGATATATTATGACTCTTCAAATAGTTCATTCTTTATGGACTCTTTCTCGCTAAACCCTATAGATGAAAAACCGATTTTCACCAAAATCAACTATTTTAGAAATAATCTTCTCAAGATGCCAATTCATGATTGCCCCAAATTCAAAGAAATTGAAATTGGAAACCAAACCCACCTTTTTTACCTCTCTAAAGATAAAATAGGATCAATTTTGTTAAAGTATTCTGGCAACATAAAAGGGCCACAGTCGTTTATAGAGAAGAAAACAATGGATAAAACGGTGTTTGAAGGCCCTGTATTCTTGTTCTTTAACATATATTACATTTTTCAAAACTTTTGCACTGTGCCTGCCTTAATTGAAAGCGATTTCAAGTTGGAAAACGCCTCTAAATCAGAGGTCAAAAAACGATTCATTATTGGAACAGAATCCAACCTGATTGACTCCAATATAAAGTTTTACAAGAACCTTATTGAACAGATCCTCAAAAACGTTTCCTCAAGGCTTTACAAAAACATGACCTATTTAAAAATTTACACTGAGGTAATAGATTGGAACAACGTAAATAACTTTTGCAATTTGCCTAATCATGATGGTACTGTATTCTTTGAGAAATCAGGAGAGTTTTTCCTAAAGTTAATCAGTTCAGTACCAATTCAAATTGCCAGAATTGAAAACTATAGGTTGTGTCCACTTTTAGACGGAATTTCACCCAAAATCGATCAAATCCTCAATGAAACCACCTATTTGCAGTACATCGGCTTTGGACTTTATGAGTACATCTTAAAAAACACGAAGCTGCCCATTTTTGTGATAAGTGTGATGGGACTGCAAAAAATGGGCAAGAGTTTCCTCATGAACCATCTCGGAGGTTCATATTTTGATGTTGCTGCTTCGAGGACCACCGATGGGATTTGGATGAGCATGTGCGTGACCCAAGAAAGGGTGGTGGTCTTAATGGATTTTGAAGGTTTGGGCACCTTTGTGCGGAACCAAAACGAAGACAAGTGTTTTGGCATTGTGGCTACTGCTTTGTCGGATCTGTTAACAAACCTGTTCTCCAAATTCGAAAGCGGGGATGATTTCTTAAGTTTGTTTAAAGCTTTACTCGCCAAAATCAAGCTCTCCGGTTCCAACTCCTTACAAAAGAACATCAATGATGGCAAATTAAACGAACTCCGGAATTATTTGAGGAATACGCTTTATGCTGGGTGCTTTGACTTCAAAATCGTGTTTACTGAGAAGAAAGATGCGTTTAAGCTGACCAATGGCCAGTCCTACCGAAAATATAAAGACAAAAAGCTTATTACCATAAAGGATGTGAACAAAATGACTTTCTCATTTAATGGAAAAAACTTTGAATTCGAATTTCAAGATGAATTCTTGGTTATTTCTTATTTATGCGCTCCAGAACTCATATGCTTTGAAAATCTGCAGAATAAGATCTATGTTGACAATCATCTGAGCGTATTGAACAAATTGCAGGTGGATTTGAAGAAACTCGCGATCAATTTCAAACAGAATGAATTTTATTGCATTTTCGAAAGTTGTTTGAAAGGGGTGCTGAGCAGACGGAAAAAACATTATGAAGAAATTTATAGGATCAACTTTAAACAAGATCCAGACATTAATAAAAAAATCGATGAGCTGTTGAAGCAATTAGGAGGGTTGAGAAAAGAACAAGCTAAAATTTGTAAAGACAGAAATGAACTGGAAAATAAGAAGCATATGATCGCACAAATCCTGAATTGTATACCAACTTGCAGAAATCTTTACCAAAAAGCCCTATCTGATTACAATTCTCTCAATAACTTAATGCAACTATTGAATCAAAAAAGGGACTCTTGTGGGGCTTTGGTCAAAAGTATAAAGAGTAACAATGAGTTACTCTCAGAATACTTAAAAAATCATAGTAGTTCCGAAGAGCTGAACAAGCAGCTTGAAGTTTATATGAAAAGGCTTTCCCCAAAGGATTTTGAGCGTTTTCAGCTAATAGTGCAACAATTCAATGATTATTTTGAAGAAATTCGAAAAGCCCTTGAAAAACTGCAAGAACTCGAAACAAACTTCAATAATAATAAGGAAGTTAGAGATTTATCAAAGGAACTCGAGCATTTAACCAAATCAATAGCAAATTCCTCAAATGAGCTAGACAATGTCCTTTCAGAACTCGACGCTCTTGAGAAGAAAAACAATGAAAACGTCGAAAAAACTGTAAATTTAACTCAAACTGCGATTTTTGATCTAAGTTTTCTTCGTTTAGTGGACTGTCCTACTGAATTTGAAGCGGTTATACAAAGCAATCATCTCTATGACCTTGATATCTTATATCGCAATTCGAAAATCGATAAAGCCTTACAAACCACTGATTTGTTGCATTTGATATTCGAGAAAACCATCTTATTAGCCTCTGATTACAAAAATGAGATACTTTTGACAAACGAAGGGAAAATTGATTTCTCTAAAGAAATGCAAGATTTATCAACAGAACTAGAAATTGCGAAAATACAGGGAAATGATGCTGAGATGAAAGAATTGAAAAGGAAGATAGAATATTTGGAAGTCAAGAAACAAAGGAATTCCATTGATTTCACAAGTTTTTCCATTTTCCAGGATAAACTCTTCTTAACCAGTCCTATTTTCAAACTGAAAAAGTCGGAAATCTTAAAGGAAATCAATAAGAAATTTGAGAATTTCGATTTGGAAGAGAAAAACAATAAAATTATAGAAATTAAATCCAAAATTTCAATTAAAGAAACCGAAAAGCAAAAAAAGGAGAAAATCAGAGAAATTTTAATAGTTAACCCTAATAAAATCAAGGAATACGAAAAAAACGAGACTGATATCAACAAACTTAAGGCAGAAATTAATGATTTTAATAAAATGATTGGAGATATCGAAAGTCAAATGGTTGATTTCGAAGATTTTCTAAGGAAAAACTTGAAACACTCCAGCAAAATCTCCTTAAACCTGTCCGAAAAGATTAGAGAATTAGAAGAAGAAATCGTTTCTTTGCAAAAAGATCTGGAAACTGAAGTGAAATTATTGGATGTATATACTAAAGCAGACCCCGAATATGCTGAATGTGAGACAAAAATCAATAATCGTGGAAAGGAAATTACAGAGAAAAAGGAAGAAAAAGCCAGGATTGAAAGGGAGATTGAAGAACAAGCTTGCAAAACTACAATGAAACCAGAAAAATACATTTCCGAGAACAATAAAGAAAAAATTTTAGAAGAAGAAATTGTTTCTTTGCAAACAGATCTGGAAACTGAAGAGAAATTATTGAATGTATATACCGAAGGAGACCTCGAATACGCTGAATGCGAGACAAAAATCAATAATTTTAGAAAGGAAATTACAGAGAAAAAGGAAGAAAAAGCCAGGATTGAAAGGGAGATTGAAGAAAAAGCTTGCAAAACTACAATGAAACCAGAAAAATACAACCTTTCCGAGAATAATAAAGAAAAGAAGATTTTAGTAGAAGAAATTGTTTCTTTGCAAAAAGATGTGAAATTATTGGATGTTTATACCAAAGCAGACCCCGAATATGCTGAATCCGAGTTAGCTGAACTGCCGTCAAATGAGGAAAGTGATTTAGAAGTTCTTCAGTTGCAAGTCCAAAATGATGATAAACAATTAAAAGAACTGCTTTCCAGAAGTTCCCTAGCTGACTACAAAAAATATGTCTTAACGCAACAGGAAGAAGAGAAAGAAAGTATTTCAAGCCAAAAATTTGATAATATTAGTCGTTTGGAATTTTTTCTCAAATATTCACGACTGAACATTTTCACCGATGAAATCAAGATCAATCTTGAAAAACAAATGGAAGTTTTAGAGAAAACTGAAAATAAGCCTTTCATCGAAGAAATGAAAAATGATCTATTTCATAGAAACGAAGCTTTTCAAAAAAAGATGTTACTTGAAGAAAATTTGGACATTTTGAAAGGAAATCAAAGGAATTTAAACGAAAAGTATGCCGTTTTACTTGCAAATTTGTCAGAACAATTCACAATTGATAAAAAATCCTTTATTTCAGCGTTATTTGCCAGCATTGATAAAGGCTCATTGGCTCAATGCCAAATTGATTTAGCAGCCTTTTTCCAAGAGTACCAAAATGTGATTGACAGCTACAACCAAATCCTTACAATTTTCTCCAAAAACCAAAATAATTTATCATCACTTAATTTGGACTCTTTTGATTTCGTTTACAAATTTAATGAAATTTTTGAGAAATTGCAAGAAGTCGGAAATAAAGCTGAATCTTTCAAGTTGTTTTATCCCTATATCAGTAAATTGAAAGTGTTATTTATAAAGTCTGAAACTCAGCCTGAATTTGCTTTAAAAGAGTTAAATGATGTGCTCTCAGAAATCAAGTTGTTAGAAAATCTTGCGAATACACCTTTATCTCCAAGTTTTCTACCAGAAGCTAAACTAATTGATGAAGAAATCACCAGAATCAAATATATTTATCAAACAGAACATTTGAGTTTTGTTATTCATGAGAAAATCTTGAAAAGTCTAAAGAATTCTCTTGATAACTTCGTGGAAGGAGATGAAAAATCCGTTATTCAACTCTTAAATGATCAATTAGCTAATAGTAAGGACTTCACACTATTTCTTAGAGAATTTGACAGCTTAATAGCAGAGAAAATCAAAGGAATCGTTGATCAAAGCATCCAAAAAAAAGAAAAAATCATCAAACTTAAAGAAATTTTTGAGAAATCTCTGCTTTCTATAACTTATGAACAGCCCATTGTGAACTTTGAGCAGATTGTAGACACCTTTGTTTATGTAGAAAAGAACTTAGAAGAAATGATTCTTAAAATTGAAAAGGAAATTAAGGAACTCAGAAACGCTCAAAAGGCAATAGGGTTAGAAATAACGAGATTTAATAAAGAATTAAAAGCACACTCGAAAATTGATTTGGACATCAATATCTTAAAAGAAATTGAATCTGAAAACCAACGTATGATGAACGATTGGGAAAAGAAAGTCTTTAATTTTTATCAACTTTGTGGGGAAAAGTGCTCTCATTACAAGACAATTCATAAATGCAATGGAGAAGTTTCGAAATGCAAAGATTTATGTACTCTCATCATATGCAATTTGAAGTGCGTCAAGCTAAAAACAGAATGTGAAAGAGATACAGGAATTAACCACAATTGCAAGATGTTCGATGAAGAAGAAGAGCATTTATGTCCTGAATACTGTTCAGAATGCAAAAAATTAGATATCGCAAGCATTACAAAATGTTCAAATGGTGCTGGCCATGAACAAAAATTTCATCTGTGTAGAGAAAAAGAGCATAAATGTAAGAATATATGTTCTTTTGCAACAAAAAATGGTTGTTCCCATAACTGTGTGATCCCCATAACAGAAGATCACAAGGAATGTTTATGTGAATTACAAACTCAGCATAAATGCATGAAACCTTGTGAAAAAAATGGTTGTACAGGCCAATGCTCTCAGGAATGGAGACACAGTGAAAGTCTTAAACATTTATGCCAAACGAGTTGTGCTGAGAAATGTAAACTTTGCGTCGAAAGAAAAGCAACATCCTATTGTTCCAAACCACATTATCATACCAATAAACTTGAAGATCAGGATCATCAATGTGAAGGAACCCACAACTGTTTACAAATATGTCAAGAAGAAGGGTATTGTGATATTAAACTTGTAGCTGCTTTGAGTGAACCACCTTCCAAAGAAAATGGATGGATTTATAAAACATCAGAAAAAGGTGAAAAATACCCATGTCAAATTGAAATTCCTAAAAACAAATTAAACCATGAAGGAAAGCATCTATGTGTAACAGATGTAAAAGACATAAAAACTCATTACTGTGGTAACCCTTGCAAACAATGCTTATATATGTGTCGAGAAGCAAAAAATCATAAATTACTGTGTAAAGTAAAGAATCATGGGACAATGGGTAACACCTTTTTAAATGTTTCCCAAGGGCAAAAACTGGAAATATCTGACCTTTCTAAAGGAGAACTCAAAACTAAAGTGGATATGATAAACCAATCACTCATATCTTCAGGAATAGTAAACGGGTTTGCTTTAACCTGTTTAGAAAACTGCGAAATCTTCGGAAGAGGTCATATCCATCCTATCAAATGCAACGGGAAGTGCAAGGAAAAACCTCTAATTTATAATCATAATGGTATCTATGATTACATGTCTTGCAAAAACTACTTTGAGCATTATTTGAACTTCGAGCGAGTTTGTCAAAAAGAAGAATATAACAAATGCGGATATCAATGCGGACATAGCATTCATCTGGCTACTAAAGATAAACCCAAAGTAATTAAATACTGCATTGAGGAGACTCTTCATCAAAAGCTAAACCCACCTTTTTACAAAAAATATGATAAAAATTATGTTGTTTCTCAAGATGGCCATGCATTTGATTGCACTGATCATAGTTCTGAAACAAAAATGAAGATTCAAATCATTGTTTGTTTGGATTCAAGTGGATCAATGTGTGAAGAAGATGTTGTTCCAAATTCTAATCAATTTCAAAATAATAGATATGGGGCTGTTCTTGAATGTTTGAACAAGATAATTAATAAGATAGTTTCGCAATATAATGACCCTGTTTGCTTTTTAACTTATGTTGATTTCACAAATGATTGCCAAATAATTCTTGAAAATGTCCAATGTTTTACAGACATTGTGATAAACAAAAACTTAAATTCCAAATTTCGAAAGGGATTGACAGATTTCAACGTTGTTTTGAATAAAAGTGTAGAACTTATTGAAAAATATAAAACTGATTTTGAAATTTTCTTGTTTTTGAGTGATGGGTATGCTGAAGCAAAGGATGATGTTTTGAAAAAACTGAACGAAACTACGACTAAAATAAAACCAACCTCAGTTGTTATAGGAATTAAGCAAAACGATGATCCTGAATTAGAAAAAATAGCAAATAATTGCTATGAAGGGAGGTACGAAACCGTTAAAAACGCCTTTCTTATGGAAAAATTCTTAGTATGTGAGGTTTTTGAGTCGATCAAATATGGAAATTATGGATTTTATGTGAAGCCAGAAAAGATTAGGATTTAATTAATTTTTTAAAAGAAATTAGCAAACATAGAATCAAATAGAATGA
>Ga0302186_10004185_pt1 | contig 10163 bp, 9 predicted proteins | sample II_Bog_E1_2_FD_198782 | JGI IMG/M metagenome (GOLD analysis project Ga0302186, IMG submission 198782) | Peat permafrost microbial communities from Stordalen Mire near Abisko, Sweden - II_Bog_E1_1 | ecosystem: Environmental > Terrestrial > Soil > Wetlands > Peat | place: Sweden: Abisko, Stordalen...
CCCGCTGCTCTCTTCAGAATATCGCCAATCGGCGGGTGCCCCCCAAGTCTCGATTATGAGACTTGGGATAGCACGAGCCTCCACCGTCAAATGCTGTCGAAACTTCGCGCACGGTTTATGCACCTCGGTTATCACCTTAAAACCGGCCATACGTTATCAGTTCAAAACCGGCCAACGGGATTGGCCGAAGACGTGATTGTTTTACCTTGCCGGAGCGTGCGTATGCAAGGCTACGATTGAGTTGTCGAAGTCATGTTTGATATGTTGGTTTCGCTCCTTGGGGGTCGCGCCCTGCGGAGTGATCCATGGCCGATGACACGGGGCTGGCTCCGAAGGAATCGGTAATCGATGCCCTCCGCGGTCTGCCTGCTGGGCTGGCTGTCGGAGGGTTTCGTGTTTCTACCAGCATTCCTAAGGTGAGGCTCCGGTGGGGGAGGCCCTTGGATCCCGAGTCGCGACGCCGCCGGGCGTTCTTTGCCCGGCATCCTTATCGTTTTTGATTTTGCTGTTGTTGGTTTTGTCATTGGCTTTCTCCGACGCCGCCGGTTCTGGTTCGCCAGCTGCGTGGGCCGCATTTGAGAACATGTCCGTGGTGCAGAAGTCGATCCAGCATGGCGGAGACGGCGGCACTATCGCCGAGCAGCTTTCCCCAGTCTTCAACGGGTCTGTTCGATGTAATCAGTGTGCTGGCTCGTTCATAGCGTCGCATGATGATTTCCAGTAGTTCCTCGGCGGCGGTCAGGGGCAGCTTGCGCATTCCCATGTCATCGATGATGAGAAGCGGCACCGTGGTGAGTAGTTCGATGTGTTGCCTGCGGTTGCCGTCCAAGGTGGCGTCTGCCAACTCCTCGAGCAGTATGTGCGCTTCGCGATAGAGCACTCGGTAGCCCTGCTGGATGACAGCGTGACCGATGGCCTGGGCACAGTGGCTCTTCCCGCTTCCACTTGGGCCAAGAAAAAGTGCGTCCTCGCGCCGTCCGATCCATGCGGCAGTAGCCAGGTCGAAGACGAGACTGCGATTCATCTTTGGATTGAACTGGAAGTCGAAGTTATCGAGTTGCTTGTTTGAGTCACGGAACTGCGCCTGCTTGTGGCGCCGCTCCAGCAGTCGCTTGCTGCGACAGGCAAGTTCGTCTGAGACCAGGATCGAGATCAGGTCGATGGGAGCCATGGCCTCAGACTGAGCCTGCAGCAGGCGCGTTTCGAGCACGGCAGCCATACCGCTCAGGCGCAGTTGCACCAGGGAACGATTCAGTTCGATTAGGTTCATGATTGTGGTTCCTCGAAGTTGATGCGTTGTTGGATCAGGTCGCGATACTGAGTCAGTTCGCGGATCAGTGGATCGACTTGCCGCAGACTGAGTGGTGCCTGTGGACTGCGTTCCAGATAGCGGCGTACGAAGCGATACTCGGGAACGCGCAGCTCAAGCGCCGCCGCACAGGCATCGTCTGAAGCAGCGCTGCCATATTGCTTGACCAACTGGAGAACGCCCTGGATGCGACGCATTCCGAGTTCGCCCTGACGAGCATGTATGGCATCGCAGACAGCGCCGATGTTGGCTCCTGCCTTGTGCCCACGTGCCAGCAGTTGAAGCAACTGCGGCGGCGTACGACGCGGGCGATCTGCATCGCGGATGCGGTGCCCGCCACGCTTGCCGCTCAGATGCTCGCGCAACAACTCGCCAGTGCGGGGATCAAGAAGCCGCACGAACATCGAGTCCCATTGCACGTTGACCTTCCGCCCAACCCAGCCCGGCGGCGCTCCGTAATAGGCCGCTTCAACCTCGACGCAGCCATCCAAATGCACCGTGCGCTCGCCATACTGGTAGTAACGGAACGGTTCCAAGGGCAACGGTTGCAGGAAGGGTCTCTCTTCGGCGAACATCGCTGCAACCTGCCGCTTGGTCCGGCCGTGGATGCGCTTGTCTGCCCAGTTTTCTTCCCAGTGGTCAAGGTAGGCCTGCGCCTCCTCCAAGCTCTCGAACTTCTTGCCCTTCAGCGGTGTTTTCTGTGCATGGGCTACGCCTGATTCCACTTTGCCTTTGCGATCCGGATCTCGCACTTTGCACGGCAGTGCCGTCACACCATAGTGCGACAGAACATCGCGATACAACGGATTCAAGCCCGGATCGTAGAAGTCCGGAGACAACACGCCCTCGCGCAGATTGTCCAGAACCGCGACCCGCGGTGATCCGCCAAGCCGGCGAAATGCCTTCTCATGAAGCTCGGCCCATTTCCGCGCACTCGACCGGAAGGTAAGCAGCCGAACACATTTGCGACTACAGCCCAACGTAAGCACGAACAGTCGTGTGCGACGGTACTTGCCGCTGTCGGGATCGCGAACCATCGGGCCCGTGCCGTAATCAACCTGGCACTCTTCACCAGGTTTCGTCTCGATGATGACCCGCGCTTCAGCCGATCCTGCTCCACGCAGCTTGAGTACCAATCGCTGAACACTCTGATAGCTGCTCGTAAACCCGTGCTTATCGACCAGATCCTGCCAGATGCCCATCGCGTTGCGGCCCCGCGACAGCTCAAGCTCGATCTGCTCCCGATACGGTTCACTGGCTCCGGAAGGTCGCTTCACTGACTGTTCCGGCAACGTCACTTCCGGCAAAAAGCCGGTAATCACTTCGTTGGCCGGTTTTGAATTATCGGCTGCTATGGGACCGGAAAAGCCGGTGATCACTTCTATGGCCGGTTTTGCCGCCTCTTCGCCAAGCTGTCCGGTGGTCACTGAAGTGGCCGCTTTTGGCGGTGGCCTCCGACCCCAGCCGCCCGGCGCCCGTAAACCTATTCCGGCAGACCTCAGGTAACCGCCTGCCGTCTCGCGACGGACTCCCGTCGCCGCCTCGATCTGACGAAGGGACCAACCCAGACGTCCCAGCGCGATCACTTGTTCCTGCTTCGCTTTTTCCAAAACATTACCCATGCCAACAGAGGCTAATTTCCCCCGTCGGAAGCTAATGTCTTAGGTCATTCTCTATGGCCGCTTTTGAAGTGATAATCTATGGCCGCTTTTGGGTGATTACCGAGGCCCCGAAGCTGCCATCGCAGCGCAAAGAGAGATCGACAATGTCCCTAGAGAGAATTTGGAGAAAGCATATCTGGAGCGCATGGAATCGCGCTATGGGCACGCCGTAGGGTTACGAGATGTTGACTTGAATCTCTCCTACTGGCTTGCGTTCAGCGACTGGGGAGTGCTGCTGGAAAAGAGCGTCTGGGCAAGAGACCGGAACCTGCAGCGGGAGTTCTGGAAGCGGTACATAGATTCGTCCCAGCGGATGGCCGACTTCGCGCGGTTTGTGCTCGCGCCCTTCGCATTGCAGTTGAACACCGGCGCGCCGACCAGTTCACTGTGGAGGAACATCTTGCCGGAAGAGGACCTGCGCAACCTGGCCAGGATCTACCCTCCACATCAGGACCTGCTTGCCGTCTCGTATCTCACGGAAATCCTTGGCGACGGTGTCATTCCAGAGCCCATCCGAATGGGATCAGCCAGGCCGAATTCCGCTGAACGAGCCGAATTCTCAGACGAATAGGCGCCGCAGTATCCAAGAGCGCCGCTCCTGTTCCGTGGGCGTAGAGTTGGGGATCACCCAGATTCACGGCACGTTGTCATATTGAAAGGTGTGTGCTGCGAGTATCTTAGTCGGTTGGTATTCCTGCCGAAGACCATCGAGTCGCTCTCGCTCGGAGATGAGATGCAGATTCTTCTTCGCTCGTGAGCATATGACATAGAGAAGTTTTTTCGCGCTTTCCTGACCGTCAGGGTCGTTGAAATGCGGAACCATACCCTCAAGGAGCCCGAATGCGATGACGCAATCGTACTCGTCTCCTTTTATTCCGTGAATAGTTGACACCGTAATTCCAGTGCGTTCCTGAAATACTTTCCTGAAGGTGCCAATCTCACTTATAAATTCAACGCCTTCCTTTCTTAGCCGTTCGATCCTGACCTGTGAACTTTCAAAAAAAGCGTCGTGATGTTCCTGAAGAGAAAGGCTTGAAGGGATCGAAATTCCCAGTTGAGAAAACAGCGTCTCGAAGAATTCGGCTAGATAGCTCAATCCATCCGCTTCACTGATTGTGACCGAATTGCATTCGCGCAAAAATGACTTCGTCGTCAGTTTTGAAACGTCTGCACCAACGTGCTGAAGGGCACTCAGAACATCTCCAGCCCACCGGAGGCGCCGGACATACATATCCGGTGATGCCGAAGTGAGGGCAATCTTCGACAGCTTGTACCAGAAGTTGTCGCTATCCCTAGAGAACGGCACCATTCCCGGCCCGTCGAATTCGTACTCCGGCATGCTCGTTACGAGTTTTCGTGTCATGCTGCTGAGATGAACCCACTGAGGAGCCAGAACACACACCTCTTCCGGCGCAATCCCAACGGTCTCGATGTTGTAGCGAATGAGCCGGATCAATTCGTTGTCCAGCAATGACTTGCTTATTATCGTGTTATAGGAAACTAGGCTCGGATATTCCTTATTCTTCGATGCGGCCTCAATAGTTGTGTCGTAAACGTTAAATCTGCCAAAGTAATTGATGATCCGTTTTGGCGAACGGTAATTCAGCTTCAGCTTCCGCTGATGTAACTGTATCCCGGCCATTTTCTGAAAGTCCTCGGCGGAGATGGCGAATCCACCGAGCGACTGATAGATCGCCTGGTTCGGATCTCCCACAATAAATATCTTCGTCTTTTCCCCACCAGCTCTAAGAATGGAAGCGACAATCGAATACTGAATCTTCTTAGAGTCCTGATATTCATCAACCAAAATGAATGGAAAAAGCTTCGACAGCAGGATACTGATGGAAGGCCGCTGAGCGATCAATTGATTCGCGTAATACAAGATCAACTCAAAATCGATTTGTCTGTTGTCGGAAAGCATTTTAAAATACCGGGCCAGTGTCTCCTGAATGGCCGCATGCTTGGATTGGTCGGGACACGACAGCTTGTATCCACTTTCTGTAAGGTAGAAGCCACAATCCCAATAGGTAATTTTCCGCAGTGTGCATGATTTGCATAGCTCGGTGATCATATTTTCCGAGTCATGAGAATTGACAACCCGAAAGCCCTTGCCGAGTCTTCTGTGGTAAACCGAGTACGGCTTCAATATCCATTCCAGGCAAAATGAATGGATCGTGCCGATCCAGAGCTGTGAGGTGTCTACACCGAGATGTTCCACGCGCTCATGGATTTCGTCGGCGGCTCGATTTGTATAGGTAATGGCGACCACGAATTGCTTGTCTGACTGTAAGCGGGATATTTCATAGGCTATTTTGTAGGTTAATGCGCGGGTCTTGCCACTCCCAGGGCAGGCGACAAGAAAGACGCTCTCGTCATCGAGAATCGCAGCTTCCTGCTCCGAATTCAGCTCATCTGGAGTCCAAACGAACATGCTCTAAAATCGTCCCAGTATGGAATTAAGTCTGTCTGTCGGGAACGTCTTCGCCATTTCACTTCGCACGTCAGCTAGTTGAAGGCGCTTCAGTTTGAAGCCTTCGAGCGTATTCGCGAAGCCACGGATGACCTCTTCTGAGTACTGATTGCTTTCCTTCAGACAGCGCAGGCGGTAGTTCAGGATGTTGAGCCAAACGTCTGCCGTCACAACTGGATGCGCAAAAAAGATGGCGTCTAGGATGTAATCCGGGATAGCGGATTGGTGGTCCACCACCTTACCAAGCAGAAGCGCAAACCATCCTTTGCCCTGATTGTGCGCCATCGTCAGAACTCTGCGCCCGTATCGGGCGATTACGCCGGATTCTAGTTCGGCCTTGGATTCGGCGATAGTTGCCGGGTCGCTGTATACGTCCCCCAATATTCCCACCACTTTGTCCGCGTTTCCCGCGCCGGTGAAATTCACCTCGAAGGTATTGGGCGCATAGAAGACGCCAAGCCAGGGATTGCCTGCGGCAAACGCTTCAAGATCCACTTTTCTTTCGAGACCGTCTGCTTGCGCAGCTTGGTAATGCAGTTTCAGGTTGCGGAGCTTTTCTGGGTCCTGTGCATTGGGAGCCGTGTCGATGATAGAAGTATCGAGATCAGTGATAATGCTGCATCTTTTCTTAATGCGGATGTCGTGGAACAGGATTGCAACGTTCTTGAACCCAGTGCTTCTGATATTGATGAGACTGATGCCCATCTCGTCGAGGCTAATGCCAAGGACCTTCTTCACCAGGATCGGAATCAGTATCTCTTCGGCGTCTCCCTCGACCAAAAGGACACTCTTGGCAAATATCAGGTTGCTCCGCACCGCATCAAGGTATCGCTGTACAGTCCCGATCTGAGGGTCCGTCAAGCCGGAGGCGGGCTGATAAGCCTCGCAGCGCAATGCATGTTTACCAAGGATATTGATGTTCCTTACATTGCTGACTTCAGAAATGTACGTAGAGTGAGTCGAGTAAATAATCTGGGTGTCGGAATAGTTGAGCTTGTCAAAAAGAGTCTTCTGGATGTGGGTATGTATATGGGCCTCTGGCTCTTCAATCAGCAGGAAGTTAGCAAAAGACTGCTTGGCCTTCTGATATTTGAATTCCAAGAGCTTGAGCGTCAGGTAGATGAGATTTGCTCCACCCAGGCTCAATTCATGGATAGCACCTTCGTGCGTTTCGCCGCCTTCACCAACAAACAACTTCAGGGACTGGAACAATTTGTCGGCTTCGTCTGACAGATCGGATTTGATCGACAATGAGGAAGGCGAGTAGGTTTCACCGGCAGTGTCCTTGATAGTACTCGAAATGTCCGTCTTCAGGGTCTCGACATCAGGAAGCTGCTCAATCGAGGAATTCAGGCTTTTTACCATCTCGGCGATTGGCTGAAAAAGGTCGGGATCAATTGCTCCTGCTTTGCTTTTCAGCAACGTCAGAAGCGGGTTCGTCCTGTTGTTCTGGAAGTCTGCAACAACATCTCTGAGCGCTTGGACGTAGGTAAATGAGAGTTCTTTGGAGAGCGATAGAACGGTTGGTATCCTCACGCCTATTGCAGGAAAGTCGATTTCCTCACTGAACACCGCGTTCTCAAAGTCTCCCACGATTTCCTTGTAAAAAACCTCATCGTTGAAGTCGGCTTCGCTTTTCCCTGTAAAAAGTGTTTCGTAGTCGTCGATCGTAATCGTGCTGAGGATTGTTTCGAGTCCTACGCGGTCACCGTCTTCCAGCTGCGAAAGCCTAAGCCTCACCGCATTGTTCGGACGAAAAATCAGGTTATAAGTTGCCTTTCCAATAGGACCGGCACCGAGGTTTCCCGCGCCGTGCAGAAAGAGGGCCTGAATCGATTCGTCCTGAGAAATCTCCTCGAATTCCAGGCTGATTATTATCCAATGGCCCTGCCAGCGAGGCAAACCTCTGTGAAAGTCATTCTGATCCAACCTGTAGGCGGCTCGGACCATGTTTTCATCGAGCAGCAGCCTGATCGACCGGAAGAGGTTTGTCTTGCCGGAGCCATTTTCTCCTGTGATAGTGTTTATGCCCTTCTTAAAGATGAGCTTGGCATTCGCGAAATTCCTGTAATTAACGAGGCTCAGCTTAGAAATATGCATTGCAGTCCCCCGTCTGATCATGAAGAGCGAAGCATACTGCTTCGACGCCGGTTCCCAGTGACTTCCGGACGGCATCATAGGTCAGATTGTTTTTCCCCGGCAATCTAGCGCAACCCGACCCAAAGGAAAGAGCCTTCTCACGACCCCGGATTTCACCTTGGTGGTTGGCTCAGTAAATGATAATTCAGCTTAAGGTGTATTCGTCTGGATTGTGTATGAGCAATATTTTGCCAACGGGGATGTCCATCAGAAATCCGCCTCTTCTTCCTGTACCGGCAGCTGGCTTTCTGGCCACTCCTCAACACTCATGAACGGATAAAAGAATTGCGAGAAGGGCAACTTCAGTACATTGAATTCTTCCTCTGTCCCAACATGGCGGAGAAACCGCAAGCCCTCACGCGGGGTGTTTTCATCAATCGGCGTAATGTCCACCAGGACACGGTAATGGGGAGTCGCAGCTCAGCTGCAGCTCCACTCAAGAACTTGTAGAACGACGAAATCGAGGAAATCCGCCGGTTAATCGTCTTTGGCGCCCCGCTGTGCTTCCCCATATGATCCTTGAAGGCCTGGACATCGAGGATTGAGACGCGCAGGAGCTTCGCGGAATCCTCGGGCCACGCAACGACGAAGGCCATGACATCGCCGCGATAGGGATACCTCCTGACCCGAAACATGCACACAACTCGCACACTTGTGCGGTGGAAGTCAGGTTTATAGGGATTTGGGAGGGGTGTCATTGATCTAGGAATTCAGTGTCAATTACTGCAATCCGAACTCCGGCGGACTGGTTGGGCCTTGATAGGTGCATCTTCTCATGGCTTTGTCACCGTTGCTTCAGTGTTTGCACAGCTGGCGTCGCTATAGGCATAGAGATCCTCATAGGGCCAGAACACACCATGAGGCGATGTGTATACCAGCCGTAGACCCATCCGCTGGAGGTTGTCGTCGGAGAGCGTCCAGTGGGATAGGATCACAGGAACCTCGCCTGATGACCGCTCGATGACTTCAATCTCTTCGACTGTCACCCGCCTAGTTTCATCCCTCCCCTTGCGGAACACCACAAATTGCCCTTGGCAATGGCACGCCGGAAAATACGCAGACCTCGCCCCGGTGCGGGCAAGCAAAACGGACGCAGCGTAATCCGGCTCCACTACGAGCGGCCTTTGAGCCAACCCTGAGTGCTCCAGCCAATCGGCCGTCGCCTCGGCGCTCGAAAACGGTTGATCGCACTCCAATACCGAGCATTCGAGCGACATGACCATCTGCATCGCCAACAGGAGCACGAGCACAGGCTGTGCATAGCGAAACGGCAGCCAAGGCCGCCCCCCTTCAGCCTGCGAGTTCAACATCAATGCGACCATGAGGATCACGAACAACGTGCTTACGTGATGTGGGCTCGGAGTATGCACCGTTGCCAACATCGCGGCCATCCATAGCAGCGAGGTCGACGCAAAGAACCATCGGCCACGGCGCGTCCCCAACGAAGCCACAACCAGAAGCCATAGACCCACGGACAAAGCCGCCGCCATGGCCGATGGATGCAACTCGGGAATGAGCTTCTCCCGGAGCGAACCGCGCAGCATCTCCGGAATGAAGGGAACAGAATAGCTCCATAGCCGGCCCGTGCCGATCATCAGGTAGTCAAGCCAGGACGCACCCGCAATGTCATAGTCGGGAGTTGCGCCGTCCGGCGCCGGTCGGAGCGTGAGGTAGCAGACGGCCAGGGCCGCGCCGAGGATCGCTGCGGAGATCCAGAACCGCCGATCTCTCAGCCGCTCGATAGCGACACGCCCGCTGGGGACCGGATCCAGCCAGTAAAGCCAGACAAAGATGCCCACAGCGGCCGGGATGGCGAGGAAATGTGTGTTGATCGCCAAGGCCAGCAGCACCATCGCGAGCCAGTGCCGCGGCCGGTCTGCCAGAAGACACCGAGCTGCACCCACCAGGAGCACGGCAGCCAGCATGTAGCTCCGAGCCGGGACTCCCATGTGAAAGAAGACGAACACGCTGAAAATCGACAAGACCCGGGTCGCAAGCGGCAGCCTGCGCTCTCGGAGCACCAGCCAGGCCATCGTAACCGACAGCGCATAGTTGAGAGCCTGTATCCAGGCCAAGGAGACGGAGAGATGCGCCGGCAGGTAGAGCAGCACGTACCACAGTGCCGGGTGACCTTCGTAGCGCAAGTGTTGGGCCAACTCCAGAAGATTCCGGCTGTCCCGCGCGATCAGCCACGCCTGCGCCTCGTCGCCGAACATCTCGTGACGAACTGCTACTAAAGCCAGCAGACCTGCGAAAAGCGCGAGGGTTCCATTGACAATGGCTTTCTCCCCCGGCAAATCCTTGGGCGCCACCGTGCGCCTACCGTACTCACGCTGCATGCCCATCCCCTTGCTGTATCTGCGGAAAGCCGGTTGACGTTGCGCACCGGTGGCGCGGCAGCGATCACGCCACCTGCCCTTTCTCTTCGTGATAGTCCGATTCCGTATTGATGGCCCAAATATTCGCCTTGGAGGCGACACCGGCAACGATGTTCTCCACTGCCGTCATTGCAGTCAGCATGGAATGGTCCTGGTTGTTGTATTTGTGCATGCCATTACGGCCCACGAGAAAGAGGTTCTCGATG
>Ga0302186_10004188_pt1 | contig 10158 bp, 9 predicted proteins | sample II_Bog_E1_2_FD_198782 | JGI IMG/M metagenome (GOLD analysis project Ga0302186, IMG submission 198782) | Peat permafrost microbial communities from Stordalen Mire near Abisko, Sweden - II_Bog_E1_1 | ecosystem: Environmental > Terrestrial > Soil > Wetlands > Peat | place: Sweden: Abisko, Stordalen...
GATTATTTACATTTATCATCATCATCATCCAGTAGTAATGTTAATATTATCAAACAATTTCATGAAATATTTAGTGTTCTACAGCCTGATATAATGGCTTCTTATAGATATTCTAGACAATTATATAAAAAGGATCCATATACACAGAAATTTTTATTATATTTATTACATGATATGATTTATGAAATGGATTCTACAATAAGTATATCGAATATATATAATACTAGTAAAATATATAGAACAAATTATAATGTATTTAATATGTTAAATCTAATCAATGAAATGTTTTTAAAAGCACCACGCGTATCAGATTACAGTAATTTGGATATTCAAAATAATTCAAATATCGATATGTTATTTTTTGAATTATGTATTGAATCAAATAATATTTCTAAACAATTTATTATTCCTAATCTATATACAAATATGAAAACTGAATCTGATAATATAGAATTAAATAAACGAATTATTATTAGTAAATATAATTTGTTTCCATATACTAAAATAGGAAATAATAATAACAATACTCCATTAAAACTACCTATCGATAAAAATATTAATTATTTTTCTAGTTTAGATTTATTATTAACAACAACAACAACTAATAACGATATTATTATTATTCCAAGTAGAAAATCTTTAATTTATAATTTATTTAATAATAGTATTATTATTATTAATGATAATAATAATAATGTATTAAATATTCCATTTCCTAATATTTATAAACTAAATGAATTACGACCTCCAGTTGTAGTACCTCAGATTTTAGGAGAATTGATTGAAGTTCTTCCCGTGAAACAATTTTTAAATGCACCTCTTAATAATCAATATTATCTAAGTTCAGATACAATTTATAAATTATGTTATTTATTAGCAAATGAATCTTTTAATGTATTTGGAATCAATAAACCAGAACATGTACATTTATTTTATGCTTATCCTGTACAAGAACGTGTTTTAAATGATTTTTTAAATTTATCAACTTCCATTCCAGATCAATTAATATATATTAAATATCATCCAGGTGTTTATTTTATTCCTCTAACAAACGATAACATATCACATTGGCATGTTATATTTATCGATTCAAAGAATAAAAATATTGGGATTTTTGATTCATTGACTCAAGGTAAAGTATTAAATAATTTAGATATTGATCAAATTATGATGAAATTAAAATTATTTCTATATACTCCTATTATTTCTAGTAGTGATATGTATAACTATAATCAATTATATGATATAGTTCAGGTATCTGAAGGTGTCAATTGTGGTTTATATGCATTTGAATTTATATTTCAATATTCATCTTATTTTATAAAACATTATAATGACCAAGAACCATTTACTATTCCACAATTTAAAAGAGATAAAATAAAAAATGGTCAAATTTATATAAACAATAATGGTGTTGATGGACCTTATTTTGGTCCTATAATTCAACAAGCAATTCAGATTCAAGAAAAAAATCCAAAAAAAGTATTATGTAATATGAGAAATCCAATGGAATCTTTTATTACTAAAAGACGTTGCTTTATATATGAATTAATGAAATTATTAAATGTAAATACCTCGGAAATAATAATTGATGAAAAGAATGATACAGACGATATTATAAATATAAAAACTAATTTAAATTTAATTATAGCTACATTTAAATCAACAATGATTAGTAATAATAATATCAATGATAATCCTCAAATGATTATTAATACAAAAGATGCAGATGAATTATTTCTATCTAAAATAACAATATCTTATTTAAATAGTGTATATTTACTAGAAGATTATACTAAAGTATTACAAGTATATAGAGAATTATTAATAATATGTGTATATGTATACGGAATGCCTGAATACATTACACACGACGGATTTAAAAAAATACTCACATTTTGTAAACAATATTATGCTTCTAATAATAATAATAATAATAATAATAATTCTAGATTGAAAGAAACATTAGATTTTATTACCTATTATGGAAGTTTATATTCAATTGATAATTATAATACTATATTTCCTTTTAATCCTTTGGCTATGCCATATCATGATAATGATATTAAAAGTAATAATAATAATAATAATAATAATAAAACTATTACTAAATTACAAAATAATTTTTATCAAATGATTTATATTCAATCCAGTAAAACTTTAGATTATATTAATAAAATTATTGAAAATAATATAGATATTATTATAACACGCGAACATAATTATATATTTATACCTTATATAAATAATGATAATAAACATTTAATTCAATCTATTCCTACTAATAAACATACAATATGTATAGTTATATATTCATCTAATATCTATAAAGAATTCCTTGAAAATAAACAAACATCAGAATATAAATATTTATATGTAGATAATTCTTACGAAATATCTAATTACCAATATTTGCAGCCTTTTACTTTTAAAGAGATTGGTCATTTTAAATTTAATTTAAATACATTTAATAATTTCAAAGATTTGAATAAAAATGGTATAAGAAAATTATTTAATACAACTGATTTCATTGTACATAAATCATTTATTGACCAAGAAAATAAGATTAGATTAGTAAAAAAGAAACGAATATTATCCACTTTACAATTTAATAATAAAAGTAACATTAATAATAATAATAAAGTATTTACAATTTATTATTATCAAGATATATCTTTACCAGATTTATATAATAATACAAATAGTGATAGTGGTAATAAAAAAGATTTATTATGGATTAATAAATTTATAACATTAAAACGGTGTAAAAATTTAATTACCAATTATAATTATACTATTAAAGTTAAAAGGATATATTCAGACAAAGAATTACCACAAGTAAAATTAAATAATCCAGAATATTATAAAGATAAAATTGTACTTATTTTTTTGAATAGTAACAACGATAACAATTGGAATGATATTTATAATAGTAAAATTAAAAATAATTTTAATACAACTCCTGATATATATAAAATTTTAATTTTGTGTCGTTTAAATAATGATGATCGCGATGAAGAAAATGTAGAAAAAATGAAAATAACTATGCCAGTTGTATGGTTAGATTTAATTAAAAAACACGCTATTGGATATCAAACGACCATGGAATATAGATCAGATGAAACAGATAATTATCATTTATATATTAATAAACTTTGTTTTACGCAATGTGGACAACTAGTTGAACAAATAGCAGGAGTTGTTAATGTTTCATAGTAGTAGTAGATATTGTAGTTGGAATATTTAATTGTTGTAAATCATTAAATTTATATCCATCATCACATAAAGTTGTATCAGTATACATATTTGCATTGGCTGCTGGTAAATTCCCACTGTACAGTGGTAATTCATCTGATAAATTTTTATTATATCTTAATAATGTAAATTGATCATTCATAAATTTAATTCCATCACATGTAGAATTATAATGATGAATTAAACAACCTCTACAACATTCAAATATATTTCCAACATAACCTAATGCATCAGCTGCCATATCATCTGTATACCCTTGTTTTTTTAAAGATATAAATATTTCATATGATTTACCATAATATTTTCCACAACTTAAACAATTTATTAAACATCGAGACATTTTATTTATTTATTATTTTATAAAATAAATAAATTAATATTAATAAATTAAATTATAAATAAAAAAAATTAAATTAAATCAAATTAATTTTAAAGAATGAATAAAGATAAACTAATTTATTTATTAAAAATTAATTTTACATTATATTGTATGGATATAGATGCGATTTATATGTTTCAAACCTATAAATATATATATAAAAAGTATTATCCTTTATATATTTTAAAACATATATATTCACCGATTAGAAATATTATTCCAACTCTAAAGAAAATTAAAGTTTTTAATCCTAGTGAATTACGTGACGTATATATAAATTGTATTCATATCAATGAATTATATTGTAAATTTATGTATAATTATGATTCTTTTGATTTTCATTATTTACCAGAGCGATTACTACGTTTAGAATTTCCATATGTTTTTAATCATCCATTATTATATTTACCTCCTAATTTAACCTATTTAAAATTTGGAGGCCGATTTAATCAAAATATAGATAATGTATTACCCAATACATTATCAGAATTATATCTTGGAGGTGATTTTAATAGATCATTTACCATCTAATTTATTACGTTTAGAATTAGATGAGGATTTTAATCAACCTGTAGATCATTTACCATCGAGTTTAACTTATTTAGTTGTTGGATCTAATTTTAATCAACCTATAAATAATTTACCATCAACTTTACAATATTTATCTTTAGGTTGTGACTTTAATCATGCTGTTGATTTTTTACCTCCTGCATTAACTACATTACATACAGGAATATGCTTTAATCAGCCTATCGAATATTTACCTTCCGGTTTAACTACATTAACGCTTGGTAGTGATTTCAATCATAGTATCGAACACTTACCAGGTACATTAATAAATTTAAACATAAAAGCTGCGTATTTTAATAAACCCATAGATAATATATTACCTAAAAATTTAAAACAATTAACACTCGGAAAGGAGTTTAATCAATCAGTAGATTATTTACCTGAACATTTAGAATATTTAGAATTTGGAGTCAAGTTTAATCAACCTGTAGATCATTTACCACAAAAATTAAAGTTTTTACAATTTGGAATAAGTTTTAATCAACCTGTAGATCATTTACCTTCATCTTTAAGTGTTTTATTCTTAGGAAGTTGTTTTAATCAACCCGTTTTACATTTACCACAACAATTAAAGATAGTACACTTTGGAAATGATTTTAATCAATCTATTGATTTATTACCAGATACTATACATTCTTTACATCTACATTATAGTTTTAATTCTACGATTAATAAATTACCATCCAATTTAAAAGATTTTATTGTACCAAAGTCTTTTAAACAAAATTTGAATCATTTATTACCTAATGGTTGTATATTTTATTGTACTGAAAATGGAGCTAGAACAGCACGTGAAAATGATTTAAATAAATTATTAAATTATTTAAATTATTAAATTATTTAAATTATTAAATTAAAATGGCTAATTTTATTAAAATTTTAGATAATGTTATTATCAATATAAATAATATCAATTTAATACATAAAGTTAATAATAATTATGCTATTAAATGTCCAGAAATAACTCTAGAGTGTAAATCAGAAAAAGAACAAAGTGATACTTTTCAACAAATTTGGGAAACAATATGTCATAAAAATGCTAACGAATTTATGAATTTTAATAACAATACAATTATAGCTAAAAAGTAATAAATTTATTAAAAATGAATACTGATAATTGTCTTAGGATATATTACAGTAGATTACAAAAGTACAAAAATATTGAATGACAATTTTATAGAATTATATAATGGTTTAAATTTGTAAATAATTATTATTTATAATAAAATAATTATAAATAATAATAATAATAAATATTTTTATGAATTCGTATATTTTTTATAAACTACCTAATTCTTCTTCTTCATCATGTATAAATTTTTATCCTATCGATTCATTTACACGAGATATATTAGATGATCTACGATGTAAACAAGCTGTTTTTACAGAACAATCTGTCCAAGATATGAAAACTATAGATGAACTATTTTTTTATGTTATGGTAGAATATAAAATTCATTTACCAATTCATATTAGTATTAAATATTTTCGTATTAAAACATTAGAATGTGATGAATATATTACACAATATACAGAAATAACAAATACTGATATTAGTGATAACGATAAAGTATTTTATCAATTTTCTGGATCGTTCCAATTTTCTATGTTGCATAATTCTTGTTCTGAATTAGTTGACCATTATAATGAACAATGTAAATCTCAATTATTAAAGCAAAAAGCCGTAAGAAAAGTAACTGAATTAATAAGTAAACGTAATAAACATTTATTAAATTTATGTAATCAAGTCATGAAAAGAATGAAAACAAAAAAAGATAAAAATTATTAAATAACATACATTATAAAATAAATTTTTTTTAAAAAAAATTATTTATAGTATTATAAATATAAATATTTCTATAAATAAATAAATAATTAATTAATTAATTAATATAATAATAATATTAATAATAATGTCAAAGTTACAATCCTCTTTAAAAAAGCATAAATTAACAAATACAAATAATCATGCTTCTGATATAATAATAAGCGATAATGAAATGTATAAAATTTTAGACAAATTAGAACTGCTAGTTGAAAAAGTAAAAAGAGATAATCATATTTTGATAAAGGCTTATAAATTATATCATATAAATGAAATAGAAAAAAAAGAAGATGATGATGATAATATAAATCATGAATCCAAAGTCTATGAATATCATACTATTTATATGTCTAAATGTAGATATGGAGCCATATTAATGATTTATGAAGAAACTAAAAATAATATTAAATATGTTGAACGTAAAATAAAAGAAGTTATACATCAAGGTTATTATAGTATAATTTCTAACCAACAAGAAAAATTAGACCCGAACAAAGATGAAGATGTTAAGATTATTGTTATGAACTTGGAACGTTTGTGTTTCGAGGTTAATGAAGAATCTACAGAATGGATCAAAGAGTGTAATATGATAACTACATATCCATTTGAAGAGAGCAAAATAAATGATAATGGATTATATTTATCAACTGAAACGCTATATTTAAAAAAGATCGAATATACTAGCGAATTTTGGGAGTTGATGGATGAATTAGTCGATGACAAGAGTTCATTATATTATAATCGCGATGCTTTTTTACGTGCATTTATCGATGGTGACTTATATGGGTTAAAAATGCATGAAACAGACGAGATGTATACATGTAGAATGAGTGGAGAAAGTGTTAGAGATGATTGTATTTTTTGTCAAGATTACAAAAAACACGAATCTAATTATTTAGTTGTCTGTTTATGTGTATGTAACAAGAAACAACATGGAACATTAGAGTATATATGGACACATAGTAGAGTTAGAAAAAGGGGCTTAGCTACCATATTAGTAAATTACTTACAACCGGATATCATTTCTAAACCATTGGACGAAGCATTAGGATTTTGGAATAAGCTTGGTTATAAATATGACACAACTGAGAATTTTATGATTCGTAAGTAAATAACCATAGATCAGCTACTATGATATTATTTCATTTGTTACAATGTAATCGAGTTTTATATAAAGATCAACCTGATAAACATACAACCTTTCAACAAGAATTAGAAAATTTAAGAAAATCTCGTCCTTGTGTTTATCCTAATTATGGATTTGAACGTCAATTAATTAAATATTTTGAAACGGACAAAACCGAAGAAATGAAAAAGTAAAACAAAAAAAAATTTATTATGCACAACGAATTAAATTAAATTGTTCTATTTTTAATATCGTATCAAATAAATATATACATTCTGGATTATCTTGTTGATTCATAATCCATTTGTAAAAGAAATAATGTTGTTTTTCTATAACTATTTTTACATGTTCGCATAAATTTTTATATCCAACAAGTAAATCTCCATCTTCTAAATTTGTATCTAATGCTGATATATTAAAATCTGCAAAATAATTATTAATTTCATTATTATTATCATTTTGTCTTTTAGTTTTTTTAACACATGTATTTTTGATATGTACAAATTGTTCTTTTAAACAAGATATTTTACGTTTATTAATCGATTCAATTTTTTCTAATAAATCAAATAATGTTTTCATATGTGCAATTAATTTAATAAAAGCCATTTTTATATCACCTTCAGACATATTAAATATATTAATTTTTTGAATCAACTCCCATGATTTAGTTATATAATTATCATTATCATCTTGTAACATAATAATATCTTCATCATCTTCTTCTTTCTTTTCTTCTTTTTCTCTATCTTTTATACTTGTTCCTGAATTAAATTGAATAATATCAGTATCCATAGTAAATACACTATTAATTTGGTCATAAGAAGTACATGTTAATATCTTTAATGTTTTTAATTGTTCGTTATATATAAATGCATTTTTACACATTTTTTTATTCACTTCAGCTAATTCTATTTTTAATGTTCCATTTGCTTCATCTAATTTTGCCATCAGTTGTTTATTCACTAATATGTCTGAATGTAATGCTATCTCCGTTTCTTCTTTGATTTCTGTTAATTTTTTATGATCCTCAACTAATTTCTTATGTTCTGCTTGTAATGTACTTAAATCTCGTTTTAAATTATCTATAATGGCTTCATCTAAAATTTTATCATCATTCAATTCTTTTAATATTTTCTTTTCTTGTTTTTTAGTTTTTTTCTGTTTGATTGTATGTGACATTTTATACTCTTCTTTTAATACTTCTTTTTCTCGTTCATATTTCTCCTGTAAATTTAAAATATCATTATTATGTTCTTGAATTTTAGTTTTTAATATTGAAATCTCTTTCACATCCACTATACTTTTATTTTTCATGTTAGAAATTTCATTTTCGCCGATTTTAATTACGTGTTTTAAATTCGAAATTATAATTGTATTATTTTGATTTATTTCATTAGTATTTTTATTTTGTAATTTTTTAATATCAATTTCATTGATTTCAATGATTTGTTTTAAATTAGTAATTGTATTAACATGATCACATATAATACCTTTTAATTTATTTAATTCACTTTGATAGATAATATCTAATTCTTTTATATCTTTTATACATTTAGTTTTCATTTCGTCAATTTGCAATGTACGATCTTTGTCTAATGCTGATAATGAATGATTTAATAATAATTGATGTTGATTCATTAATTCTAATATTTTCCTTTCTGTTTTATTCTCATATTCAATTTTCATATCGTTTAATATATTCTCATGATTGGTTTTAATGTCATTTAAACTATTTTCATGATCTACCTTTAATTTAATTAATTCAGTTTCGTGTTCTAATTTTAATTTATTGAAATCAAAATTATGATTTATTTTAATTTCATTTAATTTTGTTTCAAGATCTTGTATTTGATTTTGTTTTATTTGTTCATTTAATGTATTCACTTCTAAATATTCTTTATGTATTATTTTATTATCATTCATTATTTTCATTGAAGCTTCTACTTGACATGATAATGTATAAATTTGATTTTGATATACATAATTATTATATTGTAATAATGAATTCATTACTTGCATTTCATCTAATTGTTTTTGAATATTATTATTATTATTATTATTATGTTTATTAGACATTTGTGTTATATAATTCAATTAATTTAATAAAATATTAAATTTATTAATTTATTTATTTTAAATTTTAATTTAAATTTTTATTATTATTATTATTAATATTAATATTATTAATAAATGTATTTTGATTTATATAATCAATATAATAATAGTAATATTAAGAAAAATGATGATATTATTAATCAACATAAAATGAATTATTATAATAATAATCATAATAATAATAAATCATTTGGTTTAAAAGAATATATTTATATCTTATGTTGTCTATTTATTTTAGTCGTTGGTTTATATTTTTTCCAATCTATTATATCTAATTCAATTGAAGAAAAAATTGATCATTCTATAGAAATATTACTTGAATTACATAAAAACTTTACATTATTACATTCATTTGAAACATGTTCTCAAATTCTTATTACTAGAACTGTCGAAGAATCTCAATATATAAATATGAAACACTTAAGTTATTCTTCAGATGATGCACACTATAATTATGTTCATAATAATAAATTAATTACAAGTGATTTGATTTTAAAATCTTCAATGCCAGTTACAGATAATATATTATACGTATTAGAAAAACAATTAATTCAATTAGATAAATATGATAATAATCATTTTATGTGTTTATATAATAAAAAACATGTTACATTTAAAATACAGATTTGTAATGGATGGTATTGTTCTATTGTTAAAAAAAGATTAGTTCAGAAAGATTCAGAAATGTATCAAATGATGCAAAATACTAAAAAATATCCTGGATTAAAGGAAATTTCTTTATATTATGAATTTTATACATCATCAACAACGATTATATATGATGCTATAGATAATAAACCTATTGTTATGTTTAAAAGTGATCATCCTATAGATGAAGATTTAGAGATGTAATAATAGTAATAATAATATATTATATATTACTTAATG
>Ga0302186_10004189_pt1 | contig 10156 bp, 10 predicted proteins | sample II_Bog_E1_2_FD_198782 | JGI IMG/M metagenome (GOLD analysis project Ga0302186, IMG submission 198782) | Peat permafrost microbial communities from Stordalen Mire near Abisko, Sweden - II_Bog_E1_1 | ecosystem: Environmental > Terrestrial > Soil > Wetlands > Peat | place: Sweden: Abisko...
TTCATTGATTTTTATTTAACAAATAAAAGAAAAAGAATTTTAGTCTAAAATATATACTAGCCGGTTTGCATTAACATATTGTTGATTATTAAATGCTGTAAATCGTGAATACGCAATATTATTTTGATTTAGAATTTGATGAACAGAATTTTTTGTAATTCGAATTCCTTTAAAAGCATGTGAAACATTCTTTCTAATCTTTCGCACACTGAATTGTCCATGTGACTTTACATAATCACATATAAATTTTGAAACATTTTCAGGTATATCGTATGTGGTTTTTTTATGGACATAATGTCTATTTAAAGACGGTCTGTTGTCTACATTTTGTCTATCAGTAGATGAAATATGAAGGTCTAAAATTTCGTTTGTTGTCATTTTTATTTGGATTTTGTAATGAGTGTTATGTTATAGCACATTTATATTAAAATAATTGAGACATTAGAATTTTCAATTTTTTATTAAAAAAGTTGAAGCGTTGAACTATTATTTTTATATGTTATGAATTATTTAAACAGTATAGTGCATGACAGACCTGAATCAATTAGCCGAATCTATAACGCTCAAACAGTTTGTAACACAAGATTATACAGAAGAACAAATATACATTTATGAATCGTATAAAACAATAAAAGATGACCCATTTTGTAGTGATAAAAAAATGACACGTTGGTTAACCAATTTATTTTTAAATAATAATTTAGAATTTGATGAAAGGATTGCACTAGTAATAAAACCAATTTTTACGAAGGAAAGATATTCCAAACTTATAAATCTTCTGGAAATGCCAATATTTGATTTTGATATGAAACATAAAACAATTATATTTCATAATTTATTACCTATATTTATTGAATTTGATGTATCACCGGATTCGATCAATTATAGACAAGAGTCGTATTTGTATAAATATCTTTTTCTAGTGTTAACAAATGATGTTTTAACAAATTCTGAGCCAGATGGTGAATTGTGGGAAAATAATATAGAATCCGAAAATCTTGTTACTTATTTTGATATTATTACAAAACATTGGTATAAAAAAATGGAATATTGGGATGAGTTTTTATTAAAAGCAGCAATAGTTAAAAAACCTTTTAGATTTAATGATATTTTTAACAACAAAAGTTTAGCACCATCTAAAGAAATATATTTACAAATGATTGATAGTTATATTTGTGAATATTTTTATAGAAAATGTAGCAGACTCGTATATGACATTGCGAGTTTTATTGATCTAAATTATGAAAAATGGAAAGACACTGAAAAAATGGAATTATGTATATCATATTTAGAAATTACACCAGAATTACATATACGAATGATCTGGGATATGTGTTTTGTCAATATTGTGCAAAACGCAATAAAATATAATAATATCCGAATATTAAAACTCGTATTAAAATATTATGATTGTGAAACTAAATTTTTAATAAATAAATATTATGATCCAATGCATTATGCCGTATATCATAATTCTATTGAAATGATGGATTTAGTTAAAAATATATCAGATACAGAATATTATTGCAAATCAAAAATCTTTTCCTATTTGATAGAATTAGAATTAGAACAGCATATGCATATAGAACAAATTAGTATCATGGATGAATATATATATGTTAAGACAAATTTGTTTTCATATAAGGCATCTATACAACAAACATATGATGTGCAGACGAAAACGTTTTTAATTGAAAAAACACAAATCCAAAGCCCAAAAGCAGATATTAAAGATATTAATGATATTAAAGATATTCAGACAGCATATATTAAAATTCCAGTTGATGCTGAAATTATAAAATTTATAAAAAATTGAAATACTATTACATTCGAATATTGTTTAAGATTTTGTATAATATCACATACAAAACCAAAATCATTGTATCAAACATATCTTATTTATAAAATGGTAAACTCGCCGCGTTCACAAAAAAATCATCTGGATGAAAATTTAGATGAAAATAATGATGCTGATTTATGTATTGATATTTCAAATGATGTAAATGGGCTTCATAAACGAAAACAAACACCGGATCCAGTAAGAATCGGATTAGTACAGGCAATTAAAAATAATCCACATATGATTGATAATTTGATTTTATCAGAAAGGCATTTAGATCATGGATTTTTTGGATTTTTATTAAGATTTGTTTCAGTTTTTAGATTAAAAGTACCACACGTGCATATGGTATTAAATAATGATGTACGATTATATGAATCAATGGTGACAATAATATTTCGAACAATCGTATTGTTGGCATTGTTAGCACCCGCAGTCTTGTACGCATATTTTATATACAATGTGCCAAATTTTACTGGATCAGATAATTTTTACTTGATGCTGTTTTTAACTGTGATTTACTCTGCACCATTATGTGATTGGATTATTCATATGGTTATGGTTGTACGTAGTAAAAACACAGCAACTATGACACGTATTGATTTGTTAAAAAGAGCAATGAATAATGATGATTGGAATTTAACAACAGATGACAATTACAAATTACAAGGTATGATTGAAGAATGGAAAAGTTTAGATAGTTTATCTCAAACTGAACTCTACGAACAACAGGTTAGACAGTTCGAAAAATGGAAATATTATGTTGTTATTGCAATCATTTGGGATGTGTGTTTAGTTATTGCATATTGTATTTGGGATAATATGTATATTTTTAATAATACTTGTGGCGTTGATGGTCATGGTGGTACATGCTTTGCTTTTGTATATTTATTACTTACATCACCATTCAGATTTGGAACATCTATTCTTATTAATTTTAGTTTCATTTTTGAATGTGATATTATATTGAATAGAATTGATTTGTATAATAAACGCCATATTGGTAAAGTTGATGTTAGTAATTTATGCACATATAACCAATATTTAAATAGAGGACTGGTACGAATGTCTGGTTGTTGGCAATGGGTATTTTTACCAATGTTTATTATACCAATCGTATGTGTAATAGTTATTTTCATTGCAACTTTAAGTCAACCGTCTCTAATTAAAAATGGATGGTTCTTCTTATTATGTTGTTTACATTATATATGTTTAGGGTTGTTATCATTTTCTAAAGCTGCTTCGATTGGTTCAAAAAATAGTGGAATTCCAACTGGATTGTATAGCTTAGAAGCTGAAGGTAAATTGTCATATCATAATCCTTTACCACAAGTCGAAGCCTATAAAAAATATTTAACTGAATGCTCATCCTCTTTTTCTGTGTTTGGCGTATCAATTACAGAAACATTAATTAAATCAGTTGTCGCAGCACTGTCAATTATTTTTGGTACATTATCAGATCATGTTGTTCATTAAAAAATTAAAAAAATATAATTTTAATAAAAAATTGAAATTTTCTTTATGTGTGTAAATCATTATTATAAATAACCAATAATACAAAACAAATTCTTCAATTATTTTAATTGTTTAAGATGAGATTCAATATGTTAAATCGCAAAACAATACCAGAATTATTACACAACACAACTTTAATTCAGCACCCCGTGCTTGCTGTAAATATTCAAAAATGTGATCTTCACTTACTTAAAAAATTTTGTAATATTTTAATAAATAACTCTATTGTTTCACATTTATGTATATTCGGACCTTCTGATCCAAATTCATTATCAGATGATGAGACAAATCTGATTATTAATAAAATATGTTTATTAATAAAAAAAACATCAAAGATAAAATATTTGTCACTTCGCATAATAAATAATAAAACAAAATATTTTTATAAAATATTTGATGCAATATCTTTAAATAATTCTATCTCAGAACTTGACTTGCACGCATTAACATTTTATGATGACGACATTTGTGGGTTAAAAAAAATAGAAAAGATACAAAAATTAAATTTGCAAGATATTTTGATTGTGAATTCGCCAAATTTAATTGATTTAGTGAATTCTTTTTTACATCCAAATATAAAATCATTGACATTAAATAATATACATGCTACTACATTTGAAAATACCACGAGCAATCTTATTGAATCACAAATCTTATCTCAACTTGTGACAAATGTCAGCATTGACGAATTATCTTTAGTTTTGAAACCAGAAAACACTGCTAATATAGTTGAAATAATAAAGAAAAATAATAAAATTACAAATTTATGCTTACATAATACAAGTGCAACTGTTGATATTAATTCTATACATCGCGCATTGTTATCTAATAAAACAATTGTTGAATTGGAGATTATACATGAATCAATTTTGAATACAAATTTGGAAACAATAATTGATATAATTGATAACAACTCAACATTACAAATAATAAAATTAAATAGTTTAGTTTGTACACATTCTGAATTAAATGAATTAATTAATCAAATGTATATACGTACCGAAGGTGGATTTTTGAGATTATTGATGGGAAAAACTAATGCCACGCCACCAACAATATATTTAAATATTGCAGATTTTACAGATTTTGATAAAGAACAAGTACAAAATAAAATTAAAGAATTAAAGCTAACAAAGTATTTCGTTTATTAAAAATAAAAAATGATTATTTTGTTAGTAAGGATCTTTTTATAATTATAACGGTGTATATAACATATATATGGCTGAAATTATTGAATATTTTACAGACGCGTCGTTTAGTCCACAAAATAAAATTGCAGTTGTTGGATTTAAAATTAGGTCCAATCCTAATATACAAACAGAAATTATTTACGATACTAAAAGTACTACCGCTGAATTATTAGGAATACAAAAATGCATTGATAATTTTTGTATAAACAACACATCATGTATAATTTACACAGATTGTTCAAAAGCAGTTATGTTAGAATTAGATTATAAAATGAATAACCCAACAATTAATCTATATATAAAAAAAATAGATGGTCATAAACCTACAAAAATTAAAGATGATACAGATAGAGAATTTGCATTAGTTGATAAATACACACGTAAAAAACTTAGACAAATAATAAAAACTACAATAATTGTGGCTTAATTTTTTTGTTATTTACAACATGTTCAGATTCGTACTCTACTTGATTTTTTGTTTGTGGTATAGTAGGCTCTGTAATAGTTATGGTTGTAGTTGCTGTCGTTGCTGTTGTTGCGGTAGTTACTGTGTTTTTTGATGGTTTAGAATTAAGTTTTCCATTGAGAATTGCTTTAGATAATGCATGTCTGGCATTTTTTATTTTATCTAAAAAATCACGTAAATTCGCAATTGTTTCGATGTTCTGTTTATTTTCAAATAATGAAATATTATTTATACAAAATATTTTGAACTGATCATTTATGTCTGGAGGCAAAGTTTCATCATTTGCTCGAGAAAATAATTCGCTAATATATGTTATTAGCTCTTGCTTTGACATTTTGTTATAATATGATTAAAAACTTATATTGTAACAAAATTGATAATAAAGTTGTTCTAATAAAATAAAAAATCAACTTTTCTTTTACAACTTTTCTTTTATATCTATTGGTCTTTCATTCTATAAGACGTATATGTGGATGATGTTTTTGTTATGCTTAATTTAACTGCAACAAAAAATTTGTAATGTGATTTGGAATTAGTTGTGTCGTCATATAATGGATATTTATCTGATTCGCAATACACAATGTCATAATTGTTACTTTTGAATGAATCCATTACAAATTTTTTATGATTGTCACATGTAAGCTTTTTCATTTCTTGATAATTACCATATGGATATTTTGCAAAATATCCAGATAGCGAGTTTTTGACAGTGATAACTTTGTATTCTTTCATCATGTCAAACGTACAACCGTATTCATACGTAAAGATGATTTTACCATTTGTTTCTAAAATGTCGTCTAGTGCTGCAAAAAACTTTTTGTCGTCTTTTGCAACATGACAAAAAGTACTATTGTGAAAATAAATCATGTTATATTTTTTAATTGGTCGAAAATTATTAAAATCACATACAAAATCTGGATACACATCGGCATTTATATCTATTGTATGTGCATTTGAAAATATAGACGGTACAATTCCATGCGTTGATTCCCATGTCTCAGGTAAAACACATTTTCCACCACCAACAATAAGAATTGATTCTGCATTTTTATTGTTCATTTTGTGTGTTTTTGTAGTTGAATACAATGCAGCATAAGCCGCATATTTATTACTAGTTGGTGGGTTATGTAAATCAGCCATTTACAAATCAATAAATATTTTGTATATTTTAAAAAGCTAAAGCTACAGCTAATGTTATTATAATACATACTAAATACAAAAAGAGTGGCTATAATATTGCAATTTCAATTTTTTGGAAAAGATTGAAATTGTAATCATTAGTATTTAATTACAGAGATTTAATATAATAATTATCATCAGAGTATAATTTTTGTATATCTAATATGACAGAGGTTACGGTTTCAAAATTAAAAATCGAATCTAAAGGCATTACTTTGGTTGGACAAAGTATTGCAGGTATTCGAAGTTGTATCGCTGTGCCTGAACTTGATATTTGTTTTGATTGTGGAGTCTGTACAAATGCATCAGTTTCGCAATCTATTGTACTAATATCTCATGGACATGCAGATCATATTGGAGCATTACATGAACACGCGTTTGCGCGAACAATGAATAACGTGTCAAATCCAACATATATTATGCCAAAAAATTGTGTCGATGCATTTAACATTGCTCATACTGCATTCAAATGTATGAATAGAGATGTTGATCCAAATATTGTGCATCCATGGATGACACGACAATACAAAATATTATCCGAGTCTAAAAATACAATAAACAATCTAATTATCGAGTCTTATCCAACAATTCATGGTGTACCATCACAAGCTTTTGTAATATCAAAACAAATAACAAAATTAAAACCTGAATATGTTGGTATAGATCATAAAACGTTAGGGTCTTATGTTAAAAATGGTTTAGAGATAAAAGAAACAAAAAATCAATCTATTATTGCTTGTGGTGGTGATACTATAATTGATGGTATATTACAACATAAAGAATTGTTGACAGTACCAATTTTAATAATAGAATGCACTTATTTATTTGATAATAATTTGGATATAAAAAAATCAGACACAATAGAAGATGCTAGACAACGCCACCATACACACGAACTTGAAATTATTGCTAATGCTAATAAATTTAAAAATGAAATCATTATCGTAACTCATATAAGTGCAAAATATTCTGATGTACAAATAAAAAATAGTTTAACTAATTTAGAAAAAGTGTTTTCGCAACACAATATTAAAATAATAGTTTTTGATTCGAGAGTATTATAGCATTTTTTTATTTAATTGTAGTTTGGAAAAATTGAAACTATAATTTCTTCAAATACACGTTTAAATAATATGTGTTCAAACAAATTGTAAAAAAGATCATTTTTAAAAATGTCATTATTTAAATTAACAAAACATATCAGATCTTCTAATTTTTATGATGTACATAGCCCATATGTACATTTTAAAACAAATTTACACATCAGTAATATTAAAAAATTTATTTTAGCACGCTCTATGATAGGTAATACAGGTGGTTGGATTCCAGATCAAATAATATCATTTAATTCAACCAGTATTAATCCCTGTAATAAGACCAAAATGCGAAACGTCTGTCGTTGGCTTAAACATGTTGATATAAAATACAACATAAATTCAAACTGTAGATGCGAACTTAAACGTTTGGCTGATTTTAAATTTGCTGATAAGACAACAATTCATCAATTAAACCAATATTTGTTTTTGTCAAGTGTTGATTTAGAATTGGACAAACTTGCAAAATTAAATATTGCACATGTAATATATTTTGCAGATTTTTTCTCAATATTAAATCCAAACATATCATTTTCACAGTCTCTAAAAGAAAATGATATTGAGGCCAAAATTTCAGAATTAAAACCAAAATCATTGGAATATTTAAAAAATATAAAAAAAGATAACAAAAGTAGCGACCTACAAAATATATTATTAGTAATGAATATAGAAAAAATTCCACTCGAACATAAAAAAATAATTACAGCTGCTGAAATACGTGTTGAAACTGATCATTATGTACAAATTGGATATGATTTAAATAAAAAAACACAGATTGCTAATATGTATTAGTATTTTATTGTTTTGGTTTTGGTTTATTATTTTGTATGATGTGTCTACGAATATTATAGTTTGTTGCACGGATCGGTTTTTGATAATAATCATAATCTTCATCTGAATCATCATCTGAATCGTCAGACGAAACATCATTTGTAAATATATCTTCTTCCTCTTCTTCATATAAATTATTATTCAGTAAATTATTATTTAAAAATCTATTATTATTTGGCAAGTTGTTATTATTTCGCAAATTGTTATTGTTAAAATGATAATCTGGACTTGGTCGAGTGTTTTCTTTAGGACTATAATTATCGATGGTAACTCGGTCTTTAAATTTTTGTAAATATTCCATATCTTCTAATTCTGTATCCGAATAATCATCAACTTTAGAGAATTTTGTGATTTCGTCTTCTGTCAAAATTGGTCTTGGCTGTACATTGTTTAGGTGTTGTAAAGTATCTGAATTTTGATGATTATGTTGTTCTAAATCAACGGGTTTTTTTAAATTATCAGATTTTTTTAAATCAACAGGGTTTTTTGTATCTCGTGGTAGTTTTTTTAAAGCTTCTTTTAGTTTATATTGTACATCATGCATATAATTATCAACAGCATAATCCATTGCACTAAATCCATCATTTGAAATATATTCTGGTTTTGATTTTCCAGAATCAATCATTTTAATTGCTAAACTTGGCATTCTACTTTTAATTGCTAACATTAAACAACTATGACCAGCTGTCGAAATAATTTCTATGGCTTCTGGTGCAAGTCTAAACAATTTCTCAGCAGTTGAATGCATACCATTTTTACAAGCAAATGTTAATGGCACACAATTATGTTCATTTGGAGTTGTTAATAACTTTATGTCGATTTTATCTATAATAATATTAGCTTCACGCTCGTGTTTTTGTACACATAACCAAGTTAACACGGATTGTTTACCAGAATCAAGCAAATTATAATAATCAAGGTATGGGTTTTCAAATAACATATATATTAGTTCGGCTGGACAATCTCTAGAATATTTAAAATATTTCTCAACATCTGTTAATTCTCTAACTGGTTCTACATGTTGTGTTTTATAAAGATACTTATTTTTGTACTTATTATCATATTTCTCATTGTAATTATAATCATGGTTTGAATGATTGTAATTTTTATTGTAATTGTGATGTACGTCTTGATTTAAGACTGGATTTAATATTGGGGTTGTATTTTGGATTACATTTGGGTTTTCGTATTCTATAACTTTAGGTAAATCATTATAATTTACTTGACGATGATCACGTTCATCTTCGTCTTCTGTTAGTGGTGGAAAACTATTTCCTGTAACTTCTGGATCATCAAATGTTTTTTCTTTAACAAGCCCTAATTTTTTATGTTCTTGATATTCCCTATAATCATCCTCTAATGAATCCATTTTAGACTGATTTAATATTATTATTACAAAACAATACATACACACATCTAAAAATTGTATTTTCAATTTTTATTTATAAATAAAAATTATGTTTTTGTCATTATAAAAACTCTATCTACTTGGCAATAAAATTCTGAATCATGATTAGGTTCGATAATTATTATCAATAAATAAAAATTAGATTATTAAGATAAACTAACAAAACTAATAACTTTGCAGACCATTGTTCTGAGAGCAATATGTCCGCTCTTCTTGAAGCAGCACGGTCTTCATTTTTCTTTCGTGCAATTGCACGGTCTTCATCAATTCCACCATCAAGACTAGCAGCTGAAACATATGTAAGTGTTTCTGGAGAAGAAACGACTTTTTGAGTTCGTACTTTACCACCAACTTTTGTTTTGACAATATGTGTACGATTTGCTTTTGGTTCCATTGTATACGTAATATAAATTGTATCATTAATCATATCGTGATTTTTAGGTTGAGTAACACGAAGGCCACATTCATCACGTAAACCATAACCATATTTGTTATTGTATTCAGTAGCAACCTGTCTTGTTGTTTGCTCATCAATTTTAGCTAATGTTTCTGCAGATAATACTTCTTCCCACTTATATTCTTTTTCATAAACTGATGGTTGTGGAGTACGACCCATTTCAGCATCTCTTTCTA
>Ga0302186_10004190_pt1 | contig 10155 bp, 9 predicted proteins | sample II_Bog_E1_2_FD_198782 | JGI IMG/M metagenome (GOLD analysis project Ga0302186, IMG submission 198782) | Peat permafrost microbial communities from Stordalen Mire near Abisko, Sweden - II_Bog_E1_1 | ecosystem: Environmental > Terrestrial > Soil > Wetlands > Peat | place: Sweden: Abisko, Stordalen...
AAGAATAAATAAATAATGGCAAAAACAATAACAAGATAAAATACAAATCAACATTTTTTTTTCCAATTTAATTCATTACAATATACTTCCACTAAACCATATATGTTGCACAACAGAATTTTTTAGATAAAGAATTCAGATTTGAAAAAAAAAAAAATAGAGAACAGTTAATAGGAATTTAATTAAAAAGAAAAATTATAAAATAACCAAAAACAAAAAGATATAAATTGATTTTCTGATGAAACTGAAATCTCTTGACTTTTTCAGGAAACTCCCCAATGATATCGAGACTTCTAGTGTTTCTGGTGGTTTCTTTTCGGTGCTTGCAATTATCGTATTTCTCATTTTTAAAAATTTTCATCATCAAATGAATTTTTAAAGTGTGGACTTCTATTGTTCCTTTCTGAATATCGTCTCTTTGCGACTGAAGAAGTCATAAAAGAAATGATAATTGATAACGACCAGGCGACTACAACCATGAGAGTGAATATAAACTTTACATTTTTGAAAGTGCCCTGTCTTGGTACTCTTTTTCCATCCCACCATTCACAACTAAAACTAATCGAAATGTTAATTTTTGTAGGTTTGGGCTTAGATCAAGAGGACGAGATAGGAAATCATATTTTAGATGTTGGGGGTGAATTACGTAAAATCAGATTAAATGAAAAGGAAGAAGTCATCCCTCATGGATATGGAGAGAATAATCCAAATTATTTCCGTTCGGAAGAAGAAATGAATGATTTTGTTGACGGGTTCAAAAAAAACGAAAAATGTATGTTGGTTGGCCACATAATTGTGAATAAAGTAAACCCATCCATCATGTGATAAAATTTATAAGACGTTAATAAATTTCAGGTCCCTGGCGATTTTCATATTAGTTATCATGCAAGAAAAGATCTATATCAACATTTGCATGATAGAGGACATCATGATATTTTCAACACCATGGATATGTCCCACAAGATAAATAGTTTGTCCTTCGGAACACCCATAAATCAGGAAAAGATAGAAAAAATCTTAAAAGAGTAAAATTTGTTCGAAAATTTTCATTTTTTTCAATTATTTCAAAAAATTCAAACTTTATTTCCCATTTTTTATAAAAAAAAAGTTTCAAAGCTGTACATCCTAACTTCACCCCTTACAACAACATGGAGAAGACTTCGGAAAGCAAAAGCAATTATAATAATTTCATCAAGGTCATTCCGAATATCTTCAAAGACGAAAAAAATAAAATTGAAATTAGCACTTTCCAATTTTCAATGAATAGTCGATTAACAGTATAAAAAAATGATATCCGAACTTTAAATTTCTTCCAATCAGGGGATAGATCAACATGCCATGCCAAGCACCTATTATAATTATGAGGTTTCACCTATAACTGTTGTATATAGAGTGAAGGAGAATAGTTTTATACATTTTTTGGTGCAGGTAATTTAAATGGAACTTAATTATTTTTTAATAAGTTTTTAAAGATTTGTGCAATTGTTGGGGGGATTTTCTCGGTCATTGGGATTTTGAACTCTTTAACCTTGACGTCCTATAGTTTATTAAAGAAGAAAAAGGTAGAAGAGAACAAATAACAAAACTTCCTTCAAGATAATATTTAAAATAAAATGCTGGTTTACATAAATTGATTTAATTTCATTAGACAAAAATGAAAATAATTTCTTAAAAAAAAGAACAAATTTTGAGAGAAAAAAAAATTTTATAATATTGTCTCTTATCATTTTTAATGAGGATTTTATATTTTCCTATATTATGAAAAAAAATTTTAGTTAAAAATTTAAAAATTAAATAGGTTTTTTATTTCGCGCCCAAATTTTTAGGTCTTTCAAAAAAAAATTCAAATATTCAAGATATAAACATTTTTTTTTTATCATACCTCATCATACTCTCTTAAACACCACGTCTACATAAACCATAAGTCTCAAAACTCTTTTCTTAGATGAAATTAAATATTTTCCTTCTAAGGCAAAATAAATATTTCAAATTCCTTAAATCTTTATTTATAATAAGATTGCTATATTTTTTTAATTAAAAAATGTCCTCAAAAAAAAATTCGCAAATCTACGTGGCGAGGTTCTCTCGTAGCACGAATGAAGACGACCTGAACGAGAATTTTAAGGGATTTGGGAAAATCAAGGAGATCTCGATGAAGAATGGCTATTCCTTTATCGTAAGCATTTTAGTTTTTTCCTGAAATTATCATTTTTTCCATAATTTTTTTAAAAGTAAGTGGTCACACTAACCCATATTATAAATTTTTCTGTGAACTACGAAAATCATACATACACTTACTTAGAAAGAAAATTTTTCATTAAACTACTTTTCTTTGAATTTCAGACATGATTTTTTAATTTAAAATGAATTTTCATATGATCATACATCTTGTACATTACAAAGGAATACCTCGACTATCGTGACGCCGAGGAAGCTGTCGAAAAAATGGATGGCAAAACAATCGACGGACAAAAAATCGTCGTCGAAATGGCCGGTGCCAACAAAAGGAACAGAAAATCCCGAGGCGGAGAAAGAGGAGAAAGAGGAGAAAGAGGAGCTGGTAGAGAAGGTGGAGGTGCCAGAGGACCCCAGCCTGGTGACAAATGCTTCAATTGTGGTAAAACTGGACATTGGTAGGCTAAACTCCTTTTTAATCAAAAAACTTAAATTTTTTAAATAGGGCCAATGAATGTAGAGAATCTAGAGGAAGAAGGTAACTCAAATGAAATTTTAAGTTTTTTAAGAATTTTTTTAGAAATCGATCATATTCATCGAAATCAGATTCCTATTCATCCAAGTCATCAAGCTCGAGCAGAGATAGAAAGAAAAAGAAAAGCAGCAAGAAGCACAAGAAAAATAAATCCAGAAGCAGAAGCAGAAGCAGCAATTCCAGCAAAAGCAGAGACAATAGCAGAGACAAGAAGAAACAAAGTAGAGAGGATGACAACCATAAAGAAAAAAACAACAATGATGGGCCTAAGGAAGTGGGAGCTGATAATGAGAAGGAACCGAAAAAAGATATTGAATAAGACCTATAAATTTTGAATTTATTCGCATTAAAAATTTGGAAAAATTTATTTAATTTATTTTTTTTCAGAGTTAATTTTTCATTCATCATAAATTCAAATGATGATTTTCTTTTTAATTTTTGTTCTAAAAAGTCATTTGCAGTGCAAACAAAATACATTAAATAATGAGAAAATATTTGACAATTTTTAAAAATAATGTTTTTAAAGAAAAACTTCAGCTTTTTTAAAAAAATTTGCATATTTTTTATTTTATGACAAAAAAAAATTGTATAAAAACAAAAGTGGAAATACAAATATTATGCAAAATCCTTTAAAATTTTGTCGATTTCTCGAAATTTCAAATTTTTATATAATTTTAATTTTTTCACAATTTTCAGAACCAAAAAAAAAAACAATGTTCTGCAATAATTAAATTTTTCTGCCACAAATGAATTCCCCCTTAATTAATTATGATTTACTTTATTCCCCAGAAACCAAAAAGGACACCTTCAAATCAAAGCTAACCTATCAATCTCCCCCAACAGCAAGTACATCTCTTTCCAACCCTCTCAAAGATAAAACCTTCAATTTTCTCAAAAGTCCCATTTCAAATGTCAAGCCCATTTTTCCTTCTGATTTTTCTGTCAAGCCTCCCACCATATCAACTACCCATAACATAGGCACAGTTCTTCTGAATAATAACCCGATAGAAAAAACCAAACTTTGTGATTTGAAGCCTAATAGTCCACAAGAAAAAAACACAACTTCTTCAAATAATTTAGAATGTTTCAAGGTCGTTGCCAGAATCAGACCCTTGAACCCCAAAGAAATAAGTTCAATGGGTCCAAACAAAAAGCCCAATGTTTTAAAAACGATTGTGCGATTGGATGAGACCTCGGTAATTTAAATTTTTAAAAAAGAGTAAAATCTCATAAAAAAATAAGGTGAAACTTTCTCCCATAGAGTATCAACTCAACATTGGCAAAGAGGAAAAGATTTTTGTTTTTGATCAGGTATATGATGAGAATGATACTAATGATGCGATCTTTAAGAAGACCATGTTGTCTCCAGTAGAGAATCTTCTGAATGGTTATAACTCGACGATTTTGGCCTATGGTATGACAGGCACTGGGAAGACCCATACGATGTTTGGTGATATATATTGTCAGAATGATTTGAAAGAACCAGAGTTAGGTTTGATAATTTTGACCGTGAAGGACATATTTTGGAAGATAGAGATCCAGATCAATGAAAATAGGAATCTGGAATTTAAAATAAAATTAAGTTATTTGGAAATTTATAATGAACAAGTGAAGGATCTGCTGGTTGATAATAGTGAAAATTTGATGATTTTAGAAGATCAATATAAGGGTGTGGTGATTCCGGATCTCACTGAAATCCAATTGAATAATCCTAGCGAAATTATTAAATTAATTGATCAAGGGAACGGCAGAAGGACTATGGCATCAACAAGTTCCAATCAATTTTCTTCACGATCACATGCAATTTTGATTCTGAGTATAGAAAAAAGAAATTTAACCGAACCAAATCAAATAATTTACGCGAAATTTTGCTTGGTCGATCTGGCAGGAAGTGAACGAGCTTTGATATCTGATGTGAAGGGTATTAGAATGACTGAAGGATCAAATATAAACAAGAGTTTGTTGGCGTTAGGGAATTGTATTAATATTTTAAGTGACACCAATAAGAAGGGAGCCTTTGTTCCATATAGAGATAGCAAATTGACTAGATTATTGAAGGAATCTTTAGGGGGAAACACTAAAACTATAATGATTGCTTGTTTATCACCTTCTAATTGGAGTTATGAGGAAACTTTGAACACTTTGAAATATGCCAGCAGAGCCAAAAACATCAAAAGGAAAGTTAATAAGAATATTCGAGAAATAGAGGATGTAACCGAATACAAGGGGATCATTGAGGCTCTGAAGATCGAAATCGATAATTTGAAAGAACAATTGTCGCAAAAAAATAGAAATAGTATAAATGTTGCTGACGTTTCAGCAGAAGAAAGTCTGCGACAAAGCAAGAAAAATGATTTGAAAGCAGCTGAAAATAATTGCGAACTTGAAGAGAAAATCGAAGGGATCTCGCAAAAGATCATGATTAATTTAGAGGAAAATTGGGAAATCAAGCAAAGCGTCTTGGAATTGAAGAATCTAAAGATTTCAAATGAAATCACTTTACAGGAGAAAAAAAGGCGATTGGAAGTTCTCAAGCATGACAACCCTATTTTTCTGAATTTGGACATTAATAACTATCAAAATCCATCATTTTATAACTCCTCCCCTGGGATTGACACCAGAAAAAATTTAGAAATTGAAGCTTTGGAAAAGGACACGAAGGCTTTAGAAGAAACCATGAATAACAATGATAAGATCTTAACTCAAATGGAAACTCATATGCTTAAAACTAGAGAGAAAAGGGACCGTTTACATGATGACATGTTGAAGATTCATGAGAAAAATAATCAGAAATTAGTGGGTGATTTGAAAATGGCGTGCGATATTTTGAATAAGGAAAAAATTGATTTGCAAACGCAGAATAGCGAAATGAAGAAAAAAGAAGAGGATCTGGTAAAAATACAGGAACTAAAGGATTCAACTATCAAAGAAATGCAAAGGACAATTGAACTCATGAGGAGAAAACTTGATGAGAAGGTAATTTTTTTTAATTTCATAGAATATTTTGGTTTGTCTCATTTGTTTTTTATTGAAAAAATAATTTAAAAAAAAAATTTTTGAGTCATTTTAATTCTTAAAATTTGAGTGAAATTTATCCATAAAAAAAAACAAAACAATCAAACTCTATTTCTAATAAAAAACACAAATAAACAAAAAAATTTATATGAAATTTATTTAAATTTTTCATATTAAGCATATATCCTAGCCCAATATATTTTATTTTATCATTTAAATAAAAATTTTCTTTATTCCAATGAAGCTCTTCTTAATAACTCTGTGCCTTTTACTAGCGTCTTCCTTGACTTTCTCCAAGGTTTTTCCTCGCCACCAATTGAACATCAAAAATTTCCTTCGCCGAAAGCCCGTCATCGTGCGAGTGTCATCTTCCTCCGGCAATTTGACCTTCCGTTCATTCATCAGCCGAAATTCCCGAGGTCTTTTGTTGGAAGTGCTAGACCCGAAGTTTGCTAAGAATGATAAAACAGGTTTTTTCAAGAAAGTGGCGATTCCAAACAACGACCAAAGCTACCCTCAGGTTTTGTTAGATTTCCGCTTAATTTCGCTTTGCAGGTTCCCGAATAAATCCCCGCTTAAGTATGCCAAACAAGTGAGTTTTGGGTTCGAAATCACCAACCGGGACACCAAATCCACCACAACTTACAAGGTGTACATTATTTTCGAGGGTCTCGTCAGAAGTGAGCAATTAGTGAATGATGTCAATGAGTTCAAACAAACGCTCAAACAAGTAAGAAACGCCTGTCAAACGCGCAAAAACCAATTAAAAAGCAGGAGGGATTGGTTCACCCAAAAAGGTGATGAGCTATATGACACTGTCAAAAAAATGCGTAACTCCCAAGGACAAAGAAATCGTTTCCTAGACCCCAACAGTCCCTTGAATGTTGATAATATGATCCATATTGCCGTGAATGGCCATAAAAGGATAGGTGAGGCTTTTAAGGGATTGAAAACAAAAGCAACCAAATTAGCTACTTATATTGGAGGATTGGAAGGACAGGCCTTACAACTTCAAAGGAATCGGGGTGATGATTCTAGAGATGCGAGCAATGCTAGGAGGGAACTTCTAAATGCGAAATTACATTTGGATTCGGCTAGGCTGGAATACTCTAAGTCACATAAGAACTTATTGAGGGAAGTACCGGAGGCGAGAAATTTGATCAATAAAGCTCATAAGCTAACTGATCAAAAAGACCATCAAAATGAAATTTTGAAACTTGCAATCAACTCTTAAAGGAGAAATATTGGTTTAATATAAAAAAAATGGAAATCAAATCAGAATTGAAAAATTAAAATAAATTTTTTTTTTAAGAGAAAAAAAAAATTTAGGATTCAATAAAAGGAGAAAAGTTCGTGTCGAGATATTTGGAAATGGCTTCGTCTTCGGACAAGGAACGACTCAAAACGTTGAGAATCTAAGTAAAAATTTTAAAAAAGTTAAAAAAAATAATAAAGGTTTGAGTTTTGAGATTTAAAAAAACATAATCACTGATAATAGAAAATTTTTAGGCATTTAAAAACATAAAAAACTCCTTATTATTTCAAAAAAATTGATAAAAAATGAAAAAAGTTTACAAAGAATTAAATTTAAAACGAAAAAAATTTCACAAATTACATTTTCTTTCTCATTGACTAACAAATTCAAGTGGTTGACAAGCATGTTATAATCATTATTTGTAGTTTCATTTAATTGTTTATTTTTGAAATAACTAACTTGAATTTGTTCAAAATTTTTTTCTTGAATTTCTAGGTCCTGTTGTTTTTTCCTAATTTATTTTCCAAAAACAAATTAAAAAAAGGTAAAGATAAAAAAAAACAGGATTTATGAAAAACTTACTTAATGACCTTGTCTAAATTTATTGCTTGGGTTTCAAAGTCTATTTCCCTGCCCTTTTCTCTTTGATTGCTTTGATTGGTTTGCATGATTTGTTGTTTAATGTCTTCGTTTTTATTTTCCAACTTTGAAATTTCCTTTTGAATCTTCTCATTTTGCGTTTTCATCCGGCAGATCGTTTTTTCTTGATTCTCAAGCTGATTAATTTTCGAATTTAGGTCTGTCTCTTGCTATTTTTCATTAAATTTATATTAAGTTTATTTTTTTTTTCCAAAATGAAGCAAACTAACCGATTTATTGGATTTTTGGCCTTGATAATTGATTGTTTCGTTTCTTTGGATTTCAAATTCAAATTCTTGTAATTTCCTCTCATCTTCGTAATTTTTTGCTTTCAAAGCTTCAGTTTCCTTCATTAAATTCATAATCATCTGCTCATTCTCATTTTTCTCCTTCAAGGCTCTATGATTCGAATTCTTGCTGATTTCTTTATGTTCCTTAAGTTTCACATTTTTCTCCCGACAGGTCTTCAGCTCTAATTTTAGTCTTGAAATCTCGTTGTTTTTTATATCATTCATCTGGTTTAAGGATAAATATTCGCCTTCGAGCTCTTGAAATTCGATTTTTCTCTCTCTATAAACAGCTTGAATAGAATCTAAATCTGTTTTTAGCTCCAGAATGCTTTTTAAAGTGCTTGAATGTTTCGTTTTTTGCTCTAATTCTATTTTTTCCTGAAATGTTTCTGTTTAAAATCATGAAAAAAAAGAGAATAAGTAACCTTTTCAAGAGATAAACTATCGAGACGAGCCTCCAAAGCCTTGACTTCATTCAATAAATCGTTGTATTCGTCTTCTTTTTGCCTTTGCTCATTGATTTCTTGCTTGAGTTTCTGAATGATTTGGTTTTTCTTAGAAATTTCAGAAAAACTCAGACGAGAGTTGAGGTTTGGACTGTTTGTATAAGACATTAATTACGATTTTAAATAAATATTTATCAAATCATGTTTTTGCAGTTTATTTTCGAAAAAAAATTAAGGAGGAAAACACAAAAATTTTAAGTTAAAACAAAAATAAAATCTGAAAATCAAAAAAAAAATTTAAAAAATTTAATAAAATGAAAAAAAATATTAATTCATATAAAAAATGAAAAAATTAATTTTTTGCCTAATTTGTTTTCTTTCCATATTTTTTTCAAAAAGCCAGAATTTTTATTTCAATTGTTCTGGAACTTCTTCCAGCCACATTGGGTCTCTAAATAACCCCTTCACTGAAATAAATATGTCATTGATCGCAGACCCAAACTCCAAATATATTTTTTCCATCATTGGTGCACAAATATGTGATTTTCCATCAAATTATTCCGAATTTTCAGGAAATCTTGAAATGTTTGGTGATCCTTCACAAGGCAACGGTTTGAAATTCAACATTACCTCCCAAATGTTTTTAAGGAATAGTTCTCTTCTCTCTTTTTATAATATGACTATAGAATTTCAAAATAGTGGGGATTTTTTCTTTTATTTAGCAGAACAATCAAGCATTAATTTTTCAGGATGTAATATCAACTTCTTAAATGAAAATCTAAAAATATTGAATGCTCAGACACAAGGAATCATATCATTCATTGATACTTTCATATCTATGGATATCGGCAATGAAATTTGTCAACTTATTTTTGGTTATTCTAATTCATTGATTCTTAAAAATTTGACTTGTAGTGGGCTTATTTTTTCTTGTCCTTTTATTTCAATCATGGATGTTTCCTTTTTTAATTTTCTGAATTCACAAATTGAATCTAATGTCTTCTCGTCAAGTTTTTTAGTATTTTCAAATGCAAATAATCTAAATCCATTTGAATCTATGATATTTGAAAATCTCACTTTTTTCAACAATACAAAAAATCAAAATGCCAGTTATTTTGCTTTCTTCACAATCGACAACAATAATCAACCATTGGAAATTACAAATTTAAATGTTTATGAAAACTCATTTTTTGACCTGATAATTCAATTGAACAACACTGGAACTTTAAACATGTCAGAAATAAATGTGATAGAAAATTATAATATTGGTCAATATTTCTCCTTTTCAACTTGTTTGACGATATTTTTGTCCAACTTTTCTCTGAATTTCAACTCAGGGAACCAAAACACAAATTCTTATGGAACATTTCTAAGTTTCTCAATCATCCTCTCAGGTATATTTGAAAACTTTACCATTTTAAATAATACTTCCTTTGGTCAAATTTCAGGAATGATAATTATCCAAAGTGATTATTTATTTCCTCTTTATGAAAATAATCGTGGAATTGTCATGAAACATTTTTTTTTTGCGAATAACAATGCTTTCTTTTCTCTTGATAATACTCCAGATTTAGAAGGAGGGTTCCTTTATGTGAAAGGGCCGACAAATCTGACCATTGAATGTTCAAATTTCATAAATAATCAAGTGGAAAATGCAGGAAATACCATAATCAATTACATATATGTCACGAGTTCATACCAACAATATTTTATGGCTTTGATATTTATCAATTGCAGTTTCAATGGGAACATGGCCTCAAATTCTGTCAATGGAATAAATTTTCCGGGCGAACAGATCTC
>Ga0302186_10004193_pt1 | contig 10153 bp, 10 predicted proteins | sample II_Bog_E1_2_FD_198782 | JGI IMG/M metagenome (GOLD analysis project Ga0302186, IMG submission 198782) | Peat permafrost microbial communities from Stordalen Mire near Abisko, Sweden - II_Bog_E1_1 | ecosystem: Environmental > Terrestrial > Soil > Wetlands > Peat | place: Sweden: Abisko...
TGCTATGAAAATCTGAATAAATTTAAATAAATAAATATTTTATTGTTTTTTTAACTAAATTTTATTTATGATCATTAAATAATTTTTTGTTCTTTTACTATTAAACCTTTTGAGAAAAACGAAATTTTACCTGCTTTCTAATAGATCATTTAATTCATTAATTTTCAATTTTTCCAACTTTAAATTTGATAATTTTTATTAAATTTCTCATTTTTAAATGATTCAAGCATTAAGGCTTTTAACCCTAAAAAAAAATCAATATTTTATTAAAAAAAAAAAAATCCTTATTATTTACCTTCATTTAACCTGAAATCTCCGAGTTTTAAATGACCGACCCCCGAAATAAAAATATTCAGACTCCAAAAAATGACAATTTTGAAATGATAAGAAATCTGACTGAATTTCCAAAAGAAAGCACTTCAGATAACCTTGTTTTCAAGTATCTCAAAAAACTTTTCCCAATTATGAATCACCTTCATTTGAAAAAAGAACGAGCAACTTTCTAAAAGAGAAAGAACATTTGAGTCGAATGACCTTCGAATTGATCAAAGCGTTTAAACCAAAACAAATTTAATGTTATAAGTTTTTTTAGAGATATGTTGAAAGATGTTAAGCCCAACACGTCAGATGTTTTTTATGCCAGCAATGCAGTCATTCTTTTCTTATCAATTGGTTCAGTCCTCAAATTTAAAAAATGGACCTACAAGTTTTTGGGATTTGCCTGTTTTTTCTTGTTTTTAACTTATAATCAAAATAATGATGAAATTTTTAGCATGTCTGGCTTTAAAAACCATTATAATTGATCCGATTAACATTCGACTTAATTTCAAATATATAGCTTTAAATGGAGGGGACTACCTCTCTCAAGAAATTCGTCTTTTGTGAGTAAAATTCTAATCCAAATTTTAAACCTCTCTAAAAAAATTGATAGATATCTATATTATTTCCCTTATGACCGAATAAACCCAACAATACAGCAAAAATGTTTGGAATATAGAGAAAGCCTCGTGAAAAGAAGACAATTAAGAGCAAAATACGGCGAAATTTAAAAACAATAAAAAACCTTAAAAATCTAAAGAAAACCAAATTATTCAAATAAATAAAAATCTAAATACTATTACAAAAAAATGGAAGAAGAAACATTTTTTGAAGAAGAATTAACAACTTTAGAAGAAATTTTAGATTTCCGGGAGTCTGGCTTCTCCAATAAGATCCAAATCAAAGATTTTCGGAATTTGCATGATATTTTAAAAGACTTTCAAGAGTCCCCGTTTGAATTAGATTCAAACACTCGTGTTTTTCTTATCGATGAAAACAAAATGAACCTGTTTAAAACTGAATTGAAGAATTTGGCATCGAAAGTAGTTGAAATCGAAAAATTCTCTTCATCGGAACTTGAAGAAAAGATGAGAATCCAAGAGGAAAATCGTTTTTACAGAAAACAAATTCAAGATCTGACCGACCAAAACATGATTTTATTAAGATCAAATAACCCACAATCTGCTGATAACTTCAAATTCCCCAAAACAAAGCCTATATATAGTTTTGAACCTAAAGGTCCAGTAAATTATCCGAGCTTACAAAATCTTTACAAGCCTCAAATCCTGCAAAAACCGCCAAGTTTCTCAGATCTGCCAAACTGTTATTTCTGTAATTTATTAGAAATTCAGATCACAGAATTGAAGAAAAACTTCGAAATGAAGGAACAAGAGAATAAAGACCTCGTTGAAAAATTGGATGTTTTGAGCACAAATTTCAATAGACTTTTGAAGGAAAAAAGCGAGGCGTCTAATTGGGAAAACTCGGAAAAATGTTGGAGACTTCAATCCCAGATAGAAAACCAAAAAAACATGAATATAAATTTACATACGCAAATAGAATGTCTCAAAGGCAAATTAAGATTTTATGAGCAACGAGAAAAGGAGAATCTTAATGGTTTGAGCCTTATAAAAGATAAAATAACTGAGAGTTTTGCTGATTTGATTGATGATGGATTTGAAACCACCAGTTCTGATTGTGATAATGAGATAATATGTCGTTATTTTCCTGAAACAATGAAAAGATTGAAGTTGAAGCTTCAAAATGAGAGTTTAAAGGAGAAATTGGAGGAAATTTCTAAGGATTTGAATGAGCAAAAGGCTGATAATATAAGGAAAGTTGAAGGTTTTTTAAAGGAAGTGATGCATTTTGAAGAGATTAAAGAAAACACTTTAAAGAAAATCGATGAATATCTCACAATGATTCGGGAGCTGGCAGAGGAAAAAATCAAGAAATTCAATTTAAATATAGATGAGTTTAAATTGGTCGATTTGAGATGCTTGGAATTTAACCAGAAATTAGAAGGAAGCTTCAAATTGATTGAGGAATTGACTGAAAAATTAGGTAGAAACGCAGAAATCACTAGAACATTAATGCAAAGATATGAAATGGACATTTTGGTGAATAAGACTTTCCTTGAAGATTTAAGTAAAATGTCAGAAGAAAAAAAGAAAATTGAACAAGAATTCGATGAAAGCAGAAGGCAAAATATTGAAAAAAACGAGAAATCAAAGAGAGAAATTGAAAATATCAGGGAAAATGTGAAGTTGCTTGAAAAAAATAACAAGTTTTTATCCATTGAAAACGAACTTTTGAATCTAACTAGCAAAAGATGCAATGAAGCGATAAATTTCCAATTGTTCCAACATTTCAAATTGAAATATGAAAACATTGAGCTAGAAAATCAGGTGTTAATCAATAAAATGAAATTAAACCAAGAAACCATTGCTCAATTAAATCAGCACTTGCAACGAAAAAATGAAGAAATTTCGCAATTAAAAGCAAAAATTGCAGAAAATCACCCTGATAACCTGTTATTGACCTTGGTGAATATAAAGGATGGGTCGTTGAGGGAATTGATCCAAGAAAATTTGGATAATAGAAAAAATATTGTCGATCTTAAGAATGAAATTGAGATTTTAACTAACAAAATAAATGAGAGAAGAAATATGGAAAATCAATTTAGATATTTCTTTAATGATGAGATAGATGTTGAGGGGTCCCCAGAAGATAAGAACAAAATGACACCTTTGAGCATAATTGAACTGTTGGAAAAATCTAAAATTCTATTAAGTTTAGGGTCAAAAAATCAAATTTCAGAATAAAAAGAATGAATTAATTAAAAAAAAAATTTAAATTTTCTTTGAAACTTTTTTTTTAAAATTATTGTTTCAGAATTGAAAAAAAAAATACATTAAAAAATTCTTTTAAAAACAAATTTTGTAAATTTTCATTGTTTTAATATAAAAAAACTTTAGAAATGCATTTGAAATCGGTTTCTGAAATATAAATTTATTTAATTCATATTTGATCAAGATCTTTGGTGAATCAAATAAACGCAATAAAAAAGACCTAATTTTTTTCAAATTTTTCTAGCCTAAAACTAACCATCAAGAAACAATGTCGGCAATGCAAAAAGCTAAGAAAATGAAGCTCTCAGATTATGAGATTCATCATACATTGGGAACAGGTGATCCATATTCTTAAAAAAAACATTAAAGCCCAATTTATTCCAGGTTCTTTTGGAAGAGTGAAATTAGCAAGAAACAAAATAACCAACAAGTGGGTGGCATTGAAGATTTTGAAGAAGGCCGAAATCATTAGATTGAAGCAAGTGGATCACGTGATAAATGAAAACACGTTGCTGTCTAACATTGACCATCCTTTTATTGTAATTACAAAAAAATTCTTGTTTTTATCATAAAGCCAAGGTGTCTATGGACGGTTTTTGCCAAGATGACAGATATTTGTATTTGATATTAGAATATGTGGCAGGAGGAGAGCTGTTCACGTATTTAAGAAGTGTTGGTAGATTGGAATCGCCTCATGCATGGTTCGAAAAAATCCATTTTTTCTTTTGTTTTATTTTATTTTCTTTATTTATATTCATATTCATATTGAATTTTTTTCCCCTTCATTGCAGTTTTTACGGCGCACAAGTCGCTTTGATGTTCGAATATTTGCATTCCAAAAACATCATTTACAGGTAAACCATAAAATTTATTTTTAATTTCTTTAATATTTATAATCAAAAAATTTTAGGGATCTTAAGCCCGAAAATCTGTTGATTCATGAATCTGGGTATCTTAAATTGACTGACTTTGGTTTCGCCAAGGTCGTGGAAGGCAGAACTTATACCTTATGTGGTACTCCGGAATATTTGGCACCAGAAATTCTTCTGAATAAAGGTTTTGACTTTTTACAATTTTTTAAAATTTGAATTAAATTCTGAGTTTTAAATATTTACCAATTTTAAGGTCATGGCAAGCCTGTTGATTGGTGGACTTTGGGAATCCTAATCTATGAAATGAATGCAGGCATTGACCCTTTTTCTGATGAAGATCCCATGGCTATTTATCAGAAAATTTTGAAGGGGAAGATTAAATTTCCAAGAAACTTTGATAAGTTGAATAATATTTTCAACTAAAGGTTTTATTGTTTTCTCTAGGAACGCGAAAAGTATCGTGAAGCATTTGTTGGTGGCTGATCTTTCCAAGAGATACGGAAATTTGAAAAATGGTAAAACCTCACTCTTTAAAATTACAAATTTATATCAATTTTTTTTTGTCTATGCTTTCGTTAAGGTGTCAACGACATTAAAAACCATCGTTGGTTCGCTGACATTGATTGGAATGCCATCTTACAAAAAAAAATTCCTGTGCCCTATAAACCTACTGTGAAGTAAAACATTCATAATTAATTTTTTTTTTCAAACAACAATTTTTTTAAGAGCTGCTAATGACACTTCCAATTTCTCATCTTACCCAGAGTCTGATCATTTGAGTCCAGCATTGAAACCCTCTGAGGATCCCTTCTTGGATTGGTAAGAAGAGGAACAAGATTTTGATTTGAATTAATTTTTCATGAAAAAATGAATATAACAATTTTAGAAAAAAATAATTTTTACAAGAAAAAAATATAATATTTTAGTTAAAATTCAAAAATACAAATCTTTTTCCTGGGGATATTATTTGAACATAAAAATAGAAAATGAAGGTCATATAAGTGAATGACTTTTTTTTTTCTTGAAAAAGAAATAGATATACATCTTGAAAGAGAATCACCTGAAAAAAAATGGAAAAAAATGGAAAAAAACAAATAAACAATTAATATCTTTTTCATAGTTTGAATGTTATTTTACAGAGTCTTAAAATAATATGAATAAATTAATTTTAAAACCCTTTGGTTTTCAGGTTTCATAATTTGGTTCATTCCTTCTTCTTTGCTAGTTCCTTTATCGCTTTGTCAATATTTGCAGCTTGGTCATTTGATCGAAAAGCCAATACAATCCAAATTGTCACCGCAACAGCATGAAATATCAGAAGTCCATAAACGAAAACCTTCAATTTATAGTCAAGAGAGTCCGGAAGAAAATCCATTTGTCTTGAAGAATGTTTACTTTAAAGGAAAAAGAAGATATTTATTAATATTTTGAATATATAAAATAGTTTATTTGATTTAAAAATATTTTATACTTCAAAATTTTCATTTTTTAGTATTTGTTTTTCTAATTTCCTATATAAAATATTATTAAATTTTTAAAGAATTTTTAATTATTAATTCATTAATATTTATGAGGAATTTAAATTTTTAATTTTTTTATATTTCTTTTGTAAAATTTAACTTAAAAATTTATTGATGCCTTCATTTTTGAAATTTATTAATTCTGTAAAAAGACCCTTAATCAAATTTTCCTTATTAACAATTATCTAACATACAATAAAAATTATTATTATAATTTGTTAGTCAGAATTTTCTTTAATCCATAGAACAAAATGGAGCATATAACTGCCAAAATACCATTATATACGTTTTGAGTCATTGGTATTCCTAAAATGCAAAAAGAATGGTTATTGGCTTCAAATTTGAGCTGTTCAATGACTTCATCAGTAGTTTTGATCAAATCCTTCAAAATTTCTTTCCTCTTCTTCAATTTAAAATTTTCTTTTAACTTAAACCCCTTCAAATTTAAATGAGTTGATAGACTACATTCCACACAATCCTTAATATTTTCAACTCCTTTGAGATAAATCGGATTTTCAGGGAGGTATTTTTCCTGATCGAAATAGATTTCTCCGAATTTCAACAAATCAAATAAAATCTCCCTATTTTTCCTCAATAAAACAATGTAGATCGAATAATATTCATTAATAGCACTGCCTTTTTTAAAAACAATCAAAAGAGAAAACAACACAATACTGACTTCATAAGTTAAAACTGTCATTGAGAGCATTGAAATTGAATTGTCGAGGAAAAAAGAAGTCACAATTGTGAAAATCACAAAAATATAAAAAACAATGAAGAAACTCAGATAGGACACGACCCTCAGCTTGAATTTTTCTCCATATTCTCTGAAAATATAATGGATTTTACTCCAAGATTTCAAGGATACACTATCAAAGAAATTTATAGTTGGATAGAACTTCGTTGTATAATATTTCTCTTGTTTTTTTGATGACAACAAATTCGAAATTTGTGATAAATAATGGTATTGTCGATAAAATTCCACATAACTAAATACCAAAAATTGGCAATTTTTCTTAAAATAATGATAATTCAAGATCGTTATCATCATAATCATCCAAATATCATAATATTCTAAATTCAACATCCTATGTTCTTGTTGTCTTGCTATAATAGGCATCAGACTTCGGAAAAAACTTACCATGAAACTAATGAAAGAACACCATTTATGACAGATTAGATATTCTTTGTTACTTTTGGTCAATATAAATTTGGCGAGTGAGGGTCCACAATTGTATTTCAATTGAGAGAACATAAAATTCAAGATTTCAGGCTTGCAATTATGGAATGTCTTATTAATTTCATTTTGATCATAGGATTTTTCGAAATTTTCAAAACAATCTTAAAATTTTATAATGAAAATAAGAATTTTTCTTTTTTTACTTTTAAACTCGTTTGAAAGGTTCTGTGAAATGTTCCCCATGAAGTTTATTTTGAAAAAAGGAATATCTTCACTATTTTTCCTCACACATCTCAGCAATTCTTCATTAACAATCTCATCTTTTTGTTGATACCAGTCCCCGAGAGTGAATTCTTTAAATTTTTCTTTCGAATCTAACGTCTTAATATAAATTTCCTTTATTTTTTCTGGATCCATAGTGGCATATTTTATCGAAATTATACATATTCTAAGAATCCCTGCTGAAATTATCATATATACTTCAATAAAATAAAGGTAGGAAGGCTGGTAGTAATAATATATAAAAACTATAGAAAAGGTTGAGAAGAAAGTCAAAATTTGAGAAAAGAAAAATATATCAAGATTAAGAAATGATAGATTGAAAATGATGTGTTTTCCTCTAAATAGCCATAAGAATGGAATCAGAAGGGGACCAATGCAAAACAAGTAAAGGAAATGATAAAAGAAAATTTCAAAAAAGACTTTTATGCGAAAAACAGGAGGAAGTGGAATCTGAGAATCGTATTCATTTTTGTCAATAAAGCCACTTTGTGATTCCATTTTTTGATCATTCAACATTGAAGAAGGTCAAAGATTTGAAATTGCTATTGAGGAAAAAAATAAATGATTTTGCTTTCTGAAGCTTTTTAATTTATGGAAAAATTAATAAAAAAAGTTTTTTAAAGGAATTTTTTTCTTTTTTGAAAAACAAAATCAAAAACAAGTTATAATTTTTATTAAAATTTATGCCCGATTCGGAATTGCCGAGTCGGATGTTCGTTGAAAATTTTATTTGTGAATGGAAAAAAAATAATACATTGAAAATTCAATAGTTTATTCAGATTCAATTTTTAGAGAAATTTCTCATAATGAAATTAATTTAGCTTTTTTAATAAAAACTGTTTTAATTGAATATAAGGTTTTCAATTTTTGACCTGAACTTTTTAATTTAGACTAAGGTCTTTATTTGTTTACCATTGCCAAAAACTAAAAGTATAGGAAACATAAAAGGAAAAGCATCAGATTTTCATATTTAAAAATATTTAAATCTCAAGACAGAATATAATGTTCCTTTTTTTTCTGCTTTCCCTATTGATGAGCCATTTTTCTAATGGACTCTTGACACATGATTCGAAATCCCAGCAAAAAATTCTAAGCTACATTTACTCAAGAAGGGGTTATTTAGTTCACAAATATTTGGGAATGCACGCAGCAGCCACGTCTGAGCGTATTTTCATTACTGAAGGAGAGGAAGAAGCAAAATATCTTTGTAGAAGTATCCTCGAACCATGTTTGCCTTAAAAATTTGATGATCTTGCTCATTTTGTGGGCTATACCACAGTTGTCTTTTCTACCCCATCAACATCTTCTTTTGATCAAAAGGCGTTTGATGAAATACTAAATGATGTTTGGAATCCAGAATTTTATGCTGATGTCCGAATTAGGAATCGTCAAGAATCTTCTATGTTAAAATTTGTCGTGGATAGCGCAGCTTCCATGTCTTATATCTCAGAAATGGATGCTATAAAAAACTTGGGCTATCACAGATCTGATTGTCAATACACTGCAAAAATGGGTGGCTTATGGAAAGAATCAATTGATTTTTGTGTAGTTCAGATTGAAGTGGTAATCGATGGAGAGATATATGATTCATTGGCTTTAATAGGCAATCATCTCACAACTCAATATAATCTGCTAGGAAGATTAAAATTTTTTGATTATTTCCAAGTCAATTTTCAATCTAGAAAGAAAAAAGTTAGTTTTAAAAAAGATGTGACCGCAGAAGAAAAGAAAAGTATTTGGACAGATGAACTATAGCAAAAAAAATACAAAATTATTTTAATTATTAATTGAGATTGAGAATGGAAAAAATTAATTTACAACATTTTTAAATTAGAATTTTTTTTTTTTATGGAAGAGCAAAAAAATAAAAAAAAGTTTGCAATTCCTTACAAAATTAAAGCCATACATCAATTCTTTTTATAAAAAAAAATATAACATTTTGTCTCAAAAAAAAAAATAATTTGGATTTTTTTGAAAAAAATTAAAAACAACAATGGATATTGTTCCAGAAATAATATTTTGGTCATCCGAGGTTCAACTCATAAAGCCCCCCCGGATAATCATTTTGGATGATTGTCTTATTTCAATTTCAGAAGGAATCCTTAATATATCATCTCCCCCCCAAAATAATTCAAATTCCATCTTAATAGCAAATGTCAAAGAGAATTTTATCCCTAAAACCAACCTAAAATTTCCACAAGCTCCTAAACCTTATTACCTTACAATAACAGCAAAGGGGGAACTACTTCTTGAAGATTTTGATATGAAAGAGCCCTTAAATCTTCACCTTCATTATCTTTTCGCATTGGATTCAAAAAAAATCAATCCAATTAATGAAGTTTGCTTTTGTTATGATGATGTGTTACTTTTTTTTCAGGGGGAGTATAATTTTGAAGCTGAGAACTCGAAATCCAGCTTTTTCTTTGAGATCCCCATTGATTTCTCAACGGAAATTGATGTGGTGAGTTTCCAAACCAGAAAAAACAGGGAAAATCATAACCGATTGGTGGTTCATAGTTCAGGACTCATCCAATTCAAGCCTCAGTTGAGCACTTTTTTATCAGGCTGTTTTTATTCGAAAATGTCTGGAAAAAATGAACAATTTGAACTTGAAATATTGGAGAAAAAGGTGGTGTCTTCAAATGTTAAAGGATATGTTTTAAAGGGGATGATCGTAGTGATTGAGGGACTTATTGAATTTGAAGAGGAAAAAAATAATAGAAGTTTTGCATTGGTGAAAAATGAGAAGATTTGGCCGAAACAAGAATTGAAAGTGGTGAACTGTTTAAAGGAAAAATGGGATTTTACAGTTGTTTCGGTCGGTGTCGATGGAAAGATCACTAGTTCGAAAGGAAAAACAGTTTGGGTGAACATAGTTTATTTCATATAAAAATAAAAAGAGATTTTTTGCAAACTATTCGTTAAGTATTCACATTTTATAGAAAATATTTTTTTTGTGTGTGTCCATTTAATACAAATTTTAATTTTTTTATTGTTTTGGGTAACAATTTTTCTGAATTTTTATATTTTTAGAATTTTAGAGATTTTCCATTTTACAACGTTTTTAAAAATATCATCATTTTTTTATCCTTTTATAAAAATATTATTTTTGCCAATATATGAATGTAT
>Ga0302186_10004196_pt1 | contig 10149 bp, 5 predicted proteins | sample II_Bog_E1_2_FD_198782 | JGI IMG/M metagenome (GOLD analysis project Ga0302186, IMG submission 198782) | Peat permafrost microbial communities from Stordalen Mire near Abisko, Sweden - II_Bog_E1_1 | ecosystem: Environmental > Terrestrial > Soil > Wetlands > Peat | place: Sweden: Abisko, Stordalen...
AAAAATATCTTCTCAGAAAAGCGAGAAATTTCTTTATGGCGTTTAAAAATAGTACTCTAAAATCTGAAATAAATATTTGGAAATCAAAATACACTGAGACCATTAAAGCCAAGATATGGATAGATATCCTTTCAGCTATCTCTTTGAAAACAGAATATATTGGATTCAATGCAATCAGAAATTATTGTGAATATACAAAGAAAATTGAAGAGTTTGAACTGAGATTAATAAAATATAACATCAACAATTTGAGATAGGCATTCTAAAAAATCAAAAATGAAGGTCACTTTAAATTTATTTTTACAATCAATTTAATTAATCAAAGAGCTGAATAGATAAATATTCGATAATCTTTTAATCTCCTTAAGCTTAAAAGCAAATTAGACATGCTGAAAAAAATAATTTAAAAAACAGTGACAAAAAATATAGTACAGTTTGGCTTCGATTGCCTCAGAAAAAGAAAAGAAAAAATTGTGAAAGCAAGATTATCTCTTATTCTTCTGGAAACTCTTATCAATCAAGATAAAATCAATAAGATCAAAGATACAATTTCTCAATTTGACAAAAATAGGATGAAAAGTATAGCACCTTAAAAAATATTTAAATTCATTAAAAATAAATATGATCAGTACGCTAAAAATCTATTTGAAGGAGGACTCAACGTGTTGAATATTGGAAAAATTCTTTAAAGATTTAAGCGAGCGCAAACTTTAAAGAGAATCCTTGAAAAGCAAGATGAACAATTGAAAAAAGCATACTTAAATAAACTTCGGAAAAAATAAAACAAGTGGATGTAATTAGCAATTCAAAAATTCGCAACCAGAGCCTCAATCAGAAGTTCTCCGGCTATTTGTCTTTGGAGACTTAAAACATATGCCCTTAATTCGTGATTTGCTGAATAGAGTATTTATCTAATTATCAATAAAATAAAATTAAAATATATGAATGACCTGGTAAATAGTCAATAATAACTATCCATATTTCAACTGATTAATTAGATTTATGAAATCTTTAACTATCATCATGTTTAGAAGTAATGCATCACCTTTTTTCAATTAGTTTAATGACTTTTTTAATTATTTTGTGGAAAATGGGATCGTTTTTATTGTTTTATTTAACTTACTACAAGTCATTGATGATTTTATCTTTGGATTTCATGAAAATGCTGCTGCCAGGTTTAGTGATCCTTTATAGTTCAGTTAAAAGTCGAATTAATTCCTCATACTCCGTATTTTTTACTTTTTCCGCCACATTTTTAATTCTTCTCAAACTTGATTCTCGATACTTGTCCGAAAAAGGACTATAACCCTCGGGGTCTTAGGCTTGTATCTTTTTACAAATCAAAATATGCACTTCTGGATGATCATTATGAATACTATCGCAGTTTTCACAAAATTAATAGTCGTTGATTTCTTCATTCTAAAAATGGAACTCCCCATCCTTTTCTTTCCCGAATTTAAATTCCATTAATTAATCGAACCCAAGATTTTAATCCTCGTCTTAATCTTAAAATTACGCTATTTGATTCTTTGCTTTTATTTTTTTCATTACTGTCACTTTTGAAAGTTTGGTGAACTTGGTATAAACTTCTTAAACTTTGTCTTAGTACTATAACCGTGCCAATTGATTAATGTATTTATACGTTTGAAGAGTTTTTCTTTTGCTTTACAAAGTATTTACTGGAGGAATGTAGTCCGATATTGCTGAATTTCTATCTTTTTTATGTTATCTTCTAATTGAATGACTCTCATTTATTGAAGATTATCTATCATGGATTGGCTTAGAATTTTATTATTTTATATTGGCATCTGACGAAAAAGCATCAGAATTATAAGCACTATTTCTGGCAGGATTGATCTTCGAGGAATTGATGGGATACTTACATTATTGCTGGCGCATGATAATTATAAATTAAATAATAAACGGCAAATTAAATCATTTCTTTTCTTGTTTCGACGGCAGTTTGTATCCATTTTTGGCAAATAGTTTTAGGGAATAAGCATTTTCGTAATAATATTTGTTCCTTTCGGCTAATTTTAAAGGCTCTATAAAATTCTATCTCAATATGGCAAACATTCTCTTCCACCTTAGCTTGCCCGGAGTATATCCAACTGCTTTTATTTATTGCTTTTTCAAGATATAACTGATACCACAAACCCAAGTCTATAATTCCTCATAATTTTTACAATAAAAGTCAAGAGTTCTCTTTTGTAAAAGCAAACTAAAACATTTGGAATAACTAAGCAATTTGTTACTATTTTCGTTAAGATTAGGGCTGACTCGACCATAGACTATACTTTTTATATCTTTTATTGGATAAATCTGACAATTGGTTTCTATTTTTTCAGGATCTTTGCCCCATTTAATAAAATTCGAAGTTATTTTTACAAATTTAAACTCTCCTCCTTCACTATTAAAATTTCGTTTGTTTAAAAATGCCCCATACTCGCACAACCTCACCATCTAAATCATCTAATAATTACTTTCAAAATCTTTTTATTTGAGAAGTTGATTGTTGAAGTATCTTCGAATATTTTCCTTCTACTTAGCTCTTTTCCATGCTTTGAAGAAGCAGATACGATTGAAATTCCAAGCGATATGCAATTTTCCTTATCTTCTTTATTTTTGTAACTGCTTTTGCTTCTGTCTCCTTTTAAACTAACTCTCTTTTTATCTTATTGTGAATCTGTCATGGGTTTTTTAGTGCTAACCATCATTTATTAAGAATATTGTTTAATACATTTAAAGCAGGCACTAAATATATTTTTAGTGGAATAATCGAGCATTTTAGACAATTTTTTGAACATGAGCTGTATCTTTTCATGATGCTTTTTAAAATATGTATTGCCTATCATATTTCTAATCACGAGAATATTGTTTTAATTTTTAATAGTGCTCAGGAGATTAGCAATTTATTTTTTTCGTTCATGATCGATTTATTTGTTTCGATTTGCTTATTTCACCATCAAACTGATTGTATATTTCCACTCTAGAAGAAGCTATTGATCGCTTGCTTATGGAACTTTACTATTCTTTTATGATAGACCATTTATTAAAGATACTCTCCTTAGTTCATCCATGATCTTGACTCTAAAGTTCATAAATTGTTAAGCAATTGCTTGTATGATTTCAAAAGATTAATAGTTATTGTAATCGATGCTATCATTGAAATAGCCCATCATGACCAGTTTTGCAAGTTATCTTTCATAAAATTATCTATTTCCTGTATTTTTTGTAAATTTTATTAATGATCTCAGTGAGAATACGGCTAAATCATATCGATTATGCCTTAGAAACTCCTAATAACAGATTTTTTGTATCTTTTACTGACACTACAAATTACAAATGGAACTACTGAAGGCCATAAGGCTCATACTATATATCTGTTCAAGGCTCATATTGCTTAAATCCATATTTTCGATGTTTTAAGAAATTTATTACAAATTTTTGACTCTAAAAAATAAGTATGTCACAAACTAAAGGCAATTTTGTTTTTGGTATACGCTATTTTCTCTTTGGATTAACTATAGCATCATTTCAAAATAATCTAATGCTTTATTAAATTTTCCCTCAAGAATTTCCATCAAGGTGAGATTTACCAAGATCCTTAGCATGATTAAACTCGGCTATTAAATTGCATTTGATTTCAATATTGGTGAAATAATATCTATACTTTTATCGTAATTGCCTAGAGAGTTATAAATGATGGACATAGTGCATTTGATATTGTTTTTTAATGTTTCTGAGTATGTTACTTTTAATGCTTTGCTGTATTAATTGAGGGACTCTTCCAGCTTTCCAGATTGAAAATAAGTATATGCTTTATGGAGGAGCTGATTGCAGGCAAACATAGTGCTGTTCATTAATTTAAATATTAAAGTTAACTGAAAATACTAATACTCACAAATCATAATTCAAACAATCCCAAATAAAAATATGATTTATTTAATTTTGCTTAAAATTAATTTTCAATTAATTTATTAAATGATGGATCTATATCATTATATTTGATCTCTATGAATTCCTCATCAGAGGAAAACGTTCTAAATGAAGAGAACTTATATGTCGTTGAAAAGATTCTAAAAAGAGTAATTTATCAAGTAATACAGTAGTACAAAAGACGTAATGGTCGAAGAGAGCCACATTATTATATTAGATGGCAAGGTTTTCCCAAATAAGAAGACCATACATGGGAACCATTGAGTAATTTAACATCAGTAAATTTTATGGTTGAGGAATTTTAGGCAAAATGGATTGAAAAAAAGAAAAAAGAAGGGTTAATATAGTCCGATGATAAAGTCCGTATTGATTCAAATCAATTGAAATTGGGTGTATAGAATTTTATATCAAAGCATAAAGAGACTCAACATTAAGAAGAAGATAAAATAAGGAAGAAATTTAAATTGGATTAATCGTAAAAGCAAAAAACAAAAATTCCCTAGTCAAGGCATCTATAGCCAGCCAAATTGGATATGCTCAAAGAACCGATTATATTAAAATATCCTTCAATGGAAAAAAATCCAGATAATAATTGCAAAGACCAAAAGGGCCAAAAATAGCACAAATAGCTTAAATAGCAAAAAGGATAAAAATAACAAAAAATAGTCAATCAGATGGAATAGAAAGCAATATATGGTCGAATTGTTAACCATTTGTGCTAAAATGGAAAAATGATTTATGAAGTGTAGCGATTAAACAATGAAAAGAAGGTGCTAAAAATTATCAGCATGGGATCCGATAAGGCGCGTATTTAGTGTTAAAAATCAGGCTTTGAGTACTTATAATCATTTGTGATCGATCTTTAGACGCTACATAAACCGCAATGATCAATTTAAATATTATCTTATAGAGAGTCAGTCGATCTCAATATTCAAAGCTATTAGATATAATTTCTGGTACTGATCCTGAGTTTTTATTAAAGTGATTATCGAATATAACCCACTTACGATGGAGGTCAATAATGTCAACGAACAACGGGACCAGAGCAATCATAACAACAAGAAAATTTTATTTATCATCTGCATTTATCTATTTCTTACTCTATCCTCAAAATACACACAAGATAACATGCATGTCGGAGATACTATTAAGAACAAATTGCTAAGTGGAGCCACTGAAATTAAAGTCACTGATGTGGCTCAGGCTTTTGAGTTGGAAGAAGTATATGAAGGTAAATGGAGAAAAATAGGTCGGGATGGCACTGGCTCTTCCGATATCTATATCAGCGCAAACGAGGGCAAGTTCGAAATGAAAATGAGTAGGCTCCCCACCTTCACAACAGACTATAAGTACAATCTAGAACTTGTAGTCTTTAATGGGGAATACATAGATGAAGGCACTATTACTTACGATTTTATTATCGATTCCTTAAATTTTGATTCCTAACGCACTGAATTCTCAGAATTAACACTTTTTCTTCAAGAGAATGGGACTATGTAAGGCAAATATAATCAACAATACATTCTAATCGCTGTATAAAGTGGACCTATGAATGCAACTGCATTGAACTTTTCATTTTCTCTAAAGTCTGATCAGTCTTTGGACATCCGTATGACAATTGACGTTTTAGATACTCCGCTTTCTATGCAGTTGATTGGGCAGGATCATAAAATGTTGAAGATTATGATTTTTGCAGCCATCATGTTTATTGCTTCATACGCGCCATTTTCATCGATTATGACCATCCTTAAAACTTTATATGACGCTAGAGATAATCCAAGAAATTATTCACTAATTACCATTTGTTTGACTAGCATGTGGGATTCTGTTCTATGTTTAGTTTGCTTTATTTATGCTTTCAAAGATCAAGTATATTTATCATTAGATAGGAAAGTCTCATGCTGTTTATAATGCCTGCTTTTCTATTATGCCTTCTTTTCACTAATCTTCAGCCTCGGTTTATGATTTTGATTTATCAAAACATATTCGAGACCATTAACGTGAGATAATTAATGTGCAAATTCAACATTCTTCATTATGGTAGTCTTCTCATGACTTATCCAATTATGATTTTCTTAAACTTTAACTGGGTTCTATTTATCGGAATGAGTTGTATTATCTTTCCTCAAATATATGTCAATGGCCTCAGAGGAAGCAGACCTGATCTATCGTCGGCATATTACACTAAATATCTTTTGGGAAGATTCATCGTCTTAGTAATTCTAAATTCATTAAGTTTTACTTGAAGTGCTTTCCACTGAATGTTTTTTGCTTTAAGCCTGACTATTTCCTGGGAATTATTTGTCTTGCACTGATATCTTTTCAAGTACGCTTAAAATTATGCAGTTTATCTTACTCTATATCCAAAAGATATATGGTTCGAAAAAGATTATCCCTACATTTTTACTAGATCCAGTCTTTAATTATCGACTATAAGAATAATTTAATATATAAGAAGGACAGTAAGTTGTAGAGTGCTCAATTTGCCTGACCCCACTTCATGAAGACGCCCCACAGAATCCTAATTAGCTTTAGTTTTAGCCAGCCTCAAAATTAATGGGAACTCCTTGTAAGCATAGTTACCACAGTCGTTGTCTGATGGTGTGGATGAAGATTAAAATGTAATGTCCTCAATGCCGTTATAAATTACCCCCTTATGAGTGATATTTAAAACTATTTCTCATTTATTATTATAATAGTATTATAATTATTTTCGAGAGAAAATACAATGTTTACAGACAGATATAAAGTAATTCCCTTAGAGAGATAAAACTTATCACTAAGCTTTATTTTTAGAAATAATTATCACACTTCTAAATATTAATTTACTATAATATTTTGTCACAAATAAAAAAAGAATTATTAAAGATACTCGATATACACAATAATTCTCTTAGCACAAAAGAAAATTATTAAAATAATATTCAATTTGGACAGATCATGGAAAATAATAGCAATTAAAATTCCTTCAACATGGCTCATTTAATGAAAATCGTAAAAATATAAAAAATTCATTTATTTGAGCATGAATTCTGTATATTGTCCATGCTATTAATCATTTATTAATCTAAATAAATCAATTAAAACTATTGTTTTGAAGGATTCTAAAACTTAGGAACTCCAGGAATTCAAAAAAAAAAAAAAACTAGAAACTCAGATAAAATAGTTGACAATGTTAAAAAGAGATTCGAATATTTAAAATCTGTCGTAATATAATGAATATTTTACTTAGGTAAGTCAAAAAAGATTTATAAGATGTATCGAAAATAATTAATTTAAGGCTAAAAATGAAGAATCTTCTTGGGAAAAAAGTCTATATAATTTAAAAAATATTCAGATATTTGTTTTCTGCTTTCACATCCGCTATTTCTTATTAGAAAAATCCTTTCAATAATCTTCATCCAAAATTTCCAATCTATGAGTTTCAATTTAAATTGCAAAATTCTATCCTCATTGTCTTTTTGGAGATTCTATTACAATGCTATACAATTTGCATAAATTAATTTTCATATATCATTAAGAGATCATGGATTTTAGCTGCAACTCGAGAAGAAAGAAATATTAATTTCAGTGGGTATATCTTTCATAAATTACCAAATTTGCCACCATTGTTTTTCGAGTTTCATTGCCTTCAGTTCTCCTTCGACAATTTCATATTAATTGTTTGATATTTATTTGTTGTTTTCGGAAATTATCACGTTTGCAGTTAGTTTCATTTCTTATTTGTGAATGGTAATAATAATTTGTTCAGATTTTTCATTAAAAATACTCTCCTTCGTGATTGTTGACTTGGAATTAATATTCATCTTTTGAACTTTTTGTAAAATTATTTCTTTGATGATGTTGTCCCTTGATTGCTGAATATTTGAGATGAAATTCATTAAAAAAAGTATTATTGTTGACTTATAAGTCAATCAAAAAAATATTATTACTGATATGGTAAAAAAAAGTATTATTATTATTATTATTATTATTATTATTATTACTGATATGCTAATGGAAAAACTATAATTACTTAAATGTCAATTGTTAAAGCAGAAAAAGCTTGCTAAAACTTAAGAAATCGAGCAGAAGCAAAACTTAATTCCCTTTCCAAGGGTCAATCAACAAAATGGAGTTCGACCTCTCAATGGATTATTGATGGTAAAATATTAAAAATAAACCATGACATAACAATTTATAACGGATATGGATCGAAGGGACTTAGTGGAACATTTGAAGCGTGGTATGGAAACGACCATATGAAAGAAACTTTATCAGAAGTTGATGATATAGGTATTGCAATTTTGGGATGGATCAAATCCTGGTTTTGATTCTTTTTCTGAAAGGATTTATCTTAAAATGTATTAAATTATTAGATAGTAAACTAATTGCTAAATATTTATGTCATGAACTTATGTAAGGATTTTTATTTATTTATGAAAATCATAAACTGAAAAATTATTGTAATTAAAATTTTAATTATTTAGGTGCTAACGAAGAAATATATATAAATCATTTTCTAATTTTTATTGTTTTTTTATTGTTTTTCTCTCTTATAGACTAAAAACAGGGAGTTTCTAGATCTTTAACTTTTAGTAGATCAAACATGCAATTGCTGGTCTATATTTTTAAATGATTTTTTTTAGATAGGGATAGGGTGTTTGATGATTGCTCATCTTTCATAAAGCAACTTACTATGGGGTTTTATTTGCTTTTGGTAAAGCTATTATTGAGGCTGATACTTTGTAAAGTATCAATTCTCTTTTTAGTGGATTTAGTCTAAATATTAGAAAGCATAGAGATACTGTTTTCATCTACTGAATGCTAAGCCTATTTAATTTTATGAATAAAAGTCTTTTTGCAATTATTAAAATCTATTTATTTTTGTTTTTACCGCTCTATTTGCTGTTTTAGATATTTTTTGTGATTTGATAGATCTTAACAAATAGAGCGAGTTTTGAATTTTTATTTTTAGATTTATTTAGATTTTAATATTTCAAGATTTTTGTATTTTTTTGTCATTTACTTAATCTTGGATTCTAAATTTATTCTTAACGTCTGTTACTCTTTGCATTTTAATTTTATGAGTTGCATTTATGATTCCTTGTCATCCAAGTGAGCCTTTAACTATTAATTGTTATTTTTATAGAATAAAATCTAATTTTGATAATTTTCATGCTTGTTAGCTTTAATGTGCTCTGAATTTTTCAAAGTCATCATCATACGATTCAACTCTTCTTCAAGAATCTGCTTTTATTAATCACTGTTATTGAGCTTACTTTCTAATAATTTAATAAGACTGCACTTGCTATTGATCTATTGATCGGTTTTATCGTTTAGTTCATCTATTTTTTACATGTACTTTTATAAAATCTATTGCTCACGTGTTTTATACTCATTTTATAGTTCTTCATATTGAACTTGATAATCTTATTGCATTTAATGTATTCGCTAATCTTTCATGGAAATCAATTCTTTTAAATCTTTCCTTTATTTCTCGAGTTTTTCATTTAAATCCCTTGCTCCCTGTAATTATAATTTGATTTTCATTATTTCATCTAATTAACTCTCCAGGGTCTTATTCAATTCATTATTCTCCTGATTAAGCTTCCTAATCTAACTCATAACAATTTTACTTATGCTCTGAGAGCTTTTTAGTTTTGATCTGCAATTTCTCTAATAACGTTTATCTCTTCCTGATGCATTCTAGAAATAAATTCCCTCTCATCTGACTCCCTCTGTTTATTGATAACATCCACCAAGCTTGTCATCTGTTTCAGCCGTTCCTTCAATTCTCTATTCTCCTTTTCCAAAAAAATAATAGTGTTATTGAGGTAGTCCATTCAAATCTTAACGTATTAAAAATAATTAGAATAATGAAATCGACTATGGATCAAAATTTATCAATGTTCCCGAAACTGAATGTTTTAAACAGGCCTTGTGGCACTGACCCTCCACTGGCACCTCCAAAATACGGACTCGGGTAATCATCGGGATCATCTTATTAATTCTCTTCAATATTAAGATTTTGCAGGGAATTAACAATTCTCAATTAATGCTATAGATACCTTTTTCTGTAAATAGTAGGATTGTTATCGGACTCGGTTTTAAATCTTTTATCCCCTAAAGTAGGTATTTGTTTAAATTTAATTGAAAAGGGAGTCATCTATATTCCACTTTCCCGTCTGCTCTTGCGTTCAAGTAGGACGGGGGTACTGAGTATATTGG
>Ga0302186_10004197_pt1 | contig 10149 bp, 10 predicted proteins | sample II_Bog_E1_2_FD_198782 | JGI IMG/M metagenome (GOLD analysis project Ga0302186, IMG submission 198782) | Peat permafrost microbial communities from Stordalen Mire near Abisko, Sweden - II_Bog_E1_1 | ecosystem: Environmental > Terrestrial > Soil > Wetlands > Peat | place: Sweden: Abisko...
AATTAATATTTTTTTGTTTTTTGGAAAATGTTTAATTTTGAAGCCCCAAAAAACAATAAATCAATTTTTTTTCAAATTTTTTTCAATTTTTGTTTTTTCGGTTTATTTATAAACTTTAAAAGAAAACAAACCCCAAATGAATTTTGACACCAATCCGAATTTTTTTTCTTCTTCCTCCATTCATCGTGGAGTGTACCCTCCTTCAAATTCTTCCAAAGATGCAACGAAATCCAAAGCCTATCTAAATGCCATGCGTTCGCTTCAAGAAAAGATCAAAGAGTTGGAAAAAGAGAAGGCGTCTTGGCTGAACGAAAAACAAGAGATAATTTCTACAGTAGAAAGTGAATATCAGGAAATAATGAAGCAATACCGAAAGGAGATCGATGAATATCTTACAAAAGAGCTCGATTATAAAGAGAAGATTCGCATGTTGGAGTCGAAAAACTTGGAAAATGAGAGTAAAATCGATGATTTCGAGGCTAGAAATAATTTTAGCGAGAGTGAAACAGAAAAAAAAATCCAGGGAGTTAATAGAGAACTCATTGAGATGAAAACGCGTCTCCAGGAAGAAATTCAAATTAATGAGGATTTGAGATCAGAGATTCAAGATTTAAACCAGAAAAATAATTCAATTTCTGAAGAAAATGAAAGGAATCTCAAGGATTTCAAAGAGGAAAGGGAAGGTTTAGAAGAAAAACTAACTGATATAGAAGGCAAATATCAAGTTAATTTGTTAGAGATCCAGGAATTGAAGGGGCATTATTCTCATGAGATTAATGAATATCAGGAGGAATTGCTTAGAATTCAAGATAAATATCAAAGGGAATTGGAGACATTGCTACAGGAGAAAGACCAGTTGATTTTGGAAAATAGGAGATTTTTCAATGAATTGAATTTGAAAGATGAAGATTTGACTATGTTGAAGAGGAAATTTGAAAATCTGACAATGGAAAAGAAAAAAGATGATATGTATAAACAAATTATGACTGAATTTCAAATGTCTAGAGACAATTCTGCATTGTTTTTAAGGAACCCTAATGAATCAAGAACCACTTTTGCTAACAATGTGAGTGAAATTATCATGAAAAAAAAAGCGGACTCCATAAAAAAGAAGAGAAATCCGAATCTGAGCTCTTCTTCTGAAGAAAATTCAGAAATTGAGGATAGAAAATCGACTAAAAAAAAAGAAAACGATAGGAAAAAAAAAGGAAAAGAGAAAAAAAATGAAGATAACACAAGTGAAAAAAGCTCTGAGTCCGAAGATTTGGAATTTTTTCAGGATAGAGAAAGACAAAACATGCAAGATTTCCAAAAAAACTTCAAAGAAATCGTAACTTTGGAAAATGAAATCAAACAAACTAATCAGAAATATGAAAATCTCATGATGGAGTCGCAGGTAATTGATATTTTTTAAACATTTTGTTAAAATATTAGAATTAGGCTTCGTTGGATTCACAAGAAAAAGCGAAGATCAGACAAAAACTATTTGTGTTGAATGAAACTTTAAATAAAGCCAACGAAAAGCTTTTGTCGCTGAAAAAATTACAGTCCTCAATCAAAAACTAGAAAATTTGGATTATAAATTATATATTAAAACATAAAAACAATTTTTTAGTTTTAAGAAAATTTCGTTTTCTTTCAAATACTGTAGATGCATTTAAAATAACAAAAATTAGTCATTTTGAGTTTGCCAGAACTTTTTAATCCACCTTTAATAAAAAAAATCTTTTGAGGAACTTTTGAGTAGGAAAAAAAATTTTGAAAGTTCCTTTACTGAAATATTTCAGCAGATTTTTATGAACAAAAATCAGATTTTTATGAACAAAAATCAGATTTTTTCTTATATATTTTCTTTAATTTTTTTTAATTTTTTCAGAAATACAATAAAAAATGGCCACTTCAAAAATTTTGTTCCTCTTTATAGTTTTGTAAAAAATAGTTCAATGAATGAAAAGAAACAAAATGATTTTATTTTCTGAATGTGATCATAATTAAAAAGCCATAAATGAAGGGAAATAATAATTTTTAACAAGTTTTCCATGATTTTCATGAAAATTATTAAACTTGAAACTCTAAACTCCGTTTTTCTCAAAACTATCGATTCTAGAGACTAAATAATTTTTAGTTTTAAATTTTATACGGAACAAGTTCCTGGCCTTTTCTCTAAATAAAATTTAATTTTCTTTAAAGCACTTAAATTTATTTTAATTTTCTGGAAACATTATAATTTCTCAAATTTTATAGGAATTCATATAATAAATATTTTTATAAGATTTCTTTTATGATAGGCCAAGACAGATTCATAAATCTACCATGTTATCCAATTCTCATGAGCTATATTTCGTCATTTCCCAAAAAATAAATAAATCACTAAAAACTAAGACAGAAAGAAAGAAAGAAAAACATTTATCTCAAAGCCTTCCAGTTATGAACTTCAAAAACCATATAAAACTCAGTATTGATGTTCCAAAGCCGCTTAATTTCTCAGGAAAAAATATCTCTTTCAAATTAAATCAGGGTATCAAAATCCTCAATGAAGAAAACTCAGGTTTCTTAAATTAAACAGTCCAATAAAAAATGGTTTCTTTCTTTTCTAATAAATTAGAAATTCAGACAGAAAAACTCGAACCTTTTTTTCCAGAATCAGAGTTGTTTTCTCAAGAGTTTGCTCAAAAGTATGAGATTCTAGAAAAACTCGGAAAAGTACTAATTTATTAATAATTTTTGATTTGTATTTAACTATTGATGCGAATAGGGAGCTCAAGCTCAAGTATTTAAAATCCATGAAAAGAAAACTGGTCGGATTTTAGCAGGGAAAATTTATATGATAAAAGACCCAGAATTGATTCAAATGGTAATTTATTTATTTTTCTAAAGTATAAAACTTAATAAAATAGATAAAAATGGAAAAAGAAATTGTTTCATCCCTTTCACACCCAAACATCATAAAATATGAAGATTATTATGAAGATTCTGCATCTCATTGCAAAATATTATTCACTGAATTTTTTGAATCCATCCAACTTAGCAAATTTATTCTTCAGTCAGAATTAAATAATACAACAAATAACAAAATCGTTGCTCAAATTTATGATGCATTGAAGTATTTGCATGAAAACAATATTATCCATCAAGACTTCAATGCTAAAAACATCCTCATCAATCCAAAAAATCTCAAAATTAAAATTGTCGATTTTGGAATCTCTAAAAAAGAGCACAAAGAAGAAATAATCTGGAGTCCTCAAGGAAACATCAAATATCGCCCTCCACTTTTCTTTCAAAACTACAATAATCGCTACTCCACTGATATTTGGAGCTTTTGTCTTGTGGTTTTAAGTATTTTGATGAAGAAACTCATGACAACAAAAAATACTTTAAAATTAATTGACAAGAAAAAGAAAAAATGTTTAGATTTATTGAGTCTTTATTCTGACAATCACGAGGAAATTAATGGAGTTTTGGATTTTTTGGAAACAGTCTTGTTTGCAGAATCCAAAGAGACTGAAAACAAACATGATAGTCCTTTAAAATTGTTTGAATTGAGGTGCAAAAGTTGAATGTAGGGATGGACTTTGAAATTTTATATAATTAATCTAATAAATAGTTATTTATTTTCTTTTCTAATTGTTTTTTTACTTAAAAAAGTGCTTTGAAAATTCTAAAATACTTAATTCATTGTGGAATTTTTTTTATTATTAAAAAAATCATTGAAAATATTTGTTTTGTTTTTTCATATTTATAGATGAATTTATTTTAAAATTGGAATTTTTTTTATGATAAAAAAATTATTTTTTTTTCATCTGTTTAAGAAATAGAAAATGAATATTTTTTTTAAATTCACCTTTCAAATAAAAATATTGGTTTGATGCTATTTGATAAAGAATTCCTCCTCATTTTTTAAAACAAAATCCTTTAAATATTAATTAGAGAAAAAAACTTTCGTTATCGGCCATACTAAGCCTAAAGCACCGGATCCCACTCGAACTCCGAAGTTAAGCGGCTTAAGGCGTGGTTAGTACTAAGGTGGGGGACCGCTTGGGAAGTCCACGTGCTGATAACCCTTTTTTTGTCTTAATGTTTTTTTATTTTGTTATTTTCAAATGCACTCACAAAAACGAAATCTTCATCATTTTATCCTCCTTTCATTTATTTTATCCCTTCTTGTTGAGAAATATAAATAAATATTTATTGTGGCTGCTCTTTTAAATAATGACAAAAAAATTTTTGTCGGAGGGAATTCCAAAAATGGAAATAAAATCTTAAAAGTTCTTGTGTTTGCATTCAGGAGAATCAAAAAAAAAAAGCCTTTTATTAAAAAATGAAAATCCTGTCTCAAACATCTTTTTTATACAAATTTTTATAAGATTTTTTAATTGCAGAATAGTTTGTTCAGATCATTTTTTTTCCGAAAAAAACCTTTTTTAAAAATTTCATATTGTATTTTTGGCTTCTTCTACCTTATAATTCATTTTTCAATGCAAATTATAACAAATGTTTCGTTAAACAAAAAGATCCTTAACATAATTTTTTGATCAAAAATTACACTTTGACAAATAAAAACAATATTATAATAGTTAATAAATTTTATTTTTTTGCAATTTCTTTAATAATGCATCTTCAAGTCAACCCAAAAGGAGGTTTTTATCTTTTCTTTTCATTTTTCATATAAAAAAAATAGAGTTTCATCCCCTCTCTTCTGAAAATGAAAATGAGCCTGAAGAAAGAAAAGATTCAAAAATGTTAAGCCCCAAACAACCTTTAGATGATTCTGTGAATCGAGTCTTTGATGAAGAAGAGCACATTCCGCTAAAAACCAAATCTCACGAAAATCCCCCTTTCCGGTCTGTTTCGATAAAAGCCAAAGATTCTCAAATTCAAATAGTTAGAAGAAACATAGGAGAGGAGCCAGTTTTTCATGAAATCTATAAATCGACATTAAATTTTTTTTTTTCATTAGGTGAATATAAGGAAAGATGAATTGGAGGCACGATTAAATTATGAAAAAATGTGTTTGACGATCTCTGAGAATCATGCTAGAAATGAACGAAATCAAGAATATGGATGCCAAGAGGTATGTTGTAATTTTGATGCAGGGTATCATTTTTGCTGTGGAACAAGCAAAAAATCAGACTTCGCCAAATTTGGCGTGGGCATCACTTTATATTTCAAATTCGTGAAATATTTGATTTGTTTTTTCCTCTTTTTTATGATTCTGTCCATTCCCACAATTTATTTTAATGTTGAAGGTTACAATTTCAAGCATTAGTTTGTTTATTTATTTTATTTTTAGCTGCTCTCAGCAATAATGAACTTAAGATAAATTCATATTCCCATTTGTTTTTCTCTACAACAATGGGTGCTTTAGGTTATAATTCTTTGCTTTGTGGCCAAAGCAGTAGCTACTATAATAATGGCACCATATCGTTTGATTGTGGAGAAGGTTTTCTTTCTCAAACCCCTTGGACTTTTGCTTTAATAAAACCACAGAATATTCAAATCGATGGATGTTTATATTTGGGAGAAGTATAAAATTGTTTTATTTTCACACATTTTTAAACTCTTCAAATTATTTAAAGAATGATTTAGACATGACTTGTAATAACCAGAACGCATTTCTTCAGATGTATAATGAAACATGTCTGAACCAAACAAAATGCTCATTTTCAATTGACCAGGCTTTTTTCTTAAATACACCTGATTGTCAACAGAAATTTAGCTCATCTTATGCCTATTTCAATTCATTTTGCGAACAAAACACTTTGACTCTTTCTTATGGGGGTGAAATCCAACGATCCTGGATTCCAACCATTATTACTTCACTTGATGCTGCCATTGTAATCCTTTATGTTTTCATGCTTATTTCGTAAAATTTCTTAAAAAATAAAAAAAAAATATATAACGATTCGAAAGATTGAAAGCTTCACAAGACAAGACGATTAATGATGTTCTAAGAAACTCTCTATCTCCTTCATTGTTTACGTTGGAATTTTCCAATTTGCCGAGAAATTTAGATAAAGAAACATTGATTGTTGATTTATGGAAACATATGGAAAAAACCATGAATCAAAGCAAAAAGTCTAAGGATCCATTCAATGTTGTTGATATTCAATTGGAAGAAAAGAATCTCGTTATTGGTTTAGAAGATCAGAAAGGACAGTTGATCAAAAAGGTAACATCTAAAAATTTTAAAATAAATAAATTTGATGAAAAGAGAAATAAATTAATGAGAAGATGGGCGAAGAAATACGATTCAAAAAAAGAACTTCCTCAATTTTTTCATTTAATAAATTTGAAGAATTTTTTAGAAAGCTCAACACACATCACAAGTATTAATTTCTAAATATATCTATATGAAAACAATTTTAAAAGAAAAGGATGAAGCGAAAAAAGAATTAATGCTCATTGAAATTTTGGAACATAATGCAGGAAAAGTTGAAGAACAAATCATCAAGGCTGAAAAAGACGTCAATCTTGTATTTAAAAGAGGTTGGGTTACTTTTGAAACAATCGTGCAAAGAGATTGCGCATATGATTATCTCTTCAACACATCCTTTGATAGATGTCTTGCCAAAATATGTTGTTGCTGTAGATTATGTATGGATGATAGAAAAAAATTGTAAATTTAAAGATAAATAATTAATCCTTAATTTTCTTCTAGGTTTCACAAAAAAGAATTGGTTTGCAATATTGCCCCAGACCCAACCAATATCTTGTGGTTAAATATTGATGTAAGCAGAACATCGAAAATTTTGCGAAGATTAGTCAGCATTATTTTAACTTTCATTTTATTGATTGGAAGTAAGTTTTAAATTCAATCATCCTTTAATTTTTATTTTGAACAGCAATGGCGCTCATAGTCTATATCAAAATTGAGCAACAAAAATTCCTTGGAAATTATCCCACTGTTGATTGTTCTCAATATACAAATGTCTCAAAAGAAGCTGTATTATTTTTATAATTATTTGATGTCATTCACACATAATCAATTCATCATTCTAGGTCGAAAGTGAATATTTGTCCAATACAAAGCTTGGATTACTAGAATGCTATTGCGATGTAGATCTTTCGGATCGATTGCATGAAGAATTCAACATCAATGGAAATAATATGGAATTGTGCTACTTATGGTTCAAACAAAGCATTTTCCTCAACGGATTGCCTTTTGTCATCGCTTTTGTCATAGTTTTCATCAATGTTATCATTCAAAGGATTTTCCAAAGTTTGCAAATTTTCGAAATTTCCTCATAAATTAATTTTTAAAGGTCTCAGCCAATTTGAAAGACAACGTTATTGGTCTACAGAACTTGCTTCTCGAGTTGTTAAGATTTTTATTGCACAATTCTTGAATACAGTACCATCATAAAATTATTATTAAAATATGGATTTGATGACAAAAATTAGGCCATTATTTTGCTTATTATGAACATAAACTTCGGAACATCTGGATTTGGGGGAATGCTGCAAGATTTAATTAAAGGGAAATATTACGATATTACTCCGATGTGGTTGGAGGCAGTAGGACCAATTATCATTCTGACGATGATCATAAATATTTTCAGTACACCTGCGTTTGTCTTATTATTCCACGCCCTGCGTTTATGTTCAAGAGCCAAAGATCAAGGTAATTTTTGTTTAATTGATATAAGGTTTTATTTTGCGTTAAGGATGTAGATGCGACAGAAGAAGATCAAAGAAAAAGACACAATCTAGTTATGAGCAATTATACTTCGGACCAGAATTCATGATTGACTTTAGATATGCTCAGGTTTGTTTTATTTCCATTTAAATTTACAAAATTTTCAAAAAAATTTAGATATTGACTTCAGTTTTTGTATGCTTTTTGTATAGTTCAGGTCTTCCGGTTTTATATTTCACTACCTTTTTGCAACTTTTGATTATGTATTGGATTGATAAAATCTTTTGTAATTTTCAAATAAATTTTTAATTTTTGATTTTTTTTCTCTGGAATCTAAAGTGCTCAGAGTCTGCAGATTACCTAAAAACATCGATGAAAGGATTGAAAGATTTGTGAGGGATATGATGTATGTGATATTGATTCTCCATATTTTGTTTGCTCTATGGATTTATGGAAATTCGAACATTTTCCCTCAAGTTATTTAAGAAAATTGATTCTAAAACTTAAAAAACAAATGTAGACTTTGGATATGAGTTTTTTGGATAAATACCAGGAGTATTTTAGTGATTTTTTCAGCTCAGTCAATGAAAATGCTGATTATTTCGCAATATTCAAATCCCGGATGTTGAAATCACAAAATTTCATTTTGTTTCTTTTATTAATCTTTCTCCTCGTATACATAATTGTTGGGTAATAAAAAATAAATTGCAATTTATTAAAATATTGTAGGTTTTTTCTATGGCGACCTTTGAAAAAATTGTTTTCATTATGCATAGCCGAATATTCATTTAAAGGGTTTTTCTCTATCAAGAATAAATTGGGAAAAATGAATTATTTCACAGGTTCCTTCCGATTATTATTTTTCTAAATCAATTTAATTTTTTGAAATTTCAAGTGCTTTCTTCTGAACAATTGCAACGAGAAAGAACCTTATGCAAAATTACTTTATATGAAAAGGAAAGCATTATCAAGCCAGAATATAAACAATTATTGTTGAAGAGAATCAATTTTATAGATAAAGAACTAGATCGCAGAAATTTGGAATCGAAAAATGAATTGGAATTCAAATTTATCGGTTTGCCATCATATGATTTGAGAGTATTTTATATAATGACTTCAAAAAAAAAATTTAATTTTAGGAAAACCCAATATTTAAAGACATATATGCAATTGACGAGTATAACGTTTAATATAATTAATTTGTTTTTTTGACGTTTTTTATTGCAAAAGGAATTTATTAATTTAAAAAACCAGATATTGTAATTTTTATTAATGTATTTGTGTTTTTACCACGTGCAACTTTCATCTTTTTTCTTGTCTTCATAACTTTTCTTCGTTCCATCAACTAGAATTTTTCTAAAAGTCAAACTCACTCTTCTCCAATTCAATCCACGGTAATATTTTTCCTTTGTTTTTGGATTATCATAATGTTTCATTGCCGTGATCCCATGTTTCCATTTATATCTAGCATCATCTTTCATTACATAAAGGCTTCTATTTTCCATTAGAAATTTTAAATAGACCCTTGGTTCATCAACCAATTTCATTGTCATATAGCAAGGTTCTATCAAACTGAGCCCGGCAATAACATCACCAAAAGCTTGAAAATCATCCAAATGACTAGCAATTCTATGATTCCCAATATATTCATTCACCAAACATTGAGTTGGCGGATCATTTTTTGGAAATATACAATCATTTATCATTCTTTCAATCAGGAAATCAAAACTCTTTAAAGATAAACACACGTCGTTCACTTGATCAATTGGTTGTAATGTTCCAAGGTTATGTCTGGTGTGATAGTATAAAAAGCCGTAATGTTGTTGTCGTCGACGAATTTCCTTTATCCAAGGATTGCCATCAATTATTTCTAATAATTTGTCAGATTCCAATGGAGAGATATAGTCTGGATAATAAAATAATCCAGGAATTTTCACGGGATCTGGTGCGGGGATTGATTCAGATTCGTAATAGATTAAATTTGAAGGGCAAAATATATGGGATGGAAATGAATCAGGTTCCATTGGCAATGAATTCAGAACAAAAAAAATTATAAACTACTTTTTGGATTTAACATAAAAAATAGAAAAAAGATTCTGTAAAAAAAAAAGTTTTTATTTTTGTTCTTGAATAATTTTTTTTTATCAAAATGTTTATTTCAAATTTATAAAAAGAAATAAATTAAAAATAATCTGAATTTTCAATCCACTTTTCAAACAATGGCTTGTTTTCACTAACATTTCCAATTCTGAAAAATTAATAAAGCTATATTTGTTTTTAGTCTTAAATAATTCAGATTTAAAAATGGTCTGAACAATTAAATTAATTTTTGATTTTCTTCATAGAAATATCTTTCATAATTTCTTAACTCTTCAGGATACAAATCCTTCCAATCCAACAAATCTAATTCAAATTTTTTTTTATCTGGAAATTCGTTCTCAATTCTTAATTTCAATTCATTGATTGGAAATTTCGCCAACTCAAATTTTTCATCAAAGATTTGAAGAGTTTCA
>Ga0302186_10004199_pt1 | contig 10149 bp, 6 predicted proteins | sample II_Bog_E1_2_FD_198782 | JGI IMG/M metagenome (GOLD analysis project Ga0302186, IMG submission 198782) | Peat permafrost microbial communities from Stordalen Mire near Abisko, Sweden - II_Bog_E1_1 | ecosystem: Environmental > Terrestrial > Soil > Wetlands > Peat | place: Sweden: Abisko, Stordalen...
GCCGAAGTGCTGCTGCAGGAGATACGGGATACGGAGAACCCGGTGATCTTTGTGCAGGATTATCATTTCGCGCTGTTGCCGCGGTTGATCAAGAATGCGCGGCCGGATGCGCGAGTGGCGATTTTTTGGCACATTCCGTGGCCGAATCCAGAGTCGTTCAGCATATGCCCGTGGCAGGCGGAATTAGTGAATGGATTGCTGGGCGCGGATGTGATCGGGTTTCACCTTCAGTCACATTGCAATAACTTTCTGGATACGGTCGATCGGACGCTGGAGGCACGAACGGATTGGGAGCACTTCAGTATCCGGCGCAACGGGCATTTGTCCTGTGTGCGGCCTTATCCGATCAGCGTAGCTTGGAACGACACCGAACTGTCCAGAGGCGACGGCAAAGCTAACGGGAGTGCCGGCAAGATGGCAAAACTTCAACTAGCTGAAACTCCTGCGAAGAAAAAGGAGCCGGGCCTCATGGTTGCGGATAACGACGGTTGGGCCGTGGAACCGAGTCCGGTGCATCGCGAGCTTCGGATTGAAGGCATGCAGCTTGTGCTTGGTGTGGACCGCATGGATTACACCAAGGGTATTGTGGAGCGATTGCTGGCCATTGAACAACTGCTGGAAGAGCAGCCGTGGTATCGCGAGCAGATAGTGTTTGTACAGATTGCATCGCCCAGCCGAACGGGGATTTCGACATACGCGGATTTGCGTGTGCAGGTGGAAGAGACGGTTGAACGAATCAACCGAGCCTTTCAAACGACGCTTTGGAAACCCGTGATTCTGATTCAACGGCAGTGCAGCCATGACGAAGTGGAGCGCTACTATCGGGCGGCGGAGGTTTGCCTGGTGACCAGCCTGCATGATGGCATGAACCTGGTTGCAAAAGAATATGTCGCCGCACGGAACGATGGCGATGGAGTGCTGGTGTTGAGCAAATTTGCTGGAGCCTCACAGGAATTACGAGACGCGCTGGTTGTCAATCCCTATGACGTTGCGCAGGTGCGGGACGCGATTGCAACAGCATTGAAGATGGCGCCGGAGGAGCGTCGATTGCGGATGAAACGCATGAGGCAACAGGTGAAAGACCACAACGTATATCGCTGGGCGTCAAATATTCTAACGGATGTTTGCTCGGTGCGGATTGAGGATGAGGTTCTGGCGGCTACCTTGAATCGCCCACCGCAGAGGAAACGGGCGTAGCGGTGCCTTCGATGCGGGAACAGAACATCGGATAAACACATAGCTCAGTTGGCAAACAAAGAGGATCAGTTACACGACTTCGTCGTGAAATTGATCCTCTCTATTTTTTGGGTCTGAATGCGGCCGGCAGCCGTGCCCTCCGCGCATCTACACCGGACGAAGCTGCAAGGGCGACACTGGCAAGCGGGTACGTTTCTTTCCGGCTTCTGTACCGGTCCCTTACAATCGCTTGGCTGCGAATGAAGGCATTGAACGGAGGACGAATGGGAGCGACACGGAGAGAATTTATCTGGGGAACGTTGGGAGTGGCTGTGGCCGGAAAGCTGAGCGCGGCGGCAATGGCGGATGCTGGGCTGGGCGTCGATGCGAAGGGCGGTGCGGAGGCGGATCCGTCTTATGGGTCAGGCAGCTTTGGGACTTGGATCGAGGATGAGTTTGGGCTGCCGGCATTCCGGTACACAGCGAATCAGACAACAGATCCGCACGCGGCGACGGATGTGCGGCCGGGGATTCTGGGGCCGAGGGAACATATCCACCAGGTGGGAAACGACCGGATCACGGCGCTAGCTTCGAACTATGGGCATGTGCGGGCGCGACAGGACGAGGGATGCCCGAAGATTCTGAACGATGTTGACCCGGAGAGGAGCCAGTTTGGCGGCGGGCTTGGGTATCTGACGGATGGCAATGAGACGCTGAGCACTTACTTTGACGGGACCGATGCGGGGTTCGAGCGGGTGTTTGGCGTGGGCTACTACCGCAAGCGGGTTGCGGGGCCGAGCTACAAGGTGGATCAGATGATCTGGGCGCCGTTTGGGGATGACCCGGTGCTGGTTTCGCAGGCGACGGTAACGAATAAAACGAATGCCGCGGCGACGGTGCGCTGGGTGGAGTATTGGGGATGCCAACCGTTCGAATTGTCGTTTCGCCCGTTCATTGAATCGATGGCGGGGGGAAAGTCCATGCTGCAATTGCGACGGGAATTTGGACGTCAGTTCGAATCCACCGTGACGCGGATGGATGGAATGCGTGGTCTGAAGGATGCGAAGCGCTTCGCCGGCCGCACGGCGGAGGATGAGGCTGCGTGGGAACGGGCTAAAGGAATTTTAGCGAGAATGCAGAACGGGTTCATTTCTCCGATCGGGGAATTGCGGCCGGGGACGGATTTTGACTCTCTGAAAATGCCGGAGACGTTCCTGGTGTCGCTGGACGGGCCGGCGATGGGAATGAGTGCGGACGCGGCGGCATTTTTTGGAGCGGGCGGGGCGGCCCGGCCTGATGGATTGCAACAACCGCTGAGCGAGATAAAGGCGCGTGACGGTGCAGCGACCGGGTTTCTGCTAGAGCGTAGGTTGGAACTGGCCCCAGGGGAAAAACGGACGGTGAGTTTTCTGTATGGGTATCTTCCGGAGGGCTTCGAACTGGAGACATTGATTGCGAAGTATACCGATGCGACCGCGGCAGGGTTGAAGAAGTCGAGCGAAGAGTGGAAGCGGCGTGGGATGCGCTTCGATGTGCCTGCGGAGCCGTGGATCAAACGCGAGTCCACGTGGAACCATTACTACTTGCGGAGCAGCCAGACATTTGACGACTACTTCGGCGAACACATTCTGAACCAGAACGGGTTCTACCAGTACACGATGGGGTTTCAAGGAGCGGCGCGTGACCCGCTGCAGCATTGCCTGCCGTTTTTGTTCAGCGACGCGGAGATTGTGCGGAGCATTCTGCGTTACACGTTGAAGGAAGTGCGGGACGATGGTTCGGTTCCGTACGGGATTGTGGGACACGGCGTGGTGGCGCCGTTGATCTCGGACAAGGCGAGCGACCTGCCGTTGTGGCTGCTGTGGACGGCGAGCGAATACGTGCTGGCGACGCGGGATGTGGGCTTTCTGGATGAACGAATTCCTGCGCGCTTCTCTGCAACGGCAGGGCAGACGGAGAGCGTTCGAAAACTGCTGGAGCGCAGCTATCGGCACCAGGTGGACCATGTGGGCGTGGGCGAACATGGGGTGGTGCGCATGCTGGCGGATGACTGGAACGATGGGCTGCTGGCGACCTGGGCGCAATCGGCAATGGGGGAAGCGATTGAGCAGGGCGAAAGCGTGCTGAATGCAGCCATGGGGGCCTGGGTGTTTGACGAATATGCACGGATGTTGCGGTATGCGGGGGATGGTTCAGGGGTTGCCGAGGAAGCGACGAAGAGTGCGGAACGGGATCGAGTGGCGGCGCGGGCGCAGTGGAATGGGAAGTGGCTGAAGCGGGCCTGGCTCGGTCCGAAGCTGGGTTGGTTGGGAGACGAGACGCTGTGGATTGAGCCGCAACCGTGGGCGATTCTTGGGGGTGTTACATCAGCGGAGCAGAGCCGGGAGTTGGTTAAGAACATGGATACTCTGCTGAGGCGGGGGCCGCTGGGCGCTGCGCAGATGAGCGATGGTCCGGACATGCGGTCGGGCGGGTCGAGCGTGGGCACATTGGAGCGGGGAGCGATATGGCCCTCGCTGAATCAGACGCTGGTTTGGGCGCTGGCGGGGATGGACAAGGAGATGGCGTGGGATGAATGGAAGCGGAACACGCTGGCAAAACATGCGGATGCTTATCCGAATCTTTGGTACGGGGTGTGGAGCGGGAATGATTCCTATAACTCGACGCTGAATAGGAATCCTGGTGGGGCGGCGAATGAGCAGTACTTCGCGGGGACGGATTTTCCGGTGCTGAATCTGCATGCACATGCTTGCTTTTTGTACTCGGCCACGAAGCTGCTGGGGATTGAGTTTACGGAGGCTGGGGTGAAGATGAGGCCGGCACTGCCGGTGGGAGCGTATCGGTTTGATTCACCGCTGCTGGGTTTGGTGAAGACGGCGGCGGGTCGGTATGAGGGCTGGTATGCGCCTTCGCGGGCGGGGAGTTGGACGTTGGAAATTGCGTTGCCGGAGGGCGAGGCTGCGAAGATCTCGCACGCGGAGGTGAATGGGACGCGGGCTGCAGTAAAGAGGTTGGATGGCGGGACGATTGTGCTGAAGGGGACGAGTTCCGTGGGCGGAGCACTGCGGTGGTCGTTGGGGTAGATCCGTTCGCCCACGATGGCGCTGAAAGCTAGAAGCGGTAGCGGAGGGCTAGCTGCATGAGCCTTGGAGCTGCGGCGCTCACGGCTTGGCCGAAGCTGGTGGAGGAGATGTTGCCTTCCACACTGGCGGCGCCGAAGAACTGGGCGTGGTTGGCGATGTTGAAGGCTTCTGCGCGGAGTTCGAGGGCTCGGCTGTCTTGCACGAAAAGGCTGCGTGAGACTGTGGCGTCGAAGTTGTCGCTGCCGGGGCCGGAGAAGAAACGGCGGCGGGCGTTGCCCAAGGTTCCCAATGCAGGAAGGGTGAGCTGTGACGCGTCGAATACGGGTTGATTGCCGCGGGGGTTGGTGTGGAGGGAAAGCGTGCGGCCGGACCAGGCGGGCGTGTCTACACCATTGTTGTTGATGCCGTTGGGAATGGTTCCGAGGAGCGACGTGTCGTTGTTGTTGAGGAGGGTGACGGGTAATCCCGAAGTAAAGCGGGCGATGCCCGAGACTGCCCAGCCGGAAGCGATGGCGTGGATCAGGCCGTCGCACTTCGGCGCGGGGAGCGCGTACTGGAAGCTGCCAACGAAGTTGTGGCGGAGGTCGAATGCGGAAAGAGCGCGGCTGAGCGAGGGATTGACGGGGTTGACGGGTTCTGGCAGACCGCTGGATTGGTCAATCGACTTGGAATACGTATAGCTGGCCAGGAGGTCGAGTCCGCGGGCGCGGTGGTTGAGGGTGGCTTCAAGGGCGTTGTAGTTGGCGTTGGCGATAGTGCGCTGCTCTTCGACGGAGCCGAAGGCCGGACCGAATTGGGTGCGGGCGGCCTGCTCGTTAAAGGGACCGCATGCAGAGTCTAGCGACAGGCAGAGCACGGGGTTGGCGGGGTTGGCTTCCTCAAGCACGAGCAGGTGATGGGATGAGGTGCCCACGTAGCTGACGGTTGCCAGCGTAGAACTGCTGAACTGGCGCTCGATACTGGCCATCCAGTGTTGGGCGTAAGGCGTTACGTCCTTGGGGTCGACTGCGGGGATGCCGACGAGGGGTTCGAACTGGGCCCAGTTCACCGTGTCATTTGGATTGGAGCGGCTGGCGCCATACGCGACCTTTTGCAGGGGGAAACGCTGGCCAGCATCGGCACCGGTGGCGGCTACTGTGAAGGGCGAGGCGAAGAGCGGCGGAGCGGCCGAGGTGTAGGTGTAGCCGTACGGCGGATTGGCGCTCATGATGCCGGCAGAGAGGCCTTCGTAGGCGGTATAGAAAATACCGTAGCCGAGACGGATGCTGGTTTGGCCGGTTGCGCCCGTGAGCTTCTGCAGGAAGGGCGTGGAGGTAGTAGGTGTCCATGCAATGCCTGCACGGGGTGCGAAGTCATTGCGGGCGGCGGCCAGAGAGCGCGGGACGCCGGGATCGCCAGGAAAGACGAGACCAAGGGGCGCACCAGGAAAGACCTGGGATTGCTCGCCCTGAACGAGGGTCTGGAGTTGGTTGTACTTCTCAAGCCAGGGACGGATGCGGTCAAGCCGGACGCCGTAATTGAAGGTGAGCTGGCTTGAGACCTTCCAGCTATCTTGCGCGAAGGCGGAGAGGTAGATGTTGCGGTTGTAGAAGCTGCCGGCCTGGCCCTGCGTGTAGCTGGAGGTAACGCCGAGGAGGAAGTCGGCGAAGTCGATGCCGGTCTCGGAGCCGTTGAAGGCAAAGCTGCCGTTGAAGATGGTGTCGGGGTGGGTGTTGATCTGGTTGGAGTGGATTTCTCCGCCAAACTTGAGGCCGTGCTTGCCGTAGATGCGCGAGAAAGCGTCGGAGACTTCGTAGATGTTTTCGGCCTGCACAATGGCCGTAGTGTCGACTCCCATCGTGAAGTCGTTGAAGGCGACGTTGGCGATGCCCTCGGTGGAAGGCTTGAGCGCAACGATGTTTGAGAATCCTTGTGACTCGAGTGATGGGCCGACACCGCCGACGGGCTGGCCGACGGAATTGGCGTTGCGCATGTAGCTGAGATGGAATTCGTTGAGGGCGTTGTCGCCGAAAGTGATGGAGTGCTGAAGGGCGACGAGCTGTGCCAACCCGCTTGATGTCGCGCTGAAGCCGGGGACGCTGGCTCCGCCCGTACCAGTGGGATAGGGATTGAGGAGCGAGTAGCCATCGAGGAAGTAGTAGGCGCCGAGGGTGCCCTTGCCGTGGGTCCAGTCGAGACGGAGAGCGCCTTTGTTGTCCTGGAGGGTTTCGGCTTCGGATGAGGTTTCAAAGACGCCGACGCCGGCGTTGGGCGTGGGGATGGACGCTAGCAGGGATTTAGCGGGGGCGGACCAGGCGGACTGGGGGATTTGGCCCGTGGAAAAGACTTGCGCATACGGTTCGCCCGTGGTGACGGTTTGGCCGAGGGAGCTGGAGAGCATGGAAGCAAGGTAGGGGCCACTGACGCTGCCGGTGAGGGGGCTCTGGCTGAAGTTGCCGGCGCGCTCGGCGGTGGAAGGGACGGCGATGTTGCCGGTGTCGATGCCCTGGGTGAGGCGAGTGCCCTGGTAGTCGGCGAAGAGGGCAACGGATTTGTGGAAGGGCGTTCCGCCGATCGTGGCGCCGAACTGGTTCTGGCGGAAGGCGGCGCGGTTTTGCGAGAAGTAGTTCCGAGCATCAAGGGCAGTGTTGCGGAGGAACTCAAAGGCGGAGCCGTGAAGGTGCGCTCCCCCGGATTTGGTGACGACGAGGACCTGACCGCCGCTGGAGTTGCCGTACTCGGCGTCGAAGTTGCTGGTGAGGACGCGGAAGCTATCAATCGAATCCAGATTGGGCACGATCGAGGTACCCATGTTGACGTCTTCCTCCACGTCGCTGCCGTTCACCCTGAATCCGTTTGACGCTTCGCGCTGGCCGCTGATGGAGAGATTGCCGGGGTTGGCGTTTCCCGATGGCGGGGTTGAGGCGACGCCCGTCATGATGACGGCGCCGGGCTGCGCGGTGCTGGTGGGGACGATGCCGGGCTGCACGGCCATGAGATCAGTAAAGCTGCGGCCGTTAAGCGGAACGCCTTCCATCTTTTTGGAATCGAGGGTTTCGCCCAGTTGCGTGCTGGTGGTTTCGGCTGCGAGGGATTCAGCGGTGACTTCAACGGTTTGGGCGTTGACGGCGATCTGGAGGGGCAGGTCGAGGTTAGCTTCAGGTTGGGCGTCAGTGAGGTTGGCGGTGACGGCGAGGGGCGTGAACCCGTCGGCGGAGATTTGGAGCCGATAGCTGCCGGATTCTGCAACGGTGACGCGGAAGTCGCCCTCGGCACCGGCGACGGCTTCGATAGCGGGCTGGTTGGCGGGGAGGATGGTGACGCGGGCGTTGGGGATGCGGCCGCCGGTGGGGTCGTGGACGATACCGGCGATGGTGAACGCCGGGCCGGCGAGGAGCAAGTTTGCATAGCCACCAAGGGCGAAAAGAATGAGGACGAAGATCAAACGGTGTTTCACAAACAACGCTCCTGATTTGGGCAGTTCTCAACGGGGAACCAGGGAGCCCAATATCCGACTGATTCGGTCTTCTTTTAACTTACGATTGATTTGGTCGGCATCCATGTGATTTGCATCACGCAGATCGGCTTTGGTTTTGTGGCCTGAAATGGGCATCAACCGAGGCCGTGGTCAAGCGAAACCGCTGAGCGGATCTCCCCGAAACGATTAACGATGGATATACGACTGAATTAGTCCTTATTCAATATACGACCGAATTAGTCCGAGATCAAGGATGAGATTCGTGATGCGAGACGCCGGAATTCAGCGGTACAATTCGAGGCCGAACGCGTCTTGAAGTGGGAGGGTGTGCGATGCGGATGGTTGTAGCTGCCCTGCTTCTTGGTGCTGGAGCTCCTGTATTTTGCCAGACAGCGGCGACAGCTCCCCCGAGCTTTGAAAACGAGAAGAAGGACCCACCCGGGGTGTTTTCGCCTCAAACGGAACTCAGCAAAGGGCCGCCGGTGTGGCATATTACGCTGGATGGGCTACTGAAGATGAATGTGCCAGGAATAGGACGGATACGGATGCCAAGTGCGCCGACGGACCCAGCTATGGTTGTGCATCCGCCGCAAGCGAGCATCGGCGTGCAGGCGCAGGGGGCGCAGGTCGCGCAGAACCTTTACCCGGGATTGCAATTGATGCCGATTGGTCTGGCGCCGGCGAAGGTCGAGCCGATTCCGACTGTCTTCCCCACCCTGAAGATGGATAAGATTCCAACGACATGGACGGAGTTCAAGGTCTCACCCATTCAGAGTGGCAACGTTGAACCTGCTGGGAAATAGCGCTGACGGAAGATGGCTAGGATTTAGGCGGCGGGACTTTCTTGCCTTCCTTTCTTGCTTCTGAGAGTCCGATGGCGATGGCCTGCTTTGGATTCGTGACCTTCTTGCCACTGCGGCCGCTTTTCAGCTTCCCTTCCTTCATGGCCTTCCTTTCCCGCTCAACACTTTTCCCGGTGGCAGGGGAGTACTTGCGCGTGGAGCTTTTCTTCGCGGCTTTCTTGGTTGCTGTGGGCATGGCGTTTCCTCCTCGACGGTCAGATGGCTGTGTGCACGAGAGTGGTTGCATTGATTGCACTCAGAGCGCATCGAGTTGAGCAAGGAGGCGCGACCGGGTTGGCTCGTCGATGAAGGCGGCGCGGAGGGCTTCTCGATTGCAGGCCTGGAGATCCTGATCGGTCCAGTGGAATTGACTGCGGAGGCTCGCGTATTCCTGCTCGAGGGTGATGTTGGTGATGGTGCGCGTGTCGGTGCTGATACCGAGGGGGACGCCTGCTCGAAAAAGGCGTTCGATGGGGTGGGATGCGTAGGTGGGGACAGTGCGGGTTTGCACGTTGCTGGTGGGACAGACTTCGAGATGGATGCGTTCGTGGGCGAGATGGCGGACGAGAGCAGGGTCTTCGATGCTGCGGACGCCGTGGCCGATGCGTGTGGGTTGAAACGCCTGTAGTGTTTCCCAGACGCTGGCGGGGCCCGATGCTTCTCCGGCGTGCGCGGTGCGAGGTAGGCCGTTGCCTTGTGCGTAGCGGAATGCTGCGATGTGGGCATCGATGGGATAGCCGGCTTCGTCGCCAGCGATGTCGAGGGCGGCAACGCGGGTGCCCTGGAATTTGTGGACGAGATGCACGGTTTGCAGGCTTTGGGCTTTAGTGAAGTGGCGGAGAGTGCATAGTATGAGGCGGGCTTCAATGCCCGTGGCGCGGATGCATTGCTCGGTGACGCGATCGACGGCGGCGACTACGGCTTCGGGCGTTAGTCCGTTAAGGAGATGGAGGAGTGGGGCGAAGCGGAGTTCGGCGTAGATAACGCGGTCGCGGGCTAGTTGCTCGAAGACGTCTTCGGTGACGATGCGGAGCGCGTCTTCAGTCTGCATGAGTTGAAAGCCGCGTGGGGCGCGGGTCAGGAAGTCGGCGAGGCTGGCGCATTGGTTGGGGGCTACGAATTCGGTGTCGTATTCCTGACGCGAGGTGGATGGCGCGAGGCGGGAGACGGCATCGTAGCTGAGGGAGCAGTCGAGGTGGAGGTGGAGTTCGACTTTGGGGAGTTGGGGCATAGGAAATTATCGCGTAATTCCCCACCAACTCATTCCGCAAAAAACGGAGGATGAATCGGGCGCAGTCTTCCTCGGCTAAGGCGTTTCCGTGAGGGCTTCAGTGGCCTTCGACATTTGAGCGGTGCGCTCGATTTTATCCCAGTTAAATGGCTTGCCGTCGATGGCGCGCTTGATGGTTTTGAAGAGGACGATGGAGAAGACTTGCCGATAGGCGAAGCGCTGGAGCCAGATGTGGAAAAGGAGCCAGCCATCGCCTTTGTTGGCGGGGTGACGGCGCTCGAGCGAGAAGGCCAGCGAGGAGGTGACGAAGTCGAGGATCAGGAAGCCGAGGAAGAAGACGAGCAGTTTTTCGAAGCTGGC
>Ga0302186_10004200_pt1 | contig 10148 bp, 7 predicted proteins | sample II_Bog_E1_2_FD_198782 | JGI IMG/M metagenome (GOLD analysis project Ga0302186, IMG submission 198782) | Peat permafrost microbial communities from Stordalen Mire near Abisko, Sweden - II_Bog_E1_1 | ecosystem: Environmental > Terrestrial > Soil > Wetlands > Peat | place: Sweden: Abisko, Stordalen...
TTCCAATTTGTCAAGCCTGTCTACCAAAGTAATAATTTTTTTTTTTTCAAGTTGTTTTGGAATCATAATTTTATTTATTTTCTTTAGAAAGTATTTCATTTTTTTTAATAATAAAAATTTTAATTTTCTCGAAAAAATACCATAAACATTCATGAACTATAAATCTTTTAATTCAAATGACAATAAATTTAAATAAACTATTAGAACTCCTTGAGGCTAAGTTTCCTTCTATTTCCTTTATTATTATAATTATTATTGACAGTCAAGCCTCCCTTATTTCCCATATTTTTGCTAATAAAATGGTTCTTAATTTCACCAAAAGTAGTATTTTCTTCATTATTTTTATCCTCATCTTCCCCTTTCCTCAATAAATTATGATATCTATACTTCTTCTGTAAATTCTGATAAAGGGTTTCTTCCTTTCTTGAGGTTTGAGCCCTTTCCTTCTCTTTATTGCTTAATTCCTTCTCTAATTTATAGACTTTTTCCTCAAATAGAAGTCTCATATTATATTGGTTTTTCTTCAAAGTCTTTATTTCTTCTTCTTGAGTCTGAGTTTTTTTCTCTGAAATATTCAAAATCTCAGTCAATTCCTTCAATTTCTTCGTAAGAATATTGATTTTCCCTAGATATTCTTGAAAATTCACGCTATTTGTGCTATAATTTAGCTCAAGAAATTCTAGCTTTTGCATATATTTCATTGAAATCTCCTCATTTCGCTTATTCAAATCTAATAAACCCTTACTAATAGCTGGGATTTCTAATGTTTTATCTTTGATTTTCGAGAATAGTTCAATAAAACCTCGAAAATCAAGCAAAAACCTCATTTCTTCTGAGAAATTCGTCATTTCTCTGAGTTTTTCTTTGATTTTCATTGAAAATTCCTTTATTTTCATTAAATTAGTCTCGTATTTTTTCTCGATTTCAGCTCTTTTCATGGTTTCGCCATTAGAAAACTCAAGCAATTCCTGATATTTCTGGCCGATTTCCTTTTGAAAGCATTGGAAGTTCTCTTCATTTTCTCGATTTCTCATCTCAAGTCTTCTATTTTCTGCTTTAAACACTTCATTTTCTTGATTTTCTGAGGTTTTTTCTTTGTTTTTCTTGATTTCCTCAGTCAAAAGCAAGACTTTGGCCTTATATTTCTTCTTTCCTTGCGATAATTTCTCTATAAGAGCCATTTTCTTCTTATAATTGGCTTTGAGATCTAAAGTTTCATTGAATTTTTCAGAAGAAACCTTTAATTTTTCCTTAAGAACCTCAAATTCAGCCTTGAGGATATTCAGGTCTTTGAGGAGTTCTTCGTTTTTCTGATTCAATTGAGCCTTTTCAAGGCTTTTTTCCTCTGATAATTGGATTTCATCCGATAAAATGAGTATTTTTTCTGAGAAGTCGTTATTTTCTTGGATCAAGGACTTATTCTTAAGATCGAGGTCTTTTAATATCTCTAGAGTTTCTCTATGTTTTTCCTCTAATTCTTTATATCTTTCTTCTATTTCTCTAAGTTTTTCTTCAATTTCTTTATCTTTTTCTTCATATTTTCTATGTTTTTCTTCAGATTTTCTATGTTTTTCTTCATATTCTCTCTGTTTTTCTTCATATTCTCTGAGTTTTTCTTCTAAATTCCCCTTTTTCGCCTTCAAATCTTGATTTTCTTCCTCAAAAGCCTTCATTCTTATCAGAATCTCCTCAAACTCTTTATTCTTTTGCCTGAAACCATTGATTTCAGCCTCTTTTCCTCTTATAATCTCTTCAAATTCCACTTTCCCTTTTGTCATCTTCTCGATATTTTCCTTATATTCTCGCATTTTCTCTGATTTCTCCTCAAATTTCTCTGTTATCTTCTGCAATATCAATACTCGATCTTCTTTTATAAATTCCTCAAAAATCTCCTTTATTCGGTCAAAGGTAAATTGTTGAGAATCCTCATCTTCTTTCAAAATCGCGATCAATTCATCGTTTTCGATCTTAGAACAGACCTTTTCTATGGTTTCGGATAAGACCCGAAATCGAAGGTCGTAAAAATCGCGGATTTCTGTGAGTTTTTGCGGTTTTATTGACATTTTTCGAAGTTTTCTGTTAATTTTTAATACGATTTTCGAAATTATTTAAAAAACAGCTTTTTTTTCATAAAAATTGTTTAATTTAATTCGGTTTTTTTCACAAAAAATGAAGTTTTTTCTTTTCTAATTAAAAATATTAAATCAATTACCTTATATTATTAACTATTTCAGACGTCTTCTGGATCGAAATATTTCTTCAATCTGACTCTGGAGTTCATAAATTCGATATCTCCCCCTTCATTTCTCTCTATTTCCTTACTTTCAACAGAATTCACAGCCAAATTCACGAAATCCTCAATTCCTTCATCTCCCCTATTAAGTGGTTTATTGTTAGGGATGGTTTTGCTCTTTTTTATGATATTTGCTAAATATTTGCTAGTTATAACGGTCATTCGATCTTGGATTTTCTTATTATTTTCAGAATTGCTTCGAATGCTATTGATTCTTTGTTTCATGACTGATTTTTTCTTATAATTATCCCCTTCCAACAGTTTCTGAGTTTCGATCCTCTCATCGAAATCAGATTGTTCGATATAAGATTGTCGAATCGAAGCCAAGCCATAGAAACTCACAAAGAAACAGATAATAAGCCTAGTGATATTCAAACTTAGCCAGAAATCCACTAGCATCGTTGAACTGTCATTACTCAACCCTTTAATATGGCAAAAATAACTGACTTCATCATGATGTATTTGATTTTCCTTAGTAACATTTCCTTTAGTCACAAAGAAAATCAATTGAATCACGGTCTGCGGAATGTCTTCTAGAAAGAATTTCACAGCAATCGCCAAAAAGCCCATACTTATATATTTTGGCTCTCCAATTTTGAAGAAACAGATCCTCTTGACTTTCTTAGAATTACCTGGACAATAACGATCTAATATATCGCCTGCCAATGTGAAATCCATCACCACAGCTAATTTTGCAATGAGGTTCCATATCCTTAGAGAGCTTTTATTATGTCTAACTGCCATGATGAGCTTATAATAACATTGGCAAAACTCACTTAATTTGAATAAATATTTCAATACCATCACGGCCACACTACCATAGAAAATCTTCCAAAACCCATAACACAGCGTCATAATAACGAAGATCATATCAGAATAAAGGTCATATCTTGCCAACCCGCCACTTATTAGATTCAAGATGTCATTGATGAAAATCTCACGTTGCCAATCCTTCTCTATGATAGCCACTTTATTGAGGAATTTCTTGCTTTGGAGCCAAAAAGTCAGCTCTAAAGCAACTGAAAACACTGTATATACGAAAAAGACCGCAAAGGAATAATAGTTATGACCAGCTAAAGTCAAAATAGTAGGCAAAAATATTGATAACAGGTTCACTAAGATGAAATCACCCGCAAAAAGCCATAAAATCATCTTAAGTGGGAATTTCTCTTGGAAATCCTCGAAATCAGATCCATAAGAAAACCGATTGGCTCGAATCACCATCTTCGAAAAGAACCAATCCATCGAATTAAAGAAAGATTGATAAAACCGATTAGAAGTTTCTTTATATCTGGCCCAATCCACCAAAGCGGCTGCCAATCCATCATTTAGAAGGTTGCTATGATTACAAGCTTCAAAATAGACTTTCTGAATATGATTTTTCTGGATTTTTCCGAGATTAGCCAAACCCACATAAATGAATTTCAGTCCAATGAGTGTGATTTTGGGGTTACGAGAAATGTCCATTGTTTCTAATTCAGTGAGATAGCCAAAACCAAGCAATTCAGCGAAATTCACACAAAACTCATCATCAAGTCGACTATTTGAGAAATCTAATGATTTTAAGCTATTTGGAAGTGAGAGATTATTGCCTCGATAATCCACATAAACACAAAATAATCTCTCAAGGATCTTGAGAGCAAGAGGACTTCTGATTCCTTTCCAATGAGTGTTAATAAAGAAGATTTGAGTATTAAGAGTCAGGATTGAGGTGAGGGTCTTATTATATTGGCTTAAGAGGCCTATGTTAGAAAGATCAAGAAGCTTGATAGAGGTATTATGACTAAAGAGATTAGTGAGGAATTCGCAGAAAAAAAGCTCATCTTTCGAGGTGAGATTATTTGAAATATCGAGATATTCGAGGGTTTTATTAGTATAGAGAGATTTGAATAAAGCATCAAGGCCAAGACTAGTGAATTTATTGGATTTTATAGAGAAAGACTTAAGTTTAGTGCTTTCTTTGAATAATTCACTTAAAGTCAAGAGATTTTCATCTGAAAAGCCATTATCATTAAGTTCAAGACTTCTTAGGAATTGATTCTTCGATAAGCCTTTCACAAAGGATCTCAAGGATTCCACATTGATGTTATTAAGACTTTTCGAGAGTCTCAAATCCTGAATCCGGGTGATTTCCAAATCTCCAAATAATCCCATAGTCCAATTATTCCTTATTAAGTTATTATTATTTAGACTTAAAATATTAAGAGTCCCTCCTTCTAATCTCAATCTTTGGAGAATTTCCTCAAAATCACCCATATCTAATCTATTATCCTCTAATATCAATTCCTTTATTTCTTTATTGTTCAAAATCTCACATAAACCTATTATCCCTTTCTTATCTAATCCCACCTTATTAAGAACCAATTTAGAGAATTCAGTCTTTCCTATAATTCCCTTTATAATTCCTTCAAATCCTATCATTAAATCACCCACTTCTATAATTTCCAATGATTCCAAAGCCTGGGTTTCTGAAAGATATTTTGCAAGGCTCTCACAAGACTTTTCCTTGAAATCGTCAAGGATTTGAAAAGAAAGACTCTTCAAATTGCCTTTATTCCTTCGAATTCGTCGAAGGAACTCGCTGATCTCCTGATCTTGTAAGGGGATATTCGTGATTTCCAGGTTTTTCAATGAAGAGACTTCAGCCAAATATTTGAGGATTCGAATGAGATCCCAAGGTTTGAATTTGGTGTCTTTGATTTTGAAGCTGATGAGATTTGAAGGTTTAGCGAGGAATTTCACTAGATTTTTGGCCTGATAATCATCGAGATTATAATTAGTGAGGTCCATTTCTTTGATTCCGCCTATTTTCTCTTGGAAAATCATCGCATTGAAGTCTTTTTGCATGAAATCATTCAAAGAAAGGTCCAGAACTTTGATGCTTATATTTTGGCTCATCAATTGAGAAATTGGATATAAGCAAGTGATATTAAGAGACGTGTTTCTAAGATAAAGATTAATGAGCTTTTTACCAGAAGACCTTAAAGTCTCACAAAGATTAGATATAGTTAAATAGCCTAAACTATTATCAGAAAGGTCTAAATGGGTTAAATTCGAGGCTTTTGTGAGAAATATACCCAAAGTCTCATAGGAATCATTAGGAAAATAGTTATTTCTGAGATAAACTTCTGATAATTCTGGGGTCTTTTGGAGATTAATGAGGAATTCAGGGAAAAAGTCTCTCAAGCTATTATTATTAAGTTCAAGGATTTTCAGTTTCTGAGCATTGGCTAATGATTTCAATAAGGGCTCTAGATAAATAGGGGCTAGAGATCCCAAAGATAGGTTATTTAGACAAAGATGTTGAAGATTCGAGAGCTTTTCAATAACTATTGAGAGATTTCTATAGTCCTTATTCGTTAATGAGGAACATTGGGAGATATTCAATTTCAAAATTAGAGCCTTTTGATTGTTTTTCAGAGCTTTTAACATAGGACTAGCGAAAAAAGCACTATTTTTCAGAGAAATCGATTGGAGATTTGAAAAATCTAGGCTTTTCTGGAGGTTTTTATCGAAAATCTGGGCAGAAACCAATTTTATTAAAGGCGAGCGAATATTGGCATTTAATGGATCAAAATCCTCATTACATGTATTCTCATTATTATTATTAGATTCTTTAGGAGAATTCAATTGATTTTTTGAGGAATTATTCCGCTTATTAGAAAAAGACTTTTTAGTGCTTCTGATAATTTCCATGAAATTTATCCCATCTAAAACCAAAGTTTCTAAGAGATTAGGCTTCTCTTCATTAAAGAAACACCCCAAAGCCTCTAAATTCAAAGGGTTGCCTGAGATTTCCAGGCTTTTTATTGAGAAATTCTCTCTCAAATCCCGGAATTTCTTTATTTTCTCGATTTCCGTCCTATTGACCTTTAAAATCTTTAGAGTCTTATTTTCATTCAAAGCCTCACAGAGCCTCTCGAACCCAGAACTTCCAATATTGTTATCTGAAATGTCAAGAATCTCAATATTTTGGCTTTTTTTCAGAAAAGCTGAGAGTTTCTCACAAGCTCGTCTTCCCAATTTATTATGAGAAACATCCAAAAACTTGAGATTTCTGAAAAAATCGAGGTTCTCACTAATCTCATCATCGAAATTATTCCTCGATAAATCGATTTTCTTATGGATTCGTTCGAAACTGGGCCCCAAATCTATTAAATCTTGATTTTCCAGGTGATTTTTCGCTAATCCGAGCTTTTGCATTTTTCCCAATCCTATAATTATTTCGTTTAATTGTTCAATCGCTTCTTTTCCTCTGATTTTATTTGAATTCAGCTTCAAATTTTCTATGAAATCACAGCTTTTATTTGTCCTGATATTCCTGCGACAAAGATCAATCTTATTGAGGTAACCCCCCAATATGCTCAATTCTGGACTAGAGATGTTATTATAACTGAGATCCAACTTCTTGATTTTCCTTTGATATTTAACTTTCGCAAGAAAAAAACCTAATGCCTTCCAACTGTTTTTTTCAAATCCGTTTTTCGCGAGCTTGATTTTCACGATATTTCGAGCTTTAACCAATCCTTCGCAATAATCCTTCACGCTTTCATTCCCCATATCGCAGAAATTCAGGTTAATTTCCTCTAGACTCTTATTATAAGTTAACAGCTCAGTCAAATCTCTGAGGTTTTCTCTTAAAATGCTGACATGGAAGAGGTTTAGTTTATAAATGTTGGGATTTTCCTTTAAAGTCCGACATATATACTTCAAACTCAGATTTGAAAGATCCGTTAAGCCAAAATTCAGACTCTTCAGCTTGATATGTTGACTTAACGCCTGCATGAGTCTTGAAAACATCAGGGCTGACATTGAAACCCCTGATAAATTCAAATCTTCTAAAGACTTATTTTCTTTTAGAGCGACACAAAAGTTCTCGAAAAGCTGAAATACGTGAAGATCCAAAGTGGTTGAGGAAGGCTTGGATTGGCTTCGCAATCTCTTTAATCTTTTGGTGAAGGCTAGTTCCTTCATTTTAGTAATGATGTTGCCATATTTGAGGTAGAACGAAGGGGAAAGAACTGGGAGAACCTTGGCTGGAGAGTGAACCGGAGATCCCTCAGGTGAATTATTATTAGAGTTGAATGGGGTAATTTCCATTTTGGGAAAGTATTTTAATAAATTGGTTTTTAATGGAATTCGATGATTTTAAAAGCTAAATTTGTTTATGCAAAATAAGAACTAATGAATAATGAAAGTTTTCCATTGCAAAAAACAAAAAAGTTCGTTTAAAACTTTTTTGAATTCTTTAATTTAATGAATTTTTTTCTCTAATTTTTAAAAAAAACTTAATAAAGTAAGAAAGAAAAAAACATCTACAAAATAATTTAATTTTGGGTTTCAAAATTTCGAACTTGATAAAATTACAAAAAAATCAGAAAAATATACGATGAGTCTTGAAGTTTTTCCTTTAGGTGCTCTTTCTTTTGTTTTTTATTGTATATCAACAATTTATTCAAGGTGCTGGACAGGATGTTGGTCGTAGTTGCCTTATCCTGAAAATTTTGGACCGAAACATCATGCTTGATTGTGGTCTTCACATGGCTTTTTCTGATAATCGAAAATATCCTGACTTCACAAAAATGACCGCTTCAAGTTTTTAAATTTTTCTTTCCAACCTCTTAAAAGCATCATCCACCCAGCCGATTATACATCTTTCATCGATTGTGTATTGATCACTCATTTTCATTTGGATCATTGTGGGGCTCTTCCCTATTTTTCTGAAATTTGTGGATATAATGGAGATATATTAATGACCACTCCAACCCGAGCCATTCTTCCTTATATGTTGGAAGATTTTAGGAAGGTAATTCTCGATACAGGTCAGCAAAAACCTGAAACCCAATCAATTGCCCTTTACACTCAGGAGAACATTAAGCAATGCCTTGCAAAAGTGAAAGTCATAAACATGCATGAGACAATAATATGCAAGGATATTAAAATCAAGGCATTTTATGCAGGTCATGTGCTTGGGGCTTGTATGTTTTATATTGAATATAAGGGAGTGAAAGTAGTTTACACTGGGGATTTCAATTCGAATGCTGATAGACATTTGGGCCCCGCATGGATCGAAAAATTGCATCCTGATCTTTTGATTAGTGAAAGCACCTATGCGACAACAATTAGAGACTCGAAAAGAGCACGAGAAAGGGATTTCTTAAAGGAAGTTCAAGACACTATTGATAATGGAGGGAAAGTCCTAATACCAGTTTTCGCTCTTGGTAGGGCCCAGGTATGGAATTTTTTAATGAAATTAATTTTAAAAGAAATTTTAAATGGAATTTTGAATTAAATTTTTAATGGCATTTTTATGAAAATTTAATAAAATTTTAATGAAATTTTATTGAAATTTTATTGAAATTTGAAATTTAATTAAATTTTAATGGGAAAGTTTTTATTTGGTATTTTAGGAACTGTGCATTTTGCTTGAAACGTATTGGAGCAGGACAAAAAATAAGGTTCCTATCTATTTCGCGGCTGGATTGATAGACAAGGCGAATTTTTACTACCGACTGTTTGTGAATTGGACCAATGAGAAAATTAAAAGCACTTTTACTTCAAAGTTTGATTTTTCCTTAATATTTCCTTATTTTCAATTTATTTGATACAAGCAACATGTTTGATTTTAAATACATTCATCCATTCGATAAAAATCTCATCAAAAGTTCACAACCTATGGTTCTTTTTGCGACCCCTGGCATGCTACACGGGGGGTTATCTACCCAAGTTTTCAAAGAATGGTGTCATGAGAAAAAGAATACTTTGATCATCCCTGGATATTGCGTGGCAGGGACCTTAGGCAATAAACTTTTGACTGGAGTGAAGAGGTTTTTTTGTAACTTTTCAGATGATAAAATTTTTAAAAAATAGCATAAATATTGATAAAAAAGATTATGAAGTCAATATGAAAGTGAAAAATATGTCATTTAGCGCACATGCTGATGCCAAGGGAATCATTCAAATGATAAAACATGTGCAGCCGAAAAACGTGATGCTCGTTCATGGCGAAAAAGCAATAAATTTCCTTAAAATTCTTCTAAATTTAAATGGATTTTAGAAAAAAATGGAATTCCTTAGCGAAATCATCAAGGAATATTGCCAAATCCCTTGTCTTTACCCTGCAAATTTCGAAAGATGCGTTATTGATTGCTTGAAAGAAAAGAAAGAACTTATTCAAATTAAAGAAAGCCTCCCTTTGGAAATTGGTATTTAATTTTTTATGAGTTTAAACTTTTTAATTGTTTTCAATTTTCCAGGCGGAAAAGAAACTTTCTCTGGATTTTTAGTTTGGAATAAATTAAGCGAAAGCAAATTTTTCTTCAAAGAAGATGAATTTCAAGAGGAAATAAACAATTTGTTGCTCTTGATGAATTCTGGAGTGAAAATCGAACCACATTGCATAACTCAAGGGGTTTGTGTGAAAATCACGATGACTGCTTTCAAATCGGTTGATTTTAAAGAAAATGACTTCAATGCATTTTTGCTAGATTTTCTGAAAAAGTGAAGATTTTAAATTTGAACAAATTTTTGAATTTATTTTAGAAAAAATCTTGAAAAAATGTTAGAAAATTTGGAAATTTCATTGGAAAATGATGTTATTTTAATTGACCGAAAAACTCAAAACGAAGAGGTGATTATATATAAAGAAACTTAAATAAAAGGAAATAAATTTTTTTATTTAGAGTAAAAATGATGCTACAATGATGTGTCAATTATTAAAAGAAAATTGAGAAATAGATCATTGAAACAATATGTATAGTTGATAAAGTTTCTTTACATCTTTTGAATTTTTCTTAAAACATAGCAACAAAATGTTTTTTTTTAATTTTGTTTTTAATTAAAAAAATTCAGAAAC
>Ga0302186_10004201_pt1 | contig 10147 bp, 4 predicted proteins | sample II_Bog_E1_2_FD_198782 | JGI IMG/M metagenome (GOLD analysis project Ga0302186, IMG submission 198782) | Peat permafrost microbial communities from Stordalen Mire near Abisko, Sweden - II_Bog_E1_1 | ecosystem: Environmental > Terrestrial > Soil > Wetlands > Peat | place: Sweden: Abisko, Stordalen...
AAGGCAATAGCTCCAGGTTTGGCTTTAAAGGTCTTGGTTTCATTTGAAACTGCGAATTCAGGCGAATTTCATGATACTTTCAAGGTGGTTTCTGATAATGAATTTAATTTGGATGTGAAATTACATACATTTCCAGCCAGAAGCCAAATCACCTTTGAGCCTTTCGTGAATCTGGGCTTTTTGCAATTGAATAAGGAGAAAACAGAACAAATCGTCTTTAAAAATGACGGCAAAAGCGTAGGAAAGGTCGAATTGAGGTTTGATAAATTGCCTGAGATCTCGATTGATCCAAATTTCTTCACGATCCAGCCAAATCAGGAATTAAGGGTCCGAATCAATTATCATCCTAAAGAAGCTGGTATTCTCAAAGGAAAAATCAATGTCATTGTTGATGGCCAGAGCTTCCAAAGCTTCATTGAAGTCACAGCGATCGCAGTGGATTATAATCGTTTTTTCATTGATGAAAAAGGCCAAATCATGAATAAATTAGATTTCGGGCCTGTATATTATGGCCAAAAGAAGGAAACTACTGTATTTTTATTGAATAATACACCTAAAATTGGCAAATTCCAAGCCAAATTGACTTCAAATAAACATGATGGCAAGCCTGGGATGGAGAAATATATCAGTCCTCATGAATTAGGGGTTGAAGAGCTTGAAAGAGTCTTTATCTGTACTCCAAACATCGGAATTATACAGCCATATTCGCAAATTAGCCTCAAAATTATGTGTTATCCGAAAATCACTGAAAAAACACAGATTTGGACGAAACATTTCACTATGATGAAAGAAGAGCCCGAACCGATAAGTGAGAAATTCACGTTTACAGGCACTTGCGAATTCGATGATCAGAATGAGGATGAATTCGCTAATTTGTTGATCGTGGCTCAGGCGATTTGTCCCCAGGTTAAAATTTCAACTTTGGTGTTGAATTTCGGGGAATGTGCCATGAATGATAGAAGAGATCTGCAAATCACGATAGAAAACAAATGCCATCATTTGCCTATAGATTACAATCATGAGCAAATCGCGTCCTTTAAAATGTCACCTTGTCCAAGTGATATCCCAGCGAAATCCACTTTTCAATGCCTTGCCAGTTTCCTACCGAAAAGTCTCAGGACTATCCTTTTAGAGTTTTCCCTCTATCTTCTCAATGGCCAATACTCGATCCCTATGAAACTCTATGGGAAAAGCTCCACGATTTCTCAGAAGGAAACCTTAATCCGTGGAGTCGAAACGATCCCCAAAGACTTCGAAGTGAAGCCGAAAATAATAGAAAAGGATCAATTCGATGTCCATGTTTCGAAGCGAAAGAAACGCGAGAAAAACCTTTTACATTCCTTTTCAATGGAATCTTTACAAGACCTGAATTCTTTGAAGCTAGAAAATCCGCTTTTAGACGATGAGTTGATTTATAAAGAAATGAATAAGAAGAAATATGAAAAATATGTGAAAGACTTAAGGAAAAACAGAATCAAGAAGAAAAGAGAATTTAAATTCAAAGCCGAAAAACAAAACCTCGAAAGCAAATTCAAAGAACTCGAAATGTTGGGTTCCAGCCAATCAAAAAGCGATGACGAATCTGATGAAGAAGCCATTTATAAGAAAACTGGTCCACCTACAGATTATGAGTTCAAATATGGTCCTTATGTTCGCACCAGCGAATCCCCGAAACTTCAAATCGCTAAGGAAAAAGATCCTTTATTTGTCCATAAACCAATCCAAGGTCATGAACCTATGAAGATCATGGAATCTCAATACTTTACCCCAGATCCAACGATTAATGCCAAAAAGCCCTTTCCTTCAAAACCTCGAAGTCATGCCGAATCAAGAGATTGTGCTATGAATTTAGAAGCTGCGGAATTAAAGAAGATATTCGCAGGACCTAAAGTTTTAGAATTTGGGGTGATTTATGTAAAAAGCGTTGCGAAAAGGGTCTTTACTATAAGAAACGACCTCAAGACCTGTATAATAGTGAGAATAATGACTGAAAATGAAGAATTGAAGGCCAGTTATCAAGTCCCGCAGGTGATCGCATCCACTGAAACCGCGCATTTCGAAATCGTGCTTTCTAGTCCTTTATTACAAGATTATAAAGGGTCTTTTAAATATATCATTAATGAGAAATATAGTTTTGAGTTCCTAGTGACAGCCACGATAGATTCTGTGAAATTAGAACCTGATACCAAAGCTTTGCGTTTTTTCTTCGGTGATGAGAGCGATGAACTCGAAGTCATAGAGAAATTCCGTGTGAAGAACCCCGGGAATGATACCGCGAGATTCCATTGGGAAAACTTTGAAAACAAAGTCTTTATACCTGAGCCTAGAGAAGGCCAAGTGGCAGCACATCAAACTTTGGATATCAATATAATATATAAACCATCAGGGACTTCATTTGGCCGGCCAGAAGAAGATAAATTGATTATGAAGATAGAAGATGGCATGGATATCCAATTGAAATGCACAGGAATAGCCCCAGATTCGAAATGCACTTTAAAGGAAATCAATGGAGTTGATATGGGAGAGATACAAATCTCTCAGAAGAAGGAAACCTATATTACTATGAAGAATCATTTGAGACATCCTACAGCTTTTAAGGTGATAAAGGATTTCCCTAATAGTCTGGAAATCTGGCCTATGAAAGATAGGATCGGAATTGAGGAAAATAAGACTATAAAGCTAGCGTTTTGTAGCAAAGAAGAGATTGAATTAAAAGAACTTATGATAACTATTATGTTTAAAGGTGGCAAAATATTGAAATTCCCCTTTTCTGTGAAGACTATATTACCAGATATAGAGATTCTTGAGGAAATCTTCGATTTTGGTTTGGTCACCACTTTGGGAAACCCAGGTTCTTTGCTTTTATCCTTGAAGAATCTCTCGAATATCAAGGCGAATTTGATCCTGGATCTCAGAGAAAATGAGGTTTCTAAGGAAAAACAAGGCTTTGATTGTTTAGAACTCGAATTAATAGAGCCAGAGCTTTCTAAGAAAGGTGATTCTACAATAATAATGAATATAGATCAAAATGAAGAGACTGAAAAGGCTCCTGAGGAATTAAATCCCGAGATTCTCAAAAAGGCCATTATAGAATTAGAGGAAAAATCATCAAGTTCCTCTAGTGAAGAAGAAGAATCTGATGAGATTCAAAGCAAATATCAAAGAATTTCTATTCAACCTCAACAAACCTTAATTTTCCAATTGAAATTCTCACCCAAAGAGGTTCGAAATTACGCTTTTCTCTTCCCAATTACCTTGGAAGGCTATGGATCTATAGATTCTTTAACCCGATGGATCATATGTCAAGGGGTTAAGCCGAAATTGTTGATAGACCCTCAAATTCTGGATTTCCATAAAAAAATCATTAGCAATGATAAATTCCAACCGAAGAAATTGGAAGTGACTTTAATGAACACTGATGAAGAAATAGTGAGATTTTTCTTTGATTGCTCTGAACTCGATACTGATAAAGTCTTTAGCATTTCGCCAACTGAAGGCTCATTAAAACCTGGAGAAACCATAATTTTAGAAGCTTGTTTTAACCCTTTCACTCAAATGAGTTATGAGAAAAAAGCTGGCCTTTTCATTGATAATGAAAAAATCAGGTCTTATTTAGATGTGAGCTTTAAAGGCAATGGAGCCTATCCGAAATTAGTCTTTGATAGAAGAGAAATCATTATGCCTGTGGTGCCTTTAGGAATTGTGTCAAGATGTGTGTTTAAAATCATTAATGATGGATTTGAAAACCTTTTGATCAAACATAATTTACCCAAGGAATTAGGCTTTATGCTCGATATAGTATATTTGGATGGGAAGAACATCGGAGTCACGAAAAACAAGTAAATTTTAATGATTTTCTTTTATTATTTGGCTTTTTTTAAAGAATTTTCTAATGTTTTTGTCACTTTTTCGAACGTTTTTTTCACATTTTATAATGTTTGTTGAGCATTTTCTAATGTTTTTTACAATTTTCTATGTTTTTTCACATTTTTTAATATTTTAATCATATTTTCTTTAATTTAGATTGAAAATAGAAGCTCTTTTCTCTTCCAAGCAGCCAATTTCCTTCACAACGAGATTAGAGTTCCTAGATGGTGACGGCCGATCTTATTTTCTGCCAATTTCTGGCACCTCAGACAATTGTCTTTTCTCCAATTACCCTTATATCCAAAGGACTCCTCTTAAGGAATATACCTATAAAGTTTCTTCTGATTCTCCAATAAAATTAGAGGAAATGCCAATAAACGAAGATTCAGAAGAGAATCTTTCTCATAATTTCAATAAGAAATTTGGTTCTTCAGGCTCGAAAGCAAGCAACACGACTTCTAAGAACATTTTTGGTTATTCTTTGATTCCTAATGATCTTCTAAGCAATGCATTGGATAATATCTTAAGATGGTTGAATCATTTCGTGCTTTCAACTCCTTTGCGGTCCTTTCCAGATGATGTGATAACAAGCAATGGAGCCCAGATATTCGATTTATATTGCTATTTATCAGGCAAAATTTTCCAAAATAAGGCTAAACTTGACATCCCAATGAAAAGAGTTGAAAGGGTCAATTTGATAATCAAACAATATGAGGATTTCTTAAAGGTTTTGATGGTGGAAGGTGGACTTCTTGGCACAATAAGGCCTTATTATCTCTTGAGTTATACAGATTTCAACCATTATTTGAAGACTCATCCTGTGAACTATATAAATCCGAGTTCTTTTAAGCCAACAATGGCCCAATTTAGCTATATTTCCGCAGATAGTTGGATCACATTGTTTTATCAGATAATCAAGATCTTTTATCTATCTAGAATCACAGTAAAATCCTTTAAAAAACAATTCCCAAACCAAAAATTGCCTGAATATTACCTCGAGGAAAGCAATATCTATTCAATTAACGAGGCAATAATCCTGCGATGGATCGAACTTTATCAACAAGACCCAGCCTTTAGATTAACGACTTTTGATCGTGAATTGAAGAATTCTCTTTGTTTGGCCTCTATAATTCAAGGTTATATCAATACTTCGACCATCAAAGGAATCCTTAACCTGAAGCCAGATTGTCTAATTCCAGAGGATTATCTTTATAATGGGGAAAAGGTGCTTCAGGCGCTTAGTTTCATAGGTTTGGAAAACCATACTCAGGCCAAAAACCTCGCTAATCCCAGTGCCCGTGAAAACCTCTTGTTTTTGATCCATATCTATCAAAGTCTCTTGAATTATATCCCGAAACATCAGCCTATAGTCTTTTCCTGTATATTAGGCCAGGAAGTGATAAAAAACATTGAATTAAAGAACCCCACGAAGAAAGTCATCAGTTTCTGGGTGAAAATCGAAGGAAATAAGGATTTCATTATAGAAAGCGACACTTTGAGAATAGAACCTTCAGGAAAAGCTGATTTCCAAGTCAGATTCCAAAGCCGGATTTTTGAGCCAGTAGCCGCCAGATTGACTTTTTTTAATAAAAGAGAAAGCAATATAAATGCTGCGGCGATAGTTTTCGATCTGAAATCAGATATCATAGAGCGGAAATCACAAGAAATCATTAATATACAATCCCCACTTTATCAAACCAAACAGGAAATCATCACTGTGAAAAACATCTTCACGAATTCGAGCCTTGAATTCTCAGATTTCCATGTGACCTTATTAATCGATAAGATTCCTAAGGAAACACCCAAAAAACAGGATAAAAAGAAAACTTCTAAGAAGGCCAAAAAGCCCATTGATGATATAAAAAAGGCAGCTTCTATGATTTTAAAGACTTCTTTCAGTTATTCTTCAAAAGAGATCAATAGTCCTAAGATGGGCACTTCTAAAATTGATATGGGTAGTTCTAAAATAGGTAGCCCTAAAATTGGTAGCCCTAAAAACGGGAGCCCTAAAATGGGTAGTTCTAATAGTGAGAGCAGTCCAAAGGGCAATAAGAATCAGACTAGATTTTCGAATGAAAATAGAGAGCAAATCCTGAATTTCCTAATGCCGACCTTTATAGTCTCTAAGGATAAAGTGCATTTAAGGAGAGGGGAATCAGTTCAGATTTCATTGATATTCCTGCCTGTGGTTTATGAGAATTATAAATGTCGAGTCATATTTTGCGATAAGGAAGTCGGAGAGTTCCAAATAGAGGTATTGGCTGAGACTTTATTACCTGAGATATCAGGAGATATCAGGCCAGGACAAAACAACCCGATTTATGTTGATATTTTATCACGATATGAACATAATTTGGTTTTTAGAAATGAATCTTTGAATGTAGCGAAGAAGTTCCATGAAGGAAGATTGGCCAATACTGCGAAATATAAGGAAAATATCTTGAAATTCAAGTCAATAACGAAAACTCCAGAAGAGATTCTCTTTAATCTAGAATTAACTCCCCCTAGTCCTTATATCACTATACCCAATACTTTCCTAATGAAAGATCCTTATAAAGGGACTATTCTCCAATCAGCCCTATTATCAAATTCAGGGAAAAAATCCATAATAGAAGAAGAAGGATTAGATCAAATAAAAGGAAATATAGAAAATAAGCTGCCTATTGATTTCCAATTCAAGTTCCCAGTGGCTGGGGAAACCCATAACCTCATAATGCGATCAGAAGATAATTCAGATATAAGGATTTATAAGCTCATTCTCACAGTCAATCCAAAGATGATCAAAGGGACTTTGAAATTGAAATGTGCCTTTGGAGATGAATTGAAACAGGAAATTCCTTTTATGAACACTAGTGAAAGGGATTGGTTGATTCGAACCACTATAACCTGGGATATCACGAAATATCCTGGAATGGTGTTTTCTGGATTAAGGGAACTGACTATTAAGAGGAAAAGCCAAGGAAATTTCATCTTACATTTTCATCCTCAGAACCCATTGGAAAATTATGAGGGGAAGCTCTCAATAACTAATAGTATTACTAATGACCATTATGAATATGATTTGATTGGGGTCACACAAGATCCATTGGCTCGTGGGCATTTAGTGATAAAATGTATAGCTCAAAGCCCTGAGAAACGAACTATAGAAGTCATGAATCCTTATAAAGATCATCCAGTGATTTATCTAGTTGAAACTGATCTAATAAATGCTGTTGGGCCTAATAGATTCACTATTGAGCCTAATAAATCTTATAAATATATTCTGACGATAAATCCTTTGATCGGAGGGGTATATACAGGGTCTATCACCTTTTATGAAGAAAACGATAAGGAGAAATATATCTGGTATACTGTGAGTCTGGAAATTGAAAGGTCTTGTTCTAAAGGGGAATTGGCTATTAAAAGCGAAATTCGAAGAACTGTCGATTGTGAAATCTCTTTATTTAACCCTTTGGATGAAACCTTGACTTTCGAGGCGATTATAGAAGGAATAGGGCTTATTGGTGACCCTTTAATCACCATAAATCCCAAAAAAACGGCTACTTATCTATTATCGTTTCTTCCTTTACACATTTTTAATCTGAAAGGCTCGATTTCTTTTATAAATGAGAAAATAGGCGAAATATGGTATGATCTAGCCTTAGTTTCCTCTGAGCAAAAGACCGAGAAGTTACCTATAATAAAGGCAGAATTGGGTAAATCAAAGGAAATTAAGATCAATTTAGAAAATCCTTCATTTGAACCAGCTTCTGTGCAATCTCTCTCCTCAAATCCAGGCAATTTCTCTGTATATCCTGATAATATAATAATACCTCCATTAAAAGAGTTCGAAGTTACTATAAAATATACTCCTTCTAATCTAGATCTTCAAGAATCCGGGGAATTAACCTTTAATAGTGATACTATAGGAAAATGGTCCTTTATAGTTATAGGCATTGGAACTCCTCCTGATAAATTTCCAAGCATCTCTATAAGTTGTCCTGTGGATAAAGACCTTACTCAAATCGTGACTTTCCGAAACCCTTTGAAAGAAGAAATCGCTGTGCAGATATTATTGAAACAAGAAGGCGGAGGGTTTCGATTGATGACTAATAAGTTGAAGGTTTCGATTTCTGGACTCTCGAATTTCCAAATCCCTTATATTTTCGTTCCTAAGGGAATCAAAGAATATGAATGCGATATCATAGTTATTATGAATGAAAAGGTCCGTTGGGTATTTCCGATTAAAGGCTTCGGAGAATATGTGAAGGATGTGAGTTTTAATTATAAAGCCAAAAGTCGTGAGATCTTGAATAGCGATTTGAAGATGATAGTGCCTGGAGTGATAGAAACCTTCCTAAAGAAGCCTTTTATGTTATCTGTGGATAATGTTCCTGAGGAATTCATCAATGCTATTAATAGATGTCTCAAGATAGTGCCTATTAAAAACACTTTGGGTAGTTTAGATGATCATTTGAAGTTCAAAATCGTCTTTTCCCCAATGAAACCTTTCAAAGTGACATTGGATATGCTATTGACCACTGGTGCTGGAGGCAGATGGAAGTAAATTTATCTTAGAAAATGAACATTTTTCAATGATTTTTATTAGATTTAAGGTGAATTTAGAAGCCAACGAACCAGATCGTGATGATATTATTCAGATATATTCGCCTTTGCATAAGACCTCGAGTGTTTCTTTCAAATTATCCAATCGATTTAAAAATTATGCTGATTTCAAAGCATATTTCACCTATGATTCAGACCCGGAATTCTCAGTAATACCGAAAGAAGGCGTTTTGGAACCCTATGGAAAAGAAGGGTCCACATTTATAGTTTCTTTCACACCGGTCGAATATGGGAAAAACAAATATGGGAAACTTATCATAGAAACTGATGAAATTTATTGGTAAATTCAAGCATTAATTATATACAAAAATAAATAAATATATATATATATATAATATATCAAAAAAAAATATACAATTATATAATATAATATATCTTTTTTAGGTCCTATATAATTAGAGGCACTTTCCCACAATATAGACCTCCTGAATGTTTGAGCCTGATTAATAATAAATTAGGTAATGATATTATTGAGAAAATGAAGGAAAATTCAATCCATAAAAACTTCTTATTGGAAAATATCAAAAAAAGCAAATGGAACTCAGAGGAAAAAAAAAGGTTCTATAATGAGTTGGGATTGGAAAAAAGCACGGAAATCAGCTCGATTGGAAAAGTCATTGACAATTCGAAAGATTTGTCTTCGATTTTGATACAGGAAGGATCCAGAGAATTGGCCTCATTTTCCAATAATAAAAGAGATTTATTATCAGGCAAATTCACAGAGAAAAATGAACAATCAACCAAACTCACAGGCCCAGATCAATCAATCTCTTATAAATATAAAACTAAGGAAAAACTTAATAATCCGATTTTTAAATCTTATCAAGGCTGATCATTTAAATTTATAAAAATTTGGGAAAATTTAGTTGAATAAAAATTTTTGTTATTTGTTTTAAGAAAAAAAGGTTTTTTTATTTATTTTTTATTTAAAAAAAAGTAAAAATTTTTATTCATTGAGAAAAATTTATCAATTTTTCCTTTAATGTAAAAATCTCAGAAACAACATCTTTAAATTTCATCAAATCACATTTGAGTTTTTTTTTTTGCTTATAATTTTGGAAAAACATCCTCAAATGAAATTTCCTCGCCTTTTTATGTCTTTTCAGTTCATTTGGTCTCAGAAACTTCTTATTGCAACCAGGGAAATTACACGATATTTTCTGGCCCTCATGTGATAATCGATGAAAATCAAGCGCCGCTTTATTTTTGAAGTTTTTCTGACAATTTTCTTTCTCGCATTGAAAAGGTTTCTCTTTATTATGAGTTTTTAAATGGATTTTGTAATTGTCTTCTCTAGTGAATTCTTTGCCACAAGTCTCACAACGAGAAATTTGCTTATGGTCTTGATGAAGGGTGTGGAAATGCCTTTGGAGGTGATCTTTTCGTTTGAAGACTTTATGACAACATGGACATTCTAATTTATTCCTGATTGGAGGTCGAGGAATCTCTTGTGGGAAGAATGGAAGGGATGATGAGAAAGAGGGGAATACACTGGTTTGAAGGTTGGTTGGGATCGAAGGTGGCAATTTGAAATGGGAATGATCAAAATTCATTTTTTATTTTGAAAAAATTTTTTGTTTAAAATTTTAATTTTGAAAAAATAATTTTTGAAGAAATTTTCAAATTTCATCTTAATTTACAAAAATTTTTTATTATTGTTTATTTACAAATTATT
>Ga0302186_10004202_pt1 | contig 10144 bp, 5 predicted proteins | sample II_Bog_E1_2_FD_198782 | JGI IMG/M metagenome (GOLD analysis project Ga0302186, IMG submission 198782) | Peat permafrost microbial communities from Stordalen Mire near Abisko, Sweden - II_Bog_E1_1 | ecosystem: Environmental > Terrestrial > Soil > Wetlands > Peat | place: Sweden: Abisko, Stordalen...
CAGCAATGACTATTCTCGAAGCAAAAGAAGTCAATCGCCAAAGAAAGGGGGAGAAAAAAAGGATTCTACCAAAGCCACGAAAAAGAAATCTGGGTGTTTATATTAAAAAGTAAGAATCGAGTTAAGGAAAATTATAGTTCAACGGATTAGTTGAAATTAATTAAATGTTTGATTTAAAAAATGAAAAAAAAAAATAAAAAAATTTTTTAACTAATTTTTAAATAAATTTACAGTAAATTTTTTTGGAATTTTAAATATTGTAAATTTTACACGTTATACGATGTTTTTTAAAACTACAACAATAAAACCATAAAAATGATTTATGGTTTTCTTTATCTTGTATTTGCTTAGGCTGAAGTAATAGTTTTCTTAAATGCTTCAACCACTTTTTTTTTAATTTCTTCCTTGTCTTCTTTTACAAATATTTTTTTCTTCTGATAAAACAAATCCTCAAACCTGAGACTTTGGTCTTCCCTTTTGAGGAATTTCGCAATTTCATACGCATGCGACACCAAAAACCAATATTTCTTTGTAATAGCATTTTTCTTGATTTGATCAGCATCTTTATTCTTCAAATAATTGAACAAATTCAGGCTAAAGTCAGGGAATTTCCTAATGATTTGTCCTAACGCTTCCTTCGAAATAATTAATAGTTCTGAATAAGTGAGGCATTTGACATCAGCGGTTTTCTTTTTCAAGACGAAGAGTGATTGTTCCCCGAAAAAATCGCCGTCATATAATCGAACTCGAGTGCAATTTTTTTGATCGATGACCTCCAGAATTCCAGTTTGAATGAAGTAAAGATTTTGTGAATAGGACCCTTCACAAATGACATATTCTTCAGGGAGATAGATCCTGCTTTCTAATAGATTTAGTAAGAACACAAGGCAATCGAAGCTGATGTTTTGGAACATGGGGATTTTGTCTAGGTATTGTTTATTAAGATTAATGCAAAGCTCTAGTTTTAAGAGAGAATGCACCCCTTCTAAAAACCATTGATTCGAAACATTTAGCGTTTGTTGACTTGACCATAGATATTTCAGGTTTTCTTCGATTCTCTTTTGCAAATCAAAGGAAACCTTCTTCTTCCTCATGAAATTGTTCAATGAGTCCAATTGATTTCTGAAATCAGCATCTTGATCGTCAATGGATAAAAAGGCACTGCTTGTGGATCCCAATAATATTCCATATAATGCAACTCCTATTACAATAACAAAAGAGCTATAAATCAGCTCAACATTTGTATAAGGTGAAATATTAACCCCCACTCCAACTGTCACAGTAACTGCCCATAATAACGAGTAATTATATTGGGATCCTATAGCTCTATAAAGAAATGAAGGGTCTGGAGTCCAGGCATTGCTTGAAAATCCCTCACTAACAGAGATGAACCAATAGAAACAAGCGATCCAATGCCAGAGAAATACCAGTCTGAAGGTGGATATGGTGATTCTGACAATGGCTGGGTTATATAGAGTGTTCTCATCGAATCGCCGGAGAATTCTGTTCAGTCTTGAGCATCGGAAGACTTTATATAAAAGGATTAATTGGAGGTAGTCAAATGAATCTGTGGTGTCATTGAGGAATGAAGAGTTTGGGACACATAGGATATAGATTTGAAACATGAGGCTGAGGGGGAAGGTGGAAATTAAATCATAAGGAAGGTAAGTGCTTTTATATCGTGTATAGATTTTCCCAGGATTGAGTTCAAGTACGCCTCTTGAATTGATGTATCCTGTCTTAAAATTCACTAAAATGTCTATACATGAGATCAAAAACACCAAGGCATCAAAGAAAGTTATGAACACTGAATCCTTTTCCAGGTGGAAAGCAATTTTCAAAGGTATTAGGATAAACTCATAAAAAATGCTAAGTAACAAAATTAAATCCCAATTCCTTTGAAAAAAGGAAGTGGGCAACAAGACATACTTCGATTTTTGTGTAGACAGATCGATTTCCCTCAGATCCTCCTTCGCCATCAGCACCTTTGTGAAGCTGTTTTGGGTTTCATTTTTAACCCGACCCATCATTTGTCCTAAATGAATAATGAAGCTCTTAATTTTCATAAACAAATGGGTGCACATGCCTCTCCATCCAATTTTCAAGACGTCAGACTTATATAACTCTGAATTTGATGAAGAACTTATATGTGACAACCCTGCCTGCAAGGCAACTGGCGGTATAATTATATTACTGCTTTCCATTTCTCTTCTTGACGAGAGGATCACCAGTTCTTTTATCCCATGTCTAGAGTAAACGAGGCTCCTTTTCCTCTTCCTAGTTTGAATTGTGAAATCAAGGTCGATTTCATCTTTTTTGGCAACATTTTCGCCCTTTTCTATTTTTTCAAGTTTCTCGGTTTGTTTTATGGACTTCCGGATTTTATTTGTGAAATAGTTTTGATTGCCCAGGTCATAATGTTCATTTAGTTCCTGTAAATTTATGACATCTTCCTTAGGATTTTCATCAGGAGGAATCACCTTTAGAAAGAGGTCTTCCTTTTTTATACTATCTTTGAGGGGAAAACTGGCCCGATCAGGTTTATTATTAATGAGAGAATCGGGAAAATTAGGGTTTTCTTTGATCTTGGGGATGGTGTCCTTTTTGAGAGGATCACGAGGGGAAAGAGTGCATTTTTCTAAATTCATTATTTTAGAATTCGGTGCGAGCTCACGCATCACGGAAAGACGATTTATTCGCTCAAAAAGAGTAACCCCTCTCATTTTTGATCCAGTTCCGGGGTCAAGAAACCCATTTTCTTGCATTTTTTTTTTGGGGGGGTGGGGGAGGAAACTAGAAAATTATTTTTTTTCTCAATAAAATATAATAATTGTTAAATCGAAAGGATTTTTCTGTTTTTTTTTGTGGATTACAAGGGAAAAACTTTCATTATTTTGTGGGAGGTTGTAAAAAAAAAATCAATAAAATTTTTCAAAATTGATTTTTAAATAAAGAATATGTTTTGCTGTGCATTTCAAAGAAAGGCCTTTTTTCATTTATTTTTTGTGTAAAAAAAACTTTTTGCTTCTTAATAAAATATAAAAATATTTAATTTTTGACGAATTTACATATTTTTAAATGTCATTTCAAGGGAACATAACAATTTCAAGCGTTCTTTCATTATGTTCCAATTAAAAGAAAAGAACATAATCACTAAACAAGACTTGGAAATTAACATAATAAGAAACGGTGAAAATGAAATTTTTTTCTTTCACCATTTTTTATTCTTTTTTTTATTCATGATGATAATGTTTTCTGGAACACGATGCGGCTCGCAAAAAGCATCGACCTCCTCTGTTATATTTTCAGTTTTTTCCTTTAAAATCTTCATCATCTCCGTAAACTTTTTACAGATTTTCATTGTCAAATCCTCTAAATAACAATTTATTATTCTCTTCATTTCTTCTTTTTGTTTCTTCACTTGATCTGAAGCATCTCTTATTTCAGTGGTATTCTTCTTCATCACGGTTCTCAAACCATATCCTGTGTGACTCGAGCAGGTTTTCCTGGGATTATTACTTTTTTTGATCTTTACGCTTTCTAAGAAATCAATTTCATAACGTATTTTCCCTGCTAATTCAATAAATCTCGAGTCATAAAATTGCAAATTGTCACCATATTTCGCTTTATTCCACCAAACATGATCTTCATCCATCAGGTTGCCAGACTGGTATGTTAAAATTATTTGGAAAAGCTCAATCATGACTTCTAAATACTTGAAGGGGATGTTTTTATATTGAAGATTGTTGACATCCAATTCGTTTATTTTGACCACGAGATCATCTAAGATCGTTTTCATATTTTCGACCAACCTTAACAAATTCTTATGTTTTTCGTTGGACTCGTTGAGTTTCTTGGCCAGGCTCGAAATCATCACATAAATTTTATTGCTGATGTCGAGAATCGGCTCCGTCTCCTTGATTTCAGCCAGTTTTATTATGGTTTGGATATCGAACCTGAAGGATTCAGAAAGCAGAATCTTATTTAGATCAAGTCCAGTTAAAAAAGCTATCGAAGTTTCAGAGTTTAAGTTGTTTTTGATCTCACTTTTTATCTTTAGGATCAGGTCTTTGGTTGAAAGTTTGTTCAGAGTTTTGGAGTCTGATTTGGGATCGTTTTTTTGGGATTTTCCTTTCCGACAATATATTCCATTTCCCATTTTATAGAGGGTTGTTAATAGTTCTTTTTTTTTTAAGTTTTCTGTTTAAGAAATGGAATTTTGAGAGAAAATGTCAAAAAAAAAAATTTGAGGTTTTAATTTTTTTTTTATAGTCATGAAAGAAAAAAAACTAATTTTGAATGTTTTTTTTAGATGTTGAGTTAAATCAAATTTTTAAAATCTCAGTTTTTTAAATTTTTTAAGAATATATTTTTTTTTCAATGAAACATGTATTTTATTGAATTTTATTTTGAAATGAAAAAATTCTTATTTATGAAAGCAAAAATACTAATTTTGAATGAAATAAATAAAGTGATAAAAAAATTGTGTTTTTTTAGATGTTGAGTTAAATCGATTTTTTTATTAAAATCTCCATTTTTCAATTTTTTTAAGAATATATTCTTTTTTCAATGAGACTCAAAAGGTTTTTGTCAATAATTGATAAATTGGATTTTTTTGAGAGTGTTTCATGGTAATTTTTCAAAGCCAAAATTTTCTTTTGTACTTTCCTATTCCCTTCTTGAAAGCCACTTAATGTTACTCTGCGAAAATAGCCGTTGATCAGTTTTTGAGCTTTTTTCTTCTTATTTTCAAGATACAAAATTTGTTTTGCTAAGTAATTAAGCATCTTGCGTTGATCTTCATCCAAAAGGATTGTTATTAGCAAATTGATCTCTTGAGCTCTCTGCAAAATATTGATTATATCGATTTCTTCTCGAAATTTTTCATCCGAAATTAAAAACAGTTGCTCTTTTTGGTTCAACTTTCGGTTCAACATCAACTTCAGATTAAACTTCAAAAAAATGCCAGCGTTCATATAAAGTGGGAAAAGTTCTTCTGTTTTTGGAGTTAAAGCTAAGCTTTGAGAAGTTGTGAGTTCCTTTCGTTTTATTTCTGGTGATAAACAAAATCTCTTTGAATCTGTTATAGACTTTGATTTTTCTAGTTTGTTTATCTCTATATGAAAAGGGGATGAAATATTCTTATTTTCAATATCAAAAACAACAAATTTTCCTTGTTCAAGCAATGGACTGATTCGAACCAATTTGCATTTATCTGATGAAGCTAAAATTTCCTGATTTTCAGAGGCCATTTGTCTTGGAGACAATTTTTCAACTTCATCATTATTTTTAGAGGTCATTTGTCTTGGAGAGAATTTTTCAACTTCATCATTATTTTGAGAGATTATGATGGCATTGGTATTTTGGGGAGCACCTCCAATTTTCACGAATCTTTTGGTCGTTCCTTCATCATAATTTTCATCCCAATCTTCGCTTCTCACTTCATTTTTTTCCCTTTTCTTGATTTTTTCATCGAAAGAATAAGAGTAAAGATTATTCATGATAAAGTTTTTCATTTTGATGTCATTGACCAGATTGGTAATAATCAGACTGAAAATGATGATGATGTTGAGAAACCCTCCAATAATTGCGACTAATTCTCCCAATTTTTGATAGGTTCTTTCGCAATGTTGAAGGTTTTTGCTCGACAAAAAGTTCACTGTGATAATTTCTGTATTTATCATGACTAAATCGCTATTGCCTTCAAATGCTTCTTTAATCCATCCATATTTTATATCACGATCAGAGCTAAAAATCACATTATCATCAGTTATTAACTCCAACTTCCGAAAGTAAATGTTATTTACCCTTGGAGTTCCATAAGAAGCATCCAGAGAAATGAGACGCCATATTGTTTTTATAGGGTCATCGTAATTTGAAACATCATACATCGTGTCTTGATAATATAAAAACAAAGATTTATCAGAGAAATATGTTGTGATATCGGCTTGGCTCTGACAAGTGTTATTGCTAGTTTCGTTATTACAAAAAGTTATTTTTACAACAACTGCCGTGACTTGTTTTTCGTCAAACATTCCTTCTACCTCCAAAGTCTCATTAAACAGACATTCATAATTTTGTAATCCAAATCTCTCATAAGCATCTGTAATGTTTGGACTGCATGGACGTGTTTGCATGTACTCAAGAGAAGAGACATATTTCTTCTTCGAAGTAGAATTATAATCAACGAAGGCTTGGATGACATCAAGCCTGAAGATTGTTGGATCTGAACATCCTGATCCCAAATAATCTGTGACCCCGACAGCAATCTCAAAATTTTCTGGGCTCAATGTGATCAAACTGGCATGATTTTGAGTGATGATTTGGTCATCGAGATATGGGTTTGTCTTATTTAGCATGTCACTTCTGAAAAACATGTATAATACTAAAAAGAGCATTCCCATTGAAAAGAGGAAACCAATAAAGGTGGAGGACTGCTTTTGTTGCTGGAATAAAAAAATGAATGGTTTTTTGAAAAAATCCATAAAGCCTAAAATTTTTCGTGTTTATTCATTTTTTTTATTTTTTATTAATTTGCAATAATTATGAAATATATCATATCATGCTCAATAATTTTTTTTTTTTTAAAAAACAAAAAAATAAGTTAATATTTTTCCATAATTTCCAAAATATTTCTCTCAATAATCGACAATTCTGGTTTGTTGGCCAATTCTTTGTGAAACTTCCTCAAGTTTTGCATTTTGTCTTCCAGTTTAGTAGTTTGATTTGAGCATCCTGAAATATTCATTAAGGAGTTCGTCATTTTGAAAGACTGCAAATGTTCCACTTTTTCTTTTTGGCTCTCCACATAAATTAAAGGTTTAGCGCATAGATGGAAAAGATCTAATTGTTCTTTAGAAAAAACGATCTTTTTTAAAATTTCAAATTTGTTCAGGGTTCTAATTAAATTCAGGACATCAGTATCATTAATAAAGTTTTTCTCTGCAATTAGTGTGAGTTTTTCATCAAGAGTCAGGTTCCCTCTTCTTGCTTTTTTCAATTTCAACTTCATGGATCCAAAAATATTTATTTTAGGATTGTTTATCAGAGTAAGAGGGACTAAATCCATTTGATGAGATTTATCTGTTGGTTTTTGATAAATTTCTGATTTTAACATTTCATTGTCCCCTCTAAAATTTGCTGGGAGATCTTTCGAATGGTCAATATTTTTATTCAAATTTTTCATCTCCTTGTCAGCATTTTTCCTCCTGGAAGAAAAACAATAGAGATTGTCTATTATAAGTCTTTGCATTTTATATTTATTTAAAATACTACAAAGAACTCTCCCTATAATAATAAGTACGTTGATAATGCCTCCAATTTCAGCTATCAAGGTACCCAATTTTTCATATTCTCTTTGGCAATTTTGCAAATTTTTACTAGAAGAAAATATAATTGCCGTAATGGTTTCATTGATCATAAAAGCATGGCTTGTCCCCGCAAACCCTGGTTTGATCCAAGAATTAGTTATTTCCATTGACTCTCTAATCCAACCTTCTGAAACATCAAATGATGAATAGAGGAAATTAGCGTCGTTGAGAAATGAAAGCTTCTTGAAAATGATGTTAGTGAGCCTGGAAACAGTAGCAATGAAGGCAATTTTAAGTTTCCATGTCTTTGCGAGAGGATTTTCATAATTGGAGACATCATAGACAGTATCCTGAAAATAGGCCCAGAGCCCCTTTCCTGAGAGGAACTGATTAATTTGCGCTTGACTTTTGCATGTGTTGTTGTTAGTGCTGTTGTTGCAAAATGTGACCATTATAGCAACAGCCTTCAAGGATTGTTCATCGAACCCTCCTTCGATTTCTAAGGAATCACTTGAGTTCTTGAGGCAGGTATAATTATTAAAACCAAAATTTTGAAAGGTTTCTGGATCTGAAAAATTTTCAGGTGTGCATTGAGTGGTCTCTTTGAAGTCAATGTAGGAAATATACATTTTATTCGATGTGGAATTAAAAGAAACTTGATATTGGATTATATCAATTTTGAACATAGTCGGGTCGGTGTAGCCTTTACCCATATAGTCACATAGCCCGATTGCCAATTCGAAATTTTGCGGGGTCCAGGTGATAAGGCTGGCATGGGGAGTTGTTAGCACCTGATCAATGACATAGGGATTGATTTTGTTTACCATATTGCTGGTCGCAAACAAATAGACCACAACTGCCAGTATGAAAAGGGAAAAAATAGAGCCAAAATAGGTGGATGAGAGCTTCTGAGTCTTAAATAAAGGAATGAAGGAGGTTTTCAAAAGGTCTGCTTTATAGACTAAATTTTTTAAAAATGAGAACATTTAGCTTCAAAGTTTAGTTGGAAGATTATTTTATTTTTATTTCAAAAATAAATTTTCACAAAATGAATTTAATTCAAAAATGGCTATATCTTCTCGATTTTTTCAAAGAACCTTTTCTTTTATTATTTCAAAAGAAAAGAATGGTATCGACTCTTAGTGGTGCATTCTTCTCGCTCATGATCATCGGTGTTCTTTTTTACTTTTTTATCACCAGCAATATGGTCAACCGAACTAATCCTTTTGTTATTGATCAAGTCAAAACCAGTCTATCATCTCATCTCCTTAATTTAAGCCCCGAAAATTTCGAAATAGCCGTGGGGGTCACTGATTTCATGGGTTCGGGGTTTTATGATCCATCTATTTTCAATATAAAAATTGCTCAAATTTCATTGAATTTCAACATCACTACCAATTCTAAGTACATACAAGATCTAGAATACAAAGAAACGATTGTATGCAATTCTGAAGCTTTTTCAGATCCTGAAACTTTCGATGATTTGAGTTTAGCCAACTTTACATGTCTCCAAAACGGGACCTTTGAATTGGTAGGGGGCCTCGATGAGAAATCAGCGAAAATGATCGTCGTTTATATCGCCTATTGCGATAATAATACGGACAACATCACATGCCAATCCCAAAGCAATATTACTCAATTTTTCAACGAGAAAGGGCTTTGGTTTTATTACCGAGATTATTATTATGATATGAACCAAGGAGGCTATCCGATCAAGAATAGTTGGGAACTCGTCACAATAAGAACTGCAGGAGTGGTCAGAAATTCCAATTTGTATTTAAGGAAGCTCGAATTTGTTAATGATAACACTGTTGTTTTGACTGGAGACTCAGATAATTATTATTCTTTTATCAAGGATGTCTATGAATTCTCAGGGAATCAAATGATCATGGTCAACAATCCATTGATATCTATCAATATTTATTCTAGCAAAAATGAACAATATGGATATAGACAGTACCAAACATTCGGGCAATTGATGGCGATGATCGGAGGATTGATCAGTCTTCTCATGATCATTGGAAAATTCGTCACAGATTTTTTCATTCGATTAAAAATGCAAAATATCATCACGAAAGAGCTCTTTAGTTTTCATAGAACAGAGGGAGGAAATGAAAAACTATCGACAAAAATCGTCAAAGAACAACTCACGGAAGAGAGAAAAAACAACTTGACTGAAAATCCAATTAAAACAACCAGAGAAGAAAAAAAAATTGAGCCAAAAACACATTCTGAATTTTCTTTTAATACCTTTGAATATTTAAAGATGCTTATAAAAATGTTCTTTCGTCGAACACTCAATCAAGACGAACTTTCTTATATATTATCAGAGGCAAAATCTGACAAAACTACAGATATTGTGAATATTTTGAAAAAAATAAAAGAGTTTGAAAAATTAAAAATGATTGTGCTCACTGAAGAACAAGAGAAAATTTTCGGGTTATTGGCTCATACAGTGATTTCTATAGATAATGAAGAGAAGGAAAATGAAGTAGAAAATACAGAGGGGGAAAATTATTTGGAAAATTTATATGATAAACTTGCAAATAAACCCGAATCATCTAGCATTGATCTGAACTTCATGAAATTGATAGAGAAAAAACTTTTGAAGCAAGGAAAGAAAATAAATTAATATCAATACTATGTAAAATTTTTTCTTTGAAAAATACATTGAAAAAAAATTTGAAATTTTTCTTTTTTCTTTTCTTCTAAAATTTCAAAATTCAATCTTAAGAGAGTTAAACACAAAATTCATTCAAGGAAGAGGAAGGAAAACAAACATATTCGGGGATAATAGGGAAACAATTCTTGATGCCTCCTGACCCAACACCTAT
>Ga0302186_10004204_pt1 | contig 10142 bp, 11 predicted proteins | sample II_Bog_E1_2_FD_198782 | JGI IMG/M metagenome (GOLD analysis project Ga0302186, IMG submission 198782) | Peat permafrost microbial communities from Stordalen Mire near Abisko, Sweden - II_Bog_E1_1 | ecosystem: Environmental > Terrestrial > Soil > Wetlands > Peat | place: Sweden: Abisko...
TTGAAAAGGTTAAAAATCCTAAAAAAGAACAAGACTTGAAGAAATTCATCAAAAAGAATTCAGTTGATCTCTAAAAAATTTGAATAATGTGGATCAAATTTATGAAACAATGATTAAATATTTTTTGGAAATTATTATTTTTTGTTTATTAAAATACAAGATCACGTCAAAATGATAAAAAACCAAAAATAAGAAACGCAAAGGCATAGATTTTCACTACTTTTGCCAATTTTTTTTTATCAAACAAGTCGATCTATGGTTTGTATCCATTTTTGAAATTTAGAAAGCTTTGGGGCATATGATTGCATTTTCTGATGTTAATATTAAATTAATTATACTATCCTTAACAAAAAAAAAATTAATCTGAAATAATTCTTTTAAGTTATAACCAATGAAAAATTCTAAAATTTTGTTTAATATAAACTTTTCCATAATTTCTTATTTTCTAACAATAATATAATTTAACTATTGTTTTGTGTAAAATTTCATTATTTTTTCCGTAATTTTCAACAAAACACTTTCTAAATAAAGCATCCTCTTATTTAAATCATCATGCGTCTTCATAAGTCCCATAAAACAAGTTTCATGACTTTTGATCTATCATTTTATAAAATACTTGTTTAATTTGATATTTTTTTTTTACTTTGTTAACCAATTCAGGCATTTCTGTCCTTCTGAAATAAATGATTAATGATTTTTTTTAAAAATTACCTTTTCATGGATTGCACTTCCTCAGCTAAAACTCTTTCTTTTGATATAACACATTTGTTTTCATAGCCATATAGATTTTTTGTCACAGCAATAACTTTAAATCCCACATCATTTAAACATATTTGACAAAACATGGTTTTTTTTGAACTAAAACATTTTACATTCTAATATAAGATAAAAATTCAGGTTACCATAAATGAAAAGGTTCTTCTGGATTATCGAAAAAAGTCACTTCTTTTGCTAAACCAATGTAATTATTTCTTAAATTTATCTCTGTTTTTTATTTTCAAAGTGAGTATCACAAAATTAAGGAAAATTATACCGCTTTCACTTAAAAGAAAATTAAATGTTTGACGGAGTTCTTTTTGATCTGAGGTGATCATAATAAGGAAGTTGAAGCATTTTTTGCATTTCAGCATTTTAGAAGAAGTGAGAGTTTCCATTTTCTTTTTGGTCAAAAAAATAATGCATTTTTCTTTGTGGAAATCTCTTTTATGGAAATTAATAAAGTGAATTTTAGTGATTTTTTTTTTTAAGTAGAAGAAATTTTGATAAAAAGTCAATTCTTGGTTATTTTTAGAAATTTTAGATATTTTTAGAAACTTTTGAAAATTTTTAGAAAAAAAAAATTTTTGATTTATTTTTCTGTCCACCTCAGTATCACTTCTGTTCATTTTTTAATGATAGCAATAAAAGAATTGAAATTTTAATTAGCATGCCTAAAACAATTAATACGAAAGTTTTTAATAAAAACATATAAATTTAAAAAAAGAAAAAAACATTTAATTAAAAACAAATTTCATCGAAATTTAAAAAAATGTTCTTATTTTTGTTATGATGAATTTTTTCACTCTTTTGAATTTATTCAAGTTTTTTTAATTCTTTTTAAAGCATTTTCCGCTTAAATATTTTAATTATAAACTAAACAAAAAAAATATTAAAACATAAATGGAGATATTTTTAGAAAACATCAAGCGAGAAAAAAGAGCCATTTACATGGTGCAAATCAGGAAAGAAAACAACGAAAAATTATTCACGATGAAAAGGAATAATTTGTTGAAAGAATTCGAAAATCATAAACTTTCAAGTACTGACATTGAGGAAAATTTTGAGGTCTCTTTTTATCTTTTTTTTGAAAAAAGGCTTAAATTTTTTGTCAAAAGTCATCAGAAGAAATCGAAAAATTCTTTATTGCTTACAAAAAGAAGGACATTGAGAATACCATTGAACATTTGTGTCATCTCCGAAAAAACATCTCTAATTCTCAAAATAAAGAATTTCTGAAAGACATTGACCTCCTAATTGAGAAAGGGGTGCTTTCAACTATAGTTGAAATTTTGGAATCAAAGCACTTAGATCATCCCTTGTTGATGCAGGAAGCATCTTGGTGTTTATCAAATATGGTCGGAAGCACAGATGAGCATGTTTCGAAAATTGCCAAATCGAATGCAATTAATGTGATGATGAAATTATTCATTAGCAGCAACATCTATTCTATAATAGATAATGTACTTTTTTTTAGTGAAACATTTATGATTGTTTTTTAAGTGTTTGTATTTTTTTGGGAACCTGGCAGGAGATAACATTAGTTATAGATCACAATTTTTAGCGGAGGAATTTGTGCTCAAAATGCTCAATGTTTTTGAGCTTTATAAAAACGATGAAAATCTTATGAAAAATTTCATGTGGCTAATGTTTTGCATTTCGCGGGGAAGACCTTACCCGACATTTGCCTTTGTAATATTTTTATTCATTTTTTTTTGGAATTTTTTTTTGCAGTTTAAAAGGATGTTCCATGTTTTGCAATTTATGATCTTTTCTCCAGCCAAGGAAATCTTAAGATATACATTATCGGTGTTAATCAATGCATCCGATTGTGACGAATTGACCCTTATCGGATTCATTATTTCTTCAGGAATCATATTTCATTGCCTTCCGTTTTTGAAATCAACCGATGAGGAATTATTAGCCTTGGCTTTGAAATTCTTTAATAATTTGAGTTATGGAAGCGACAATCAAACCAGAGTAATAACTTTTATAAATAAAAATGAAAATCTTTAATTTTAGATCCTTGTGGATGCAAATATCCTGCCTTATTTGCACGAGGTATTAAAGAATGATACATCTTCGAAATATAATAAAAGAATCGCCGCCTTCACATTATCCAATTTGATGTGTTCAGAGCCCTACCAATTGCAACAATGTCTTGACAATAAAGAACTCGTAACCTTATTAGTTGAAATGATCCATCGAGAACCTCAAGAAATAGCCAAAGAATGTTTGATGTGCTTTACAAATGCCACATTTCGAGGCACTTTTACACAAATGTGTTTTTTGATAGAAAATGGGATTTTCAATATATTCTTAGAAGCATTAAGCCAACCAATAAACGATTTTACTTTAATAGATGAGATCTTGCAGGCGTTGATCAATATACTTAATATGGGCTTAGGAAATTTAATAAATGGTCATAACCTATTTAAAGAGAAATTAGAACAACTCGGATTTTTAAGGGTTTTAGAAAGTGTTATGAGCATCCAAAATGCCAATATTCATAAAACATGCCTAGCAATCGTTGATGGATTTTTTGAGGAATCAAGCGTTGTTTTTCAATGGGTTCAAAATTAAATAACTTAATAAATATTGATGTTTTAAAACTCCAAAATCAATAAATGATAAATATAAATAATTAAAAACAAAAAATAAAATGCAAGTTATAGAAAAAAAAATATTTCAAATCAAAACTTTCTGTTTTTTTTTCAGTTTTTGAAGCATTTGCCTGTTTTTAAATTTTTTGGTCTTATCTTTGTTTTTTTTTTTGAATCTTATTTCTATGTTTTAATTTATTTTGAGAATTGAGTTATTTAAATTTTATTGAAGTAAATTTTCCCTATTAGTTTTTACCTTTTCATTTAAAAAGTTAAGACCAGATTCCTTCGTGCACGAGATTATTTGTGTTTGAATTCATGACTTCTCTCATTTGAATTGAATTATTGTCAGGAATAAAAATTTGATTTTATAACAAACATCAAAATGTTTATAACTGGAATTAAAGCCCAAATGGCAATTTCAAAATATTGGAAAAATTATATTTTTAGTGTTTTTTGATTCCAAAAAATTATATTATTGTTATTCGCAATACAAATTTCTTGACAAACTAATCGAGTTATCGTTTTCTATTTTTATGGAGTGGTAGTTTTTTTTGTTTTTCCTAATCTTCAACCAATCAATTTTCCTTTTTTTCATAGAGACGAACTCATCGACATTGATTTCATCGATATCGATAACTTTTTCCTTTTTTTTCTTCAAATCAATTAGCACTTGTGATTGTTTGGGCAATTTGAAATTATACAATTCCTCAAGATTTTCTTCATTTGCTTCTGGTTTCCTGAAAGATCGTTGTGAGAATTTTAATTTTACATTTTCTTTTGAAATGTCTGTTTTGTCGACTTTTTTCACTGCATAAAAATTAAACAACTTAGTCATAACTTGAATGTATTCCTTTACAGATTTTGGGTGTATTTGCCCCAATTTTTCTCTAACGTTCATAGCTTGTGATGATTCATCTTTTTTATGAATCATCTGTAATTTCTTCAAGTATTGATTTAAAAACGTAATTTTTTGATCGGTATATTTCTGTAAAGCAGGGTGTATTTGGGCGACCTTTTTTTCTATATTGAAACCAAAAGAGGTGATTCGGTTCATTGATTCCGCTTGATTCAATTCCTTTATAAAATCCTCCTCGATCAATTTAGCCAATCTACTCTCTTCGAAATATGATTCAAAGTCTTTTGTAACATCGGTTTCTTGAGTGGGGATGGTGTAATTTTGTTTTTGGGAGAAATTATCAAGGATTTTTTCATCAAAATTAAATAAATCTAAATTCTTTGTTTTTTTTGCTTTTTATTTATTGAAAATAAAAGGAAAATTCTAGCATTTAGTATTTTACCTGTGTTTGTTGAGGAAGTGATAGTTGGCAGCGAGACGTAATTAGTAAAGGTTTCATCATTGAGAACAGGTTTTTTCCTGGGACTGATTATGGAGTTTCTTTTGGGAGGCATTGGATTTTGTTTGAGTTCTGAAATGTATTTTTTGATTTTTGTGAGGGAGGAGCTTTTATTGATATCTGTCATGAAGCATTTATTCTGGTTTGTTGTTTGAGAAATTTGTGAGAAAAATTGATTATGAATGTTTTTTTTCTTATTCATGAAAGCTTCAATTTTTTTTTTTGCAGAGGGGTCGATTGAAAAATATTTTAATAGATTCTAAAAATATTTTTAAAATATGAAATTTATTAATAAAATCAACTTTTTTTTTCATATAATATGCTTCTCCAACTAATGAAATGCAAGTAATGGTATTTTTTCTGAAAGACAAGTCTAAAAGCATTTCCTCCTCACCACAGATCTGGCCTGGAGCGACAAGAGCGATCTAAGCATCATTTCTTTAAGCAAAAAAATAAATTTTGTATTACGTCGATTGTTTTTGTTGAGATTTTGATTTCTTTCTGGGTGTTTGGGTCAATGCTTTTAAGATCACAATCTTGCTTTATCTAATGAGAAAGAAATCTTTGAAAAATCATGAATTATTTTTTAAACACCTTAAAATTGCCCGACTTAATGATATAAATATGTTCAGATTGCTCATTTTGCCTGTATAAGTGTTGGTTCTTGTGCAGAATTCTTAATTTAAAATCCTGGGCGATTTCTCCTGAATTATCATTAAAAAAGGAAAGTCTTCTAAAGAATTTGTTTTTTTCATCAAAGATTTTCAATCTATTTTTTACTTTTTTTGGTTTTTTAAAGAATTTTTATAAAAAACATACGAACTACGTTCCTATAACTGTTTTTCTCAAAGCATAATAAATGGCAATCCTCCTTAGAAATTGAAGTTAAAGTGTGTTTTTCTAATCCATCAGACAAAATAGCAAATTCAGCTATAATTTCCCCTTTGGAATATTCCGAAATTTCCATAATGTTTCGCATTTTATTATCTAAATCATGAGTCGTGGCTTTTTTTCTTTTGACTTTCCTTTTCAAACGACGTTGAATCACCTTTATATCGCTCATAAAGCATCCGATTTTTCCTTCAAGAAGGACATAACAATAATTTGCAATGTCTTTTTTTTGGAAAAGAATTTCATTTGTTTTTAAAAATTTATATTCCATAATAGTGATTAATTCTTTCATTAAATCGATGCCATGAAATTCAATGATTTCTTGAAAAAACTCCAAATCGAAATCCTTCAATAAATTAATTAAGTTGTCAATATTGTCTGAGCTTCTGGGGGTTGATAAGATTTCTATAATTTTCTAATTTGAGGTTTATTAATATTAGAAAAGACAGTTTTAACGTTTTATGAACCTCTAATTTTGGGTTGATTTGTGGTTTTTTATCTTTCTTTTGTGAAGTGCCCAATGTTTCGGGGTTTTCATCATGGTCATTTATTTCAAAAGATTTATTAGATAAAGATTCCAGGTTTTCTTCAGTGGATGTCATTTGTCTCGAAAAAAAGAAGTTTCTTAATTAATATATAATTTTTTTTATTTTTTGAAAAAAATACAAAAAATCAAGATTTTTTTTTCTCGATAATTTCATACATAAAAAAAAAATATTGAGTTTCAAATAGCTTAAATCACTATCACATGGTCCTTCAAAACATTATCTTCCACTTCCTTTCTTCTTTTGACTTGTTTCGGATTAATATGGTAATCTTTTTCAATACCCGAAGCAAACGCACATCATGGATCGGAATTATATTTTCATTTTCTTTGCTTATTTTACTCTTGATTATTTTCATGCAAAGTGATTTCATTCTAAAAAAATCCCCTTATGTCATAACTCAAACTTTGACTAATAAACATGCTGCGAAGATTCCTTTTGATGATACCCGAATAATAACGATTTCACTTTCGGATAATAACAATGTCATGTATCATGATGACACTCTTTTCTATATTGAGGTCTATTATTATATTTTGCAGGCAAACAAAACAGGTTCATTTGAAATGTTATCAAATATAACACTCGGAGTTCATATATGCAACGAAAGTGACATGCCTTCCAATCCAAAATTTTTTCAAGAAATGGGATTGGGAAATTCCCTTTGTTTAGATGATAAATTCTTTTCTGTGGAAGGTTATTGGGATGAAGAAGCACTTTCTTATATGGAAATCACTCTTTTTCTCTGTCAGAATACCAGTGAAAATAATAATAATTGTAAAAGTTCTGAAGAAATAAACGATTTTTTATCAAATTATAAATATTTTCAGATCAGCACATATAGTGCTCAAGTGCAATTTGATGATTATCAAAATCCATTTGTGATTGAATATCCCATAATTTATCAATTAGTTGATATTCAAATTTATAAAGAAATGAGTGTATTTTTTGAAGGAATCGAATTGGTTAATGTGGATGGGTTTTTGTTCAACTCACAAAATTCAATCAATGATATCACCATCGATAAAACTGCTACTGATTATCAACTAATACAAGAAGGAGACAGCGCCATAAGTGACATTCTTATATATGCAAGCCATGAAAAGCTACAAAATACCAGAAGATATCAAACAATATCAGAAGTTTTGGCGTCACTTTCCGGAACTGCTAATTTTTTTATGGTCTTTTGTTTTTTCATCACTAATTTGAAAAATTATCTCAATACCATGACAACAATTTTAAATGATTTATATACATATCCTGACATTAATGAGAATCAAAAAGAAAAAAAAAGTGTTAAATTCAATAAAAATAAAAAAACTCGACAAGTTGTTGATAATGATGAAAAATTAGAAAAAGAAGAATATATTGAAAAACCTAAAAAATTTAAACGAATCAACCAATTAGATGACAAATCCTTGATGAATTTGTCAAAAGAAGATATGAAGAATTTTAAAAATGATTTCAAAACAAAAGATAACCCACAATTTTTTCAATTAAAACAAGATAAATTGCCAACATATTTGACTGGTTGTCTTAATTCAGCCAATCCTTCCCCATCTTTCGAAAAAGATTTAAAAGGACTTATTCCTGCAAAACAATTGGAGAATGACTCGTTCACATTGATACATTATTCGCAAGAGGGTATCAGAAACAACCCAAAAAATTATAAAAATACAAGTGATACACCCAATTTTCATTTTACAAAATATTTGTTTCCAAAATATTTAATGACGCATTCCAACCATGAGGTTGATCAATGTATAAATAAATGCTCATATGAAAAATTATCAATTGGAATTTTTGAATATGTAAAATATTGGCTGAAGAAAATTTGTTTATTGAAAAATTCCAGAAAAGAAAAATGGATTGAAAAATCTGAAAAAATTTTGAAGAAAGAATTAGATATCATTTCCATACTTTCCCAATTAAAAGAATTTGAGAAATTGAAGTTAATTCTTTTGAATGAAGATCAGTTGATTCTTTTTGATTCTTTGTCAAAACCCATGTTAAATCTTGAAGAAAATCAGGTTTTCTTAAAATATGAAAATCAACCTTCCATAAAAATGCTTAATTTAACGAAAAATTATCAAAGTGCAAAACAAAATAAAGAAATGTTGATCAAATCATTAAGAAATATCAAAAAACAAACTAAAAATTATGAAGGTGATATCAATCAACGCTTGATTAATCTTTTCGAATAATTATGGGAATTAAATAAAATAAATTATTTTTAAAAATTACATGACAATATTCTTTTGGCTCTTTTTTTAATTAAAACGATTTAAAATAATTACATGAAAATAATTTTTTTTCTTTCCTGTTAAGCTTCCAAAACTTTATTTAAAATTTCTCAAAATAATAAACTAATAATTCCAAACTGACATTTAATCAAAGTATTAAATAGCTAATTTCATAAAATAGCCTTTTATCTGAGATATATGCCCTTCCAAAACATTTTATTTCAATTCCTTTCATCATTTGATTTTTTTCGGATTAATATGGTGATCTTTTTCAATAAACAAAGCAAACGGAGTTCGTGGATTGGAATCATTTTCTCAGTTTCTTTGTTAATTTTACTTTTGCTTATTTTCCTCCAAAGCGATTTTGTTTTAAAAAAATCCCCATATGTCATAACCCAAAGTTTGACTAATAAACACGCTGAAAGGATTCCTTTTGATGAAAACCGACTCATCATAATTGGGCTTTCGGACGACAATGATGTAATTTATACTGAAGAAAATATTTTCCAAATTGGAATCACTTATTATAATTATACAGGCTCATTCGTAAATAATAAAACTATTGGATTTCACGTTTGCAATGAAAGCGACATTCTATCAGATCCAGAATTGTTAATAGATTTAGGTTTGAATGGTTCCTTTTGTTTGGATGATAAAAACTTAGCTTTGGAAGGTTATTGGATGAGAATGAAATTTGTTATCTGGAAATTAGTCTTTACATCTGTCAAAATACAAGTGATTATGACCAATGTAAATCTCCTGAAGAAATACAAGAATTTTTCAGTTCACCGAAATATCTTCAGATTAACGCTTATAATGCTTATGTAAAGTTTGACGATTATGAAAATCCTTTACTGACCGAATATCCTATATTTTACCAGCTGATTGATTTTCAAATGCATAAAGAAATGAGTGTGTTTTTTCAAGGAGTAGAATTGATCACAGAAGATGGATTTTTATTCGATTCTCAAAGCATTATCAATGACATTACCAATGATAAAATGACTTCGGATATTGAAATGAGGCAAGAGGCAGACTACCTGTTGAGCGATATTAATTTATACGCGAGCCATGATAAACTGCAACAGACCAGAAGATATCAAACTCTTTCAGAAGTTTTAGCTTCTCTTTCAGGAACTGCTAATTTCTTTATGTTCTTTTGTTTTTTCTTAACGAATTTAACAAATTATTTAAATACAATAACCACAATTATAAATGCTTTATACACATTTCCTGACATTAATGCAAATCAAAAAAAAAAAAGTGATTTTGATAAAAAAGCAGAGATCAAATTTATAAAAAATGAAGCAGTTTCAAAATATCAAGATTTGAAAGGTAATATTAGTTCTACAATTTTAAAAGATAACGAAAATCTGATGTATTTTTCAAAAGAAGATAAAAAAAATATAGAAAAATCTATCGAAAACGTAAACATAGGCAATCCAACTATTTTTAATTTAAAACAAGATATGTTTCCAAAATGTTCGACAAATCCAGCTAATAATTCTCAATTTATAAAAGATTTTAAAGGACTGATTCCAGCAAAAAACTTAGAAGATGACTCTTTCAGATTGATGCATTATTCGCAAGAAGATCTCAAAAAAGGACAAAAAAAATCAAATAATTCACCTCGTGTTGGGTTTAAAAAAATTATGAAAACTAATTATAAACCAGCTGTCGAAATTGTTACAGAAGTAAATGTAATAAAACCATGTGAAGTAATAAAACCCAAATTATCAATCGGAT
>Ga0302186_10004205_pt1 | contig 10141 bp, 10 predicted proteins | sample II_Bog_E1_2_FD_198782 | JGI IMG/M metagenome (GOLD analysis project Ga0302186, IMG submission 198782) | Peat permafrost microbial communities from Stordalen Mire near Abisko, Sweden - II_Bog_E1_1 | ecosystem: Environmental > Terrestrial > Soil > Wetlands > Peat | place: Sweden: Abisko...
TTCAAGAAAGTCCCCTTTGTTGCTATAAAATATATCTTTGATTAAGAATCGGAAAAAAAGGGATGTCATCAATTCTCTTTTTTATCCGAGCAAGCATTTTATCAAGAAAATAAAAATGAAACCCAAGTAGGATTAAAATAAACTACTATCCTATAGTCTAACTCATTAAGGGATGAGAGTCAAAAACTAGGACAGGATAGTTTTGGAAAAGTTGATAGTAGGGGATCAGGTCTATCAGTATGCTGCTGTGTTTGATGGGCATGGCGGAAGTATGACCTCTCACTACCTCGCCAATCACCTCCATGTATAGATTAAGTCTTAATTATTGAAGGGAATATAACCAGCGGAAGCAATAAAAATTGGCCTTGCTAAAATATAAGAAAAAATTATGAAAAATCCTAGAATTGCCTTTAAAAGTGGCTCTTGTGCTCTTATATGCCTGCTTTTAAATGATAAATGTTGGGCTGCCAATGTTGGAGACTCAAGATTACTTTCGATAGACAAAAACAATAATTTAGCCCAAATAACCAATGATCACAAACCTGAAAACTAAACTTAGAGGAGAAGAATCTAATATTATGGAGGCGAAGTTTATCGCAACTTGCCAAAATAAAATAGTTTAGTTTCTGACCGTCGAATACCATATCGAGTTCATCCAGGTCGACTTTCCGTATCCCGCACAATTGGAGACTTAGTTATTAAAAAAAGCAGTCCTAATATTATTATACCGGATCCAGAATTATTCACTTTCGGTTTAAATAATCTGCGCTATCTTTTGTTATTTACAGACGGAATGTATGAGAAACTGAGCAATCGAGAGATATGCTCTTACTTTCTAACTCCCCATATGCAAGATGGATTTATCTAACTTTTTGAATAAGCAACCAAGCGACAGAGTTAAGACAATCGTTCCTTAATTGCTATTCTAATTGGCGACTGATTGTATATATCCATTTTGGGAAGAAAAATTAAAAATTATGGATAGGTGTTATTAAAATTGCGGACATAATAACTTTATTCATTAAATTTTTCTTCTTTATCAATCTGCTCACTGAAGTGAAAGTAATGCGCTGATGAAATAAATATGTTAATATTCAAGTTAATTTCTTTATTGATGCTGTAATAATGCGAGAGAATATTCTTTCATTAACTATAAGATTATAATAAACTCTTCATACTTATTTTTTATAGAAATGGAAAAGAGGATGAATGAGTTGATACGTTACTGTTAAAATTGATTGAAAATAGTAAAATTTAGTTCCTTGTTTTACACTAAATAATATTTTTTGTGGCGATTACAAATCTTTATTCATAATCATATGCTTTTCATATTGTTAATAAGATCATTATTTTAAATCAAGTTCTCCTGCGATTATACTGAAATTATGTAAAAACAAATCATCTCTGCATCAGAAATTATCCTATCTTGCAGCCTTATATCATAAGATCCAAGAAGAATTAATTATAATTAATACAATGAATACTTAATAGGGAGAACTTCATCTTTACAACGATGATCAGCCATTTTAGTAGAGTGTCAAGGCCACAAGCAACGAAGCCAAATTAGAAATCACCCTCAAGGCTCAGCGCTCTCAAGTTAAACTCGGAGAAAAAACCATGTTACCAGCAATGTGCTCAATTAAAGCAAGTGGAGGAACTCGCACCAGTGTTGATCTCATTTGTGTTGTTGATGTTAGTGGCTCAATGAGTGGAGAAAAAATCAACCTTGTTCGCTAAACACTGCGCTTCCTTATTTAAACCCTCACTCCCTCGGATCGACTTTCTCTTATTACCTTCAATGATGAAGGAAGGAGAATATGTGGGTTGCGTACAGTTACTCAATAAAATATGGTTTTCTTTTCCACAAATATCGGCCGACTTGAAGGTAGAGGGGGAACTAGCATTGTCAGCGGTCTTAGCATTGCTTTAAAGACCATTAGAGATCGAAAAGTATCAAACAAAGTTACTTCTATTTTTTTGCTTTCGGATGGTTTGGATGATGATGCAGATGAGTAATTCAAAAAGGTTCTTAAACTCCCTGAAAATACTGACCTAGGAGCATATAGCATCCACAGTTTTGGCTTTGGAAGAGATCATGATGAGGACTTGATGAATAAGATTTGTAAAGTGAAAGATGGAAGTTTCTACTTTATAAAAGAGTTAGGTACCCTTGATGAGGCTTTCTGTAATGCCTTAGGTGGAATCATTTCGATGGTTGCAAGCAATATTATATTGCAAGTGAGATCTGTGGCTTCTGGATTGGTTGAAGGAGTCTAAATTAGCAAAGTTTATGATTAAAAATGGACCTATATTAAGAAGGGAGAATATCAAATAAAGCTGACTCAGATAATGACTGATATATCAAAGGACTTTGTATTCTAATTAACTATTCCAGCCATTGAGGGCGAGGTAGGAGATCTAGTACGTTAACACGTCGTCGTTGAAAGTATATTTAGTGCTACAGGAGTAAATAAGGAAGAAATGAGTGGAGTAGCTGCTTTATCCCTAACCCTTATAAATCCTCAATAGTAGATAGCTGAATAGCTATAAAATATTGATGTGATTGAGAATTACTTAAGAGTGAAAGCAGCTGAGGCCATAGAGATAAATATGGAAAAAGCTGAAGAATACAAGTTTGAATAAGCATGCCAGGGAATCGACATGATGATATAAAACATTCAAACCAACAAGAGAGCTCGCAAGGAAAAGATGTAGCCTTTGATGAAGGATCTTTAACTCATTCGCTAAAAATGCTCTTAGAGGGAGTATCATCAATAGGGCAGAAAATGGATGGTCAATGCCCGCTAAGCTCACAGGAAGCAGGGCTGCTATCAGTACGCCAACCATGTGCAAAATGAAATGGTCAATAAACGCAGAGCTTACAAAAATGGATTTTGAATGATTGTCTTCCCATTCATAAATAAAGTATATTTATATCAATTCAATAGTATGAGCAATTGATTTAAAATCATATGTAACAATGAATCCATTGATTTAGCTGATTCTCATTTAGGCTGTCGCTTTGCGAACTCTCCAACTCTTTTTTTATCCTTTACTCTCTCTATCTTCTAGATTGCTTTATATCTCCATTAAGTTTCGTAATTTATTGCTGAAATTTGTTAGCTAAAATAGAGCGTGTCTATTCGTATCCGTCCTTTAATGGTGCTTTGACTTCCTTCTAAGCTTCTTTCTTCTTGGTTTATTTTTCTTTGGAAAAGAAGGAAAACAGTCCAGAAAATGTAAATTATCCCTTCTTGGCGTTTTCTTCAATTTGCTTGGCTTCTTGAGAAGTTTGTCCCTCTGCGAAGAAATCAATATTTTCAACGTCCTTCCTTTCCTGCTCTTGATCCTTTTACCTTTGCACCTTTGCCTGTGCTTCAAAAAAATCAAATTATTTTTTGATCTTATCTTTGTCAAGAACTTTCATCTCTTTAAATTGCTTCAGTAAGAAATCCATCACATCGTTTACGCATTCTTAAGATCGAGGGTCGTTGTGTCTACTGAATAAAGAACGGTTTACCCTTTTACTTATTTGAGTTGTTTGTCTTCTCCTGCATAAGCAGCAAATAGCTTTAAAGTGTGTTCGGCAGGAATAACCTCATCATCGACTGACACTATGAAAAAGGCTGGGCAGATGAGTCCTGGAACACTGTATTTGAGAGGGTTGATATTATAAATGCTAAAATTGGCCTTATCTTAAATGGTACTTGCAATAATTTTCAGTGCTCCAGCAAGAACAAACATGGGTATTTTAGAGTTCTTTCCAGCCAAATATTAAATATGAGCCTTCAAACTTCTAAAGGGACTATCGAATATGGCCGCTTTGACATCGATTGTCTTGCCCAAATACATCATGGCTGTGACTGCTCCCATTGATCTTCCCCAAAGTGCAATATCTTTTATTTTGTAATTATTCTTTAAATATTAAAGAACTAATCTTAAGTCTTATTGCTCATAGTAACCCAGAGTTACATATTCCCCTTATGCATTGCCACATCCGCTAAAATCAAAAGTACACAGTGCAATATTGTTTTTAATCAGTTTTCCAAGATATTCCATCCTGAATAAGAATACAATAACCCTTCAGTACGATTACCATTATTTCCGTGCAGATATACAACACAGGAATAAGATTCGCATTCTGCTGGAGTCCACAGTGAACATCCAAAAGCATAGTCCCTATCATTGGATAATTAAAAGTCTTCTCTTTTGACTTGGGCTCCTTCTAATGCAAAGCTGTTGGGGCCTAGTGTTTATTATGAGTATGAGGTTCTGGGTGGTCGGATGATAGACTTCCATATTTGTTCATACTCATTTTGGAGTTTACCAAGCAAATTCATCGATTAAATATAATACTGATAAACTAAATGATTAATACTTCAAAAGATATGTCTATTGGTAGAAAATAAAATGACCATATCAGATGATAACTTAGAGTTAGTACTTCTCCAAATCTGCCTTTTTACTTTTTAGTTGAAAAGAGCTAATTTTGTTGTTCGTGAGATATATGGTGCGCAGAATATTGTTTCTGTTGGCAAACATCAGGATCAACTGCAAGCTTAAACTGGTCAACTGATTTGAAGTTAGGTTTAGCACCTGTGTCGTGTTGTCATTTACCAGCAAACTTAACAACATTTTGAAGCCTTCGTCTGTTATATAATTTTTCACAAGTTTTATGATTTGGAATCGATATTTTTTAACGCGCATGTAGTCCAGAATATAAAGCAATAGGGTATCGTTTATGTCTGCGCCGACCAACTCAAGACAATTTAATGCTGACTGTCTATCCATTTCCACCATTATCTCTTGGAATTTAGAAAGGAATTGAAAGGATATTTATTTGGTGGGGCGCACAAATTTTAAATCTTCAGTTATTAGATTTAAATTTATAGGCTTCTCTTTATCTCTGCTTACAGTGCTTACTGCTTTGATAGGACTTATATCTTTTGGATTATAACCTGTTTTATATTTGTCTTCCATCTGTTCCTTCTGTTCCTTCTCTTTTTGATTATTGGAGCTAATGGTTTTGGAGTCGAAGCTATCAATGTTACTGATCTTTGGGCGACCTGCCTTCGGGGGAATGCTGCTTCTATCCATACTTTTATTTGACGCAAGTTCCTTGAGCTCTTTAAATTCCTTCAAATGTGACTATTTTTGAATTGCTGTTTATGATCGCTTTTGCTCGAGTTGGACAAAATCTTAATGCTGATTGGGTTTATACATTTTGTTAAAACTTTCTCTGCCTTTTTTAACTTATATGGCGATTGTCTTATTTTGACTTTTATACGAGTTGGCGCGGTCCAAAGTTTGATAGTTGGCGATTATGGTTTATTCCTTCTAAATGGCGCTTTTTGGCTTTGTTTCAGAATTATTTGTCTTCAGTTTTAATGGCTTTTCAGGAGAAAGTAGTTCCTGCTCACTGTTGGTAGATTCAATGACAGCTCGTTTCAGCGAGAATGGCATTTCCTGAATTTTAAACATAGCGGTCTGCATTATTCTCAATCCAATTTGTTTGACTATTTGATCAATATGCTGCTATGCATGCTTAGCGATATTTTCGACACTTTCATGCACCTCCTTGCATTTGTTTATGTATTGATCTATTTGCTCGAGGGTAATGACTCGCTTGGGTTTGCTGATTGTTTATTCGATAGCCGTCCTCCATTCGTTGTCGTATCTGTCCTTGAGATAGTCGTAGTCCCTAATGATTTGATCGATGTTGTTATCGATTCCTCCTTAATTTATAACAATTCCTTCGCTCTCTTGAAGCAATTCGCTCTATCTTTTTTTAATGATTTAGAAGTATGGTTTAAAGCAAGCTGTGATGTGCTTATGCAGACCCTCTTTCGCTCTCGCGCGCATTGTCTCCTTAATGTTACAAGGAGAGTTCGGCAGCAAAGTTTATTTTACTGAATCAGAAATTATATCGAATATTTCTTTCACTTCTCCCAAATCTACTTTACTGGCAGGCATTTCCTTACAAAAATTATGGGATTTATGCTCTCCAAATAGAGCACAATGTGAGCAAATCTTCTTAAATTTACAAGTTTAGCAGATGAGCTCAAGCGGACGAGAGTGCTCTCCGCAAATTTCGCTGGGTAGGGATTTCCTTTCTTATTAGCGTTCGTTGGAGGAGTATTTCTTCATATTTTTAATGATTTAGATAATACCAATATTTTTAGGGAGATCATCCGACACACTTTTGCGAATTACTACCTCTTTGCCACAATCACCCGGACAAATAAAAACTCTTCTGTTGGCTCTAACAGAGAGAGAATTAGTGATGCATTTTTCGCAGAAGGTGTGTCCGCATTTGGGAACAACTCGAGGAGCGCGATAGTAAAGATCGTATTCATTGCGACAGAGGGAACACTGTGAACCAATAGTCTTGCCTGCAAAATCGCTCATTTAAATATTACAAAGACTCATTCAAAATAAATTGCAATCTCAAGCCAATGGCATAAAAGGGTTGAATTAATCCTGAAAATGTTTAGAAGTCAACACAATTACAGCTGCAAATCCGATATTATAATAATCATCCGATGAGAGTACTATTAGCTGTGGTTTTGTTGGGAGTGGCAGTAACGCACATGATTGTGCAAAGTCCTCCAGCACTCGTCGAGATATTCTCTGCCAAATATCCTGATGGAAAAATTCCCTTCTCTATTGCCAACTATGGCGTCGTGCCATATGGCAAGACGATATCTGGACAAATAGGCACGCCCTCTGTTCTTTAAGATTGCATCTTCGAATAGCTTTCTGATTCTTCTGCTGGAGCTAAGATCCTGTTAGTGCAAAGGAACGATTGCTCCTTCACCCAAAAATCTATAAATGTGCAAAAGTAAGGTGGTAAACTCGCAGTGGTGATCGATACTGTAGTGGAGGACTCTGGATAGATTGTAATGAAAGACGACGGAAAGGGTCATCAGGTTAAAATACCAACTGTGCTTATTTCTCTCGAGGATGGGGAAATATTGCTGAAGTCTTTGAGATAGGGAGGAGTGGTTTTATCGGTCACTTTTTAAGTCGAAGCACGCTCTATAAGTAGTCTATAAATTTGGCTTGACATCAACGATCACCAGAATTTTGTTTTTCTGCGTAATCTGCAGCCCTATTTTCAAAAGATACAGCAACATGGTACTTACTAAAATATTAAGTTCAAATGGAAGTCGGGTACTCCACCAGTCGATGTGTTTCTGATTGTCTTTTTGCCAATTGCTTCTACGATGGCAAGTATTGCAAGTATCCAGAAAGTAATGGTTGGGGAGTGGAGGATGCCGGTAAATTGATTATTCGAGAACAACTGCGCCAATACTTTATCTTTAAGTCAGATCAAAGCAAATGGTGGGATTATGTACTGTCTTATGACGATGAGTGCATCGATTTGGTGACGGTTGATGAATGTTCGGCCAAAATAATTAAAAAGTTAGGCTTAGATAAAGGAAAGATAGATAACTTAGTAGAGAAATCTTTTGGAAATGAGGATAATGAAGTGCTCAGAATTTAATCAGAACTCAAGTATAATAGTTCTATTATTTACTATCCTAGTGTCGTGGTCAATAATTTTGTATACCGTGGAAACTTAGAACCCTTTGAAGTCTATGAACTCATATGTGAGAGCTTAACCCCTCAACCTGAAGGGTGTGAAGGCTTTATTAGTATCGACAGTTCTTCTAATATCGGAGGCTATATAGCAATAGGAGTGATCTCTGTGCTTGTGTTCATTCTCTTCTTAGTGTTTTGCTATCGTCGACTGGTTCGTCGTCAACTTTCCAGTACAATGAATAAACAAGTAAACGAGCTAGTGAACGAATACATTACAATGTACGAAAATGATAAATTCTCTCAAGGTGCTGAACTAAAATAAAAAAAGATTTATCCGACAACATAGTGATTCGATTATTATTGATACGTTAAGTCATTCGCAATATTTTGTTATACAAAAGAAAAAGCCTATAAATTCTATTAATTTGTTGGTGCATTATTGGAAATTATAAAAAGCTATCATCTATTTATACTATATTCTAATCGAAATTGTTATGGAAAATTAACAACTCAATACTTCAAATAAAAGCAAAACCAGAAAACCCATATTTCCGAAACGCTAATCGCATGATCAAACTGCTCAGTAAGGTATGAGCAAAACTAAGCCATATGTGTCCTTTTCTCTCAACAAGTTCTCACCCACTCACAGACCAATAAACTCAAGAGTTATCATATATCCAGTCTAAAGCAGAGTTATAAGAAATGATTCAAGACCAAACACAGGGACGCTTCCTATTAGAGTAAATATTTCTCAACCAAAACAACACCCTGTAATAATACAGCCAATGATGATGATGCAAACACAGCCTCACTCTTTCTATAATTCAAAACCCATTTTTAATCAGGAGAACAGAGGTTCGATAAATTAATCATTTATGAAAACTCAGCCAATCTTTATGAGAACTATGCAATAAAGTTTTTCTCCAAAAGAAAATTTCTTACAGCGAAGTCGGGTGAGCCCAACAATGGTGGCAGTTGAACGTGTGATGAAACCAATAAATGAAAACAGGGTTGAACGTTAGATTAGAGTGCTGAAGCCGGAAAATCGATGTTTGTCTCCATCAATTGTGATAAGACAGCCGGAAGAAGTTCGTATAATATAGAAGATTGGTTAAAGACAATTGGAAAACGAAAAGATCAGTAAATTAACAGAGGTCAACTCTCTACTTTCTGAAAATTATGAAATGCTTTATGAGGAGTTCTTTAACCTTAAGAACAGTATTCAGATAAATAGCAGCTAGCAGGATGTTATTGAGGAACGGACCTTCCTCAACAAGACAACCAACCAAATTGAGACCATCTTCAATTTACAGACCCATGCAGCCCTTTCTCAAATTGACGAAATATACCGCAGGAGAAAATGTAATGCCATATGCAGCAAGCATAAAATGAAAAATTATGTACTGTGATATCGGTTATTTTTTACCTTAAATTTAAAATATTTATTTTGCAATGCTTTTAAATTATTTAATTGCCTCTTGGGACATTGTATTACAAAATTTTAATTAATTTGTTTTAATTCTGTTATATAAAATGATAAATTCTTGATCGGGCATATTCTAAAAATTTTGTCTGTAACATCTATTTCCTTTACATTTAACAAATAGATAAATGGATAATAGATTCTGTTTCCAGAATGTTATTTATATCATTTATTTTGTTTTTTTGGTCCATTTAAAATAGGAATGCTATTTTTGAAAAGTATCTAAATTTCAATAATAATCTTCACATTTAACAGATAATGAATAGAAGAAATTATACAGAAGGCGTCTTCATGTATAAAATGCTTTATTCATCATAAAAATCAAAAGGAAGTTACCTACCTTACAATACATTCTATCATAAAAGAACAGACTCATCCTTACAGATTTAAATACAAATTAAATGGATTGGAATTTTGATGTTATCATTGACCTACACTGCCTATCTATATTTCTGCTGATAAAAGCCTTGAACTCATTTCCCCTTTCGCTGATCTGCTTCGAATATACAGGATTATAAAGATGACTGAATTAATAGAAAAATACTTGCTAGGACACCAGTTAGTGCGATCAAAATGGAGAGCCCAATGACCAGCCAGTTAGTTGGGGTTACGCCCAGGTCATCTTCCAACTCGACTGATGAACCGAAATAGCAATTTGCATCACTCGAAAGAGTATAACCCGCAGCGCATTGAGTACACATTAAGCCGTTAGTACCACAATTAGCTGATGTAATATTAGCTCCACACCCACTGGGAGTTTGCTCGTAAGGTTCACAGGACAAGCAACTGGCACCACATTGCTGGCAAATGCCAAGAGGAGTTGCATAGTAATTAGGAGTATATCCTGTTACGCAGGACGTGCACATCATGTTTGTTGTCTGTCCGACATAATAAGCGCACGCTAAGCAGTTAGCGTCTTGGCTGGAGCACAATTGGCAGCTATAGATCGAAGTGCCATTCACCACCTGTTGAGTACCATTGATCATTACAGGCAAGCTAAATGCGTTGTTGGCACATAAGCTGCAGGTATACACTCCTAAAGCAACTTCTGAACAAGAGTTTGCATTGCAGTTCGGGGACACTGAAGAGCAGCTATCGCAATTAGCATCACTG
>Ga0302186_10004206_pt1 | contig 10139 bp, 11 predicted proteins | sample II_Bog_E1_2_FD_198782 | JGI IMG/M metagenome (GOLD analysis project Ga0302186, IMG submission 198782) | Peat permafrost microbial communities from Stordalen Mire near Abisko, Sweden - II_Bog_E1_1 | ecosystem: Environmental > Terrestrial > Soil > Wetlands > Peat | place: Sweden: Abisko...
TTTTTATATATTATAATTAATAAAAAAAAAAAATAAAAAAATTTTTTTCGTGGGGGGGGGGGGGGGCGCCCCCCCGGGGGGGGGTGCAAATTATTGTTGGTGGAGGTGGGCACAGAGTAACTTTTATATTTGTGAATTTTTTTTTTTAGGAAATTGCGTTTTTTTTCAAGGTTTTTACTAAACCCCATATAAAAATATATTACAAAGACATCAAATTTTATAAAAATGGAATTCCTAACATCGAGAAAGTGGCAATTCCCAACGTATAGCTGTACAATTGATCAGAGACAGCGAAATTATGTTTCTCGCTCAACTCCTCTATTGTTCTCACCAAATTCTGGTCGAAATCTAATACGAAGACCTTGATTACTTCAGTCTCATCCAGGTCCTGTTCTGGTTTCTGATTTCTTTCATCATCGCCATCGATTTCCACAATCAAAAGTTTGCCATTCTCCTTGCTTTTCCACGCATCATAATTGCAAATTACATCTGATTTATTCAGAATCTTATGTCCAATATAACCTGTTTCTTCCTTTAATTCTCTGAAGGCATTATCTTCAATGGACTCACTTTCAACTTTCCCGCCTGGAAACTCGAGGATGAATTTATTAATCGGTGGTCTGAAATTCGCAATGACCACCACTTTCAGGTTGTGATTTTTGGAGGATTTTATAATTGGGACCATTGAAACTGCATCCAAGGATTTGTTATGTTGTTTAGATGCGGGACGGTCCACATATTCATAATCTATAATTAATTTGCCGTTTATTTCCACGGATACAGAATTCATAATGAGCCAATTTCCAGAATGCTTGGTCAATTGGCTGAAGATTTTGGGCTCAAGAGTTTCTTGCATGATTTGAATGAAGTTTTTAAAGGTTTTGAAAATTACAATTTTGAAAATTCAGATCGAAGGGCCAATTTAAAAAGACATAATTCTATGGAATTTCTGCTAAAGAATTTAGAAAATCATTCTAGATTTTAGTCTAAAATTTAAATAATGAAATTTGAATTTTATTTATTTTTTGCATTTTTTGAAAAATTATTTCAAAACATCTTTAATTTTTTTCAAAATATTTTCGACGCACTATTAATACTTTTAATTATAATTTTAATTCGGTTATTTCAGATTTGGGGTCTCATTCTTAGGATTCATTTTTTTTTTAGTTATTTTTATTTGTTTTCTCCAAAAAAGGTTTCAACTATAGTGCAATAAAAAAAACCCTCGAATCATTAATTTATAAAATTTATCGCGCTTTCTAAATTTCCTGCGTTTCAACATTCCTACTAAATGAGAAAAATCTTAAGCAAATTTTTTGTTTTAAATATCTATTTTCTTCTTAATCTCTCATGAACAACAATTTTTATAACGTGGCAGCCAGTTTTTGGGGAAAAAACTTGATAGGTTGCTCTTCATGTTCGACCCGTGAGAAGACCACTCCGTTGCCCAATGAGATGCCCTTGATGAAGCCAAAAAAAGAGTATTCTCAGGCCCCAGCAGATGATGTTTTAAACACTTCCAGTAATATCAACAATCTTAGTCAAGTCTCTTTCGATTCAAATGAAAATTTATCTTCCGATATGACCGCACTATCATATCCTATCAAATTTTCTGGGAACCCCAAAGGCAAGGCATGGTCCAAAGAGGAAGATGACCTTTTGAAAGAAGCAGTCAAATTTTTTAATGGCAAAAATTGGAAACAAATTGCCACTAAAGTCATTGGTCGAAGTTCCACTCAATGCTCCCAAAGATGGAGACGCATCCAACCGTATAAGAATCGATTTCCTTGGACTTCAGAGGAAGACTATCTTCTGGCGGATCTGGTGCATAAATATGGCCAAAATTGGTCGATCATAGCCAGTTCATTGCCAGGAAGGACTGGCAAGCAAGTTAGAGAAAGATTCCTCAATAACTTGGATCCCACAATAAATAGGAACAAGTTCAGCCCTGAGGAAGATGAAAACATTATAGAACTTTATACGAAGTTTGGACCGAAATGGAAGGAAATGACGAAGGAATTTAGCGGGCGGACGGAAAATATGATTAAGAATCGGTTTTATTCTCATATCAAGAAGAAGATGCTATTGAAATATCCGCATAAATATAAAAAAGCCTTAGAAAAAGCACAAACTGAATTATCGTTGAACAATTTTTCTTCACCGAAAGATAATATGAAATCATGGAAGATCGAAAATGGGCAAAGTGACAAAATTTCAGGAAAAGAAGATTTTTCCGAATTTGAAGAGAACCTCAAACAAAAGTATCAAAAACTGGAGCTCCTCGACTTTTTGAAAAACAACGCTGATTTCAAAATAGAAATGGAACAAAATAGCAAATTTAACAACAATAATCAAAACACCATGGAATTGGAAGATAATAATAAAATCAGTGACGGGTTTCTGAACCTGTATCGAAACAGCATAAACACCCCCAAGAAAAATGAGTTTTATAAGTCAATATTTTCGCCTATGAACCAAAAGATACCAGAAATAGCATTCGATGCTCCCCTTATCAAACAAGAAATAGAACTTGAAAATAATCATCATGAGGGATTTATGAAAATGGAAGAACCCTCCCAATATCAAAAATATGAAGGAGAATTAATTGAGAGCAAAAATGCGCTCCTTAATAATTTTTTTAATCTCAAAGAATTTGAAAGCAGAGAAATTTTCGGCAAAAATAAAATGAAAATTGATGAGGAAATAAAAAACTCAAGTGTTAATGCGGATGAAAAGCTTTTGAGTCAAAAAAATTACCTCCTCAATAAAAAAACTAGATTGGAAGACATGATCAAAGAAATCGCCGGAAAAATCCAACATCATTCAAATTCGCAAAATTTATGAATAATATAAAAAACTTTCAAGTGTTCCTTTATAAAAAGAGGTCTCATTATATTTATTTAATTATATTCAGAAGAGCTTGATATAACGTTCTAACACATCTTTAACTAATAAAATTTATAAAAGCTCGGAGGAAATAAAAACTTCTTTAATATTAATTATTTTCTTTTGAAAAAAACTTGCAAATTTTAATAAAAAAAAAAATGTTTTGGGCTATAATTTTAAAAGAGAGTTCTTTGTTTTATTTTAAAATCTAATTCACTTTGCTCGTAAGAAATCCCCCTGAACCTGGACTTTCTTTAATATTTTCCTTTGATTTTGGTTCGGATACGTACTCAGTGTTTCCTGTTTTCACTGTTTTCACATTTCCAGAAACTGCTAGATTATTGACATTCATCTCTATTTTATTAACTTTCCTGAAGGCTGCTCCTTTATAAAAAATTATTAAAATTTGCAGAAATTCCGATAAAAATAATTGATAAAAAATTTGCAAGAATAAATAATATACCAGTAGTGGCTGCAGGTGTAGTAGTTGTTGGGGTCGTTGTTGTGGCGTTCGTCGCGTTAGTAGAATTGTCAGAAGCGGCTCCAGCAGCTCCTCCAGCTGCAGTAGTTTCCGGGGTTGGCGTGGTTGTTCCAGCTGCCGTAGTTGTTCCAGCTGCCGTAGTTGTTGCAGGGGTGGTTCCCGCAGCAGTGGTATCAGTTGTTGCTGGAGTGGTTCCGGCTGCAGTAGTGGTTCCGGCTGTAGTGGTGGTTCCACTGGCACCAGCAGTTCCACTTGCATCAGTGGCTGCTCCTGGAGTGGTCGTTGGAGTGGTTGTGCCATTTGTGGTGGCTCCTCCGGCTGCTGTTGTTCCGCCTGCAGCGGCATCTGTTGCAGGGGTCGTTGTTGTGGTTCCTCCTGCAGCGGCTGTTGTTCCAGAAGCATCAGTTGTTGTTCCGGTTGCTGGAGTTGTAGTGGTTCCTGTAGCGCCTGTTGTTCCAGAAGCATCAGTTGTTGCTGGTGCTGTGGTGTTGGTTCCTGCAGAGGGAGTAGTTCCAGCGGCATCATTTGTTGCTCCAGTTGGGCTCGTTGTTGCAGCTGTTGTTGTAGTTCCTGAAGCTGTATTAGTTCCTGAGGCTTCGGTAGTAGCTCCTGTTGCTGGGGTTGATGCTGCTGTTGTATTGGTTGAATTATCTCCGGTAGCGACTGCTGGTGTGGCTCCTCCTGCAGCAGTGGTATCTGTGGTTGGAGTGGTTGTGCTTCCAGTTGATCCTGAAGTTGCTGCTCCGCTAGAGGCATCAGTTGATGCTGCCGGTGTACCACCTCCCGCAGCGGTTCCTGATGCGGCTGCTCCTCCAGAAGTATCGGTTGTTGCGGCAGGTGTACCCCCTGCAGCAGCGGTTCCTGATGTTGCTGTGCTGCCTGAGGCAGCTGCACCTGAAGTGTCAGTGGTGGCTGGCGTGGTGTTCGTGGATGCTGTTGTGCCTGATGTGTCAGCTGTTGCAACTGACGTTCCGTTGTCGGAAGCGTTCGTACCTAAAAGGGAAATTTAATTAATATTAACCTTTGCACAAATGTTGAAATTTAAAAAGGGCTCAAAAAAAATCATTGAAAACTAAAAAAAAATTGCAAACTTGTATTGGCAGAAGTAGAGTTAGAGCCATTCGTGCCATTCAAAGGGTCAAGTCCAAATAATGAGAAATTGGAAGTCTGGTTGATTTCCGTTCCATTTACCAAATCGATGTATTTTTTTTCGATATGGTTTCTGATGGCCACTTGTTCATGCAATTCTCCAATCAAAGGGTTGACACTGCTTTGCTTGATGACATGAATCGCTCCCCTGTTGTCAGTGATGGTCACATTCTCATTGATCTTCTGTACACCATATTTAATTCTGACTGTGTGGTCAATAGTATCAGGGTTTGAAATGCTGATTTCCAATTTTGGAGTTGCCAAAGTCGCATTGATGATGTGTGTGGCATTCGGGTCCAAATTGCTCAAATGTCCGGCCTTCACCAAATTTTGGCACAACTTATTTTCACTAAAAATCCAATTGGTTAAACAATCGCCTGGACACTCTTGGCCTCGTGGGAACCCAGGCACACATTTATTGGTACTAGCACACCATCCTTTAAAAAGAAAAGTATTAAAAATTTGCAAAGTTTTTAAATAAAAGAATGTTTTTTGAAAAAGAATCGTTGGGTACCACAATGAGGAGATGCCATACAATAGTCACAGTCCAGATTCTCACATATTTTGTACGTGCGACGGTCACGGAAATCACAAATGTTGGGCTGTGGCTTGTTCAGAATGGAGTTGTTCACGTAGATTGTCTTGATGTTGCCCCAAGCGTCAAATACATTCATGGTGGTTTGTAAACTGTCAATTGGAGAACCATAGAAGGAGGAATTCAAAGGGTTTTGACCATAAATGTTGTCCAGAAGGAAACCTTTGGGAGTTGTAGGCAAAATGGTGACTTGCTGGGACTTGGAATTTTGGAGAGCTTGGTTAAGGGTGAGAATCAAGGCTAATAAGAGAAAAGTGGCGATAGAAAAAATTGGCTTCATTGTTTTAGAAGGTTTGTTTTTTTATTTCAAAAAAATTTTTTATTTGTTTTGTTGGAACATGAAAATTAAGAGGAATGAATCTTGAAATCGGATTGGATGTTTTTAAATAAAAATAAAATTAAATATTTTAATTAAACAAAGAACGATGCGATCGTTGAAAAAACCAAAAAATTATTATTTTTTTCAAAAAGTTTCTAAAACTTTATCAAAATTTGTTCCATTTTTAAGAAAAATAAATATTATAAGCGAGTTTATTGAAAAATATTATTAGTAATAAAAATAACTGTATTTGCTATTTGACCGATCGTTCCTTTTAAATCTATATATACAAAAAATAAAAAATGGGGATTTGGAAATTATCAAAGCAAAAAAAAAAATCTATAAAAAATTTTACAAAACTAAAAATGTTATGATATGAAAAATGTCATCAAAAAGTTATTCAAATATCATTTCTTTCTCTTAAACATGTTTTTTTTCAATGATCAAGTTCATAATTTTTTTTTCTCTCCAAGATTTTCATTATTTGTGAATTTGATGTGTTTTTTTGAAACATTAAATAATTAATTAATTAAAATTAAAGAGTTTTTGATCAGATTATAGGTTTTTATCAGGAGAAATTAAGAGCTAACTATTTATAATTCTCCATAATATAAAAATAAATTAACTAAATTGATTTGATTTTTTATATGAAGAAAAATCCCTTATCACACATCCAAACTTTTCCATTTAAAATTTTATTTGGACTAACAACATTCAAAAATAGTCTTCCTTTTGTTCAGCACTTTTCAAAGAAAAAATTGCAAAACTTGAACCATGTGGTCACATCTCCTTCTATTATTGAAACTAACTTTAATTCTCAAAGAGGAACTGATCAATACAATTTCAAATTCCTATGGTTACTAAACCGTCTGGCCAAAATGCATCTGGACCTTGACATATGCTATAATTGCTTGTAAAAGTGGATTTCATTGAAAATGTGTCCATGGAAGAATTCCTTATCAGAATCGTCAATAGATATTTGCTATATAATACTAAAAACAAATTCCAACAAGTGTCCTCAACAAAAAACAAAAATTAATCTTGAAAAGAGGAAGAGGAGAACATCTCCAGTGAAAGGAATCATTTTATAATTCAAATTGAAGAAAAAATCAATAAAAATCCGCTAATTTCAAAAGGAAAAAATCTTCCTCGTAAAGCATCAATTTTAAATACTAAGAAAGCCCAAAACCAATTTCTTGGCAATCAAGTCGTCTCGTCATATATTTTGCAAAGACTGCTTAATGGACTACATTTTAGCCAAAATTTCGTCCAAACAACTTCTTAAAATCAAATGTCCAGACGATTGTGGAGCGTTTCTATGCGATCAGGATGTGTACCAAATTCTCAAAGCAACCCGTGAAGTATTTTCTCGTTATTGTAAATTTAAAGGCATATCAATTCTAAGCAAAAATCCGAATATTAGTTGGTGTGTTAAGGCGGGTTGTGATGGATATATGCGTAAAGACCTCCAATCCTCAAATAAATTAGTTTGTAAACCTTGCAGTCAAAATATGTGTTTTTTATGTAAGAATCCTTGGCATGGGGAAGAAATGGGACAAGAAGCATATGGAAAGGGTTGAGATAAAGGAATGCACGAGATGCAAAAGCAAAATTGAAAAATGCTCCGGATGTAATCATATCACTTGCTTGAGGTGTTGGTTTCAGTTCTGTTGGTTGTGCGGGAAGAAATACACTAGAACACATTATGCCTATTATAACATTTTTGGGTGTCCAGGATTGCAATTTAATAACAAAGAAGATCTGGCATCATTAAGAGAAATATGGCTAGGTTTAAGAGTTTAAATTGTTGTCAATGTATTGTTTTGATCTTGATTTGGATCTTGGGACTATTTCTGGCATTTGTACTCCTTCCTTTGATCTGTCTTTACGGAACTTGTTGTTACATGATTAAGTTGTCACATTCTTTAATATGTTATCCATTAAAATTGCATATAAGACTTTTACAATAAAAGCAAAAATTTGAAAAAAATTACCTGATAAATTAAATAAATTTATTGTCTAAGTTTTAGTTTTAGTTATGAATCAAGAGAGTTTATTTCTAAAGTTTGAGCAAACAAACTCCAAGTTCACCAAATCTAGCCTCTTACCTAACAATCTCCCTCATCTAGAAAAAACACGTTCAGCCTTCGTTCAAAATAATCTTTATAAATCTGATATCGGCAAATCCAATTCTTTAAGGGAGCAAAATGGAGAGAAAAACCAACCAGCAGGCTTTAAATTGATCTGGCTTCTGAATCATTTGACGAATATGGAATTTAATATGAACATATGTTATAGAATATTGGAGACGATTAACCTAGATGAAGACCTGCAGGTTGAAGACCATCTCAATGCCATCATCAATCGTTATTTTTCCAATGAATTCTTGGTAGAAGAGAATAATGAACCTAAAAAAGATATAGCTACTCGTTTGTTTGAAAAGATTTTCAATGGAAAAAACCAAATGAAAATGTCAAAGGCTGAAAAGCAGAAGAGTTTGGAAGCAAAATCTAAAAAAAAGGACATTCCTGAATACAAAATTGATTTAAATCATATAATAATTCCAATAGAAGACGAACCGAGGGTTCTAAAATCAAACAAGATGAAATGCCAGATTTGTTACGAGGACCAGTCAAAAGAAAATTTCTTTAAGATGCTCAAATGTAACCATGAATTTTGCCTCCCCTGCGTTATTGGTTACATTACCCAGAAAATCAATTGTAATCAAACCATTGATATAAAATGTCCAACTGAATGTGGTGAGATATTTCCTGAAGTAGAGATCAAAAAAATCTTACAAAGATCTCCGGATTTATATGATAAATATGAAAAGTTCTCAACTATGGCGAAACTTAATAAAGACCCTAATGTGCGTTGGTGTGTGACCCCTGAATGTAAGGGTTATATGATAGGAGATAAATCTAATAATAAGCTGGTTTGTGGAATATGCAAAAATGCAATGTGTTTCCTATGCAGAAACGCATGGCATGATGGTTTACAATGTGAAGACGCAATGAATATTGAGTTTAAGAAGTACATAGAAAGAGTGGAGGTGAAAGAATGTCCTAAATGCAAGACAAAGATCGAAAAAAATGAGGGGTGCAATCACATGACCTGTACAAGATGCAACTATCAGTTTTGCTGGATTTGTTGCAAACAATACACAAAAAGACATTATAAATGGTACAATTTGATGGGATGTCCGAAAGCACAGTTTTCACAAAGAAGAAAGAAAACTTCAATGTGTGAGGTTATTTGGGTTTTGCTCAAGGTGTTTTTCATCGGAATCTTTTCTATTCTTGCAGGGGCGTTGTTTTTGGCAGTCTCTCCTTTGATTTTGTTGTGGCTGGCTTATTATTTACCTTTTCTTTTGTGCTATGAAGTCTTTAGGCCGAAGAGATGTGAAAGTAAGGTCTTGGTTTATTTGTCATGTTTTTTAGTGGCAACATTATTATTGCCGATAACAGTTTTGTTAATCATATGTCCAGGCAGTTGTTTTTACATTTATGACAGGATTCATTAGAGTAAAAATGATAGGAGAAATAAAATAACTACTTTTTTTTTTAGAAAATATTAAAAATTAAACTTTAGTTTTACATATTATTCTTTTTTTCAGCTTGTTTTTCTTTTCTTATTTAATTTATTAATTTTTATTTATATTTGATTTATATAATAATGACTGTTGCTTTTGATTGCCCCATTAAGATTTGTCTGAATAGGCCCGCTTGTTACAATTTCTGAGCTACTTTGCCCTTGAATTTTTTGATTTCCTACAAAGAATTTTTTCGAAAGATATGGTAAAATCTAACCTGAACCAACATTATCATTCAAATCTATATTTTCTGTCTTTTTTTCTTCGATAACATTTGTTTTTATTTCTTAAACAATTTATTTATACGTGCCATATGAGATTGAATGATTTCTTGAAATCTGGTATCGTCGAATTTTCGTTTCGCCCTCTTTTCCTGGTCGAATTTTTTATAAGCATCATTAATTTTATTTTCATATCCTTGAACTAATTGTTCTTCCTAAATTATTTCAGACCTCGTATTTAAATTCTTAAATGAAAATACCAAATTATGCTTGTTGTCTTCTTCAACAGAATTAGCAGATTTTTCTAATAAATTAAAAAACTTCTCTGCGTTTTTTTCATTTTCCTTAGCATATCCTTGAAAACGCTCTTCAGTTTCCAATCGCTTTACGTTAAAATCCTTCTTCTCAAACTCATTTACGAAATCTTTTATTTGGGGCTCGTTGAACAGATTTTTAACATATAAGTAATTTTCATCAACCAATTTATTTCCCTCATCATTCAATTGCAAAAAGGATTGTTTTTTAAAGATGGTGTGGTTATTGATAATTTCTCTCATCTTCGAATATGTTAAATGAATTTTTCTTTTTTCTTTACTTGATCATTAATGAATTTTGGAAAAATTTTTTGGGGAATTTGAAAGGTGAATTTTCGAAGTGAATTTTTCTGCTCTATGTTTTCTAAAATTTTATTTAAAATAGGTCCATTAGATGAGAAACTTTTGGGTTGGATTTCCAAAGAAAAACATATAAAAATTAAGGAAAAAATAAAAAACTTCATTTAAATGAAATTAATTTGATAATTTTTTAGGTTTTCTGATAGATGCTAAATATTTTTTGAATTTATTAAAAGATGAGAGTGCTTTCCACCGAAATTTTGATTTTATTAATTTAAAAAA
>Ga0302186_10004207_pt1 | contig 10139 bp, 9 predicted proteins | sample II_Bog_E1_2_FD_198782 | JGI IMG/M metagenome (GOLD analysis project Ga0302186, IMG submission 198782) | Peat permafrost microbial communities from Stordalen Mire near Abisko, Sweden - II_Bog_E1_1 | ecosystem: Environmental > Terrestrial > Soil > Wetlands > Peat | place: Sweden: Abisko, Stordalen...
AAAATTTGAAAATCAAAATTTTAAATAAAAAAATAAAATTCTAAAATAAAAAAAATAATAGTGTTTTTGAGAAAAATTTTTGCATTTCTGAGATTAAATTTGTATTTTTAAAAACAAATCCCCAAATTTCAGAAGGTTTTAGATTTTTTTTACCTGTCCAACTAAGCAAAATTAAAAAATATATATTTTCTTTAATTTTTCAATAATAAAGAAAAAATATTTGTGATGAAAAAAAAACGTGAAAGTCTAACTAATCAAAATCAATCAATTATCAGTTCTTCCAGCAAACTCTCTAGCCATTCAGCAACCTCACTTTATTCCAAAACTGATAAATATGATGATTCTAAAAGCAACATCAAGTCTCAATTCAAATATTTCTTTGATTTAAGGGGTTATCTTCTGCAATGGCATTTTCTAAATGCCGAAACACAACAAAAAATCAGACTTCAAACATCCAAACAAGAAGTTACTTTTTTAACGAATTGGATTGTAACAGCCTATTTTAAAAATTTCTTAGAAAGAATTTTTTAATCGATTCCTTCAAATTATAATCCTCCAAAATTCTGAGCTGGAATTGAAATTGCAAACAGATCACAAAATTGCCATAAAACATTTAGAGGACATTTTAGGAATCGAGGTTGTGAATAAATTAAAAAAACCAACATTATATAAGATTAAAATTCATTTATTTTGTTTTTTCAATATAGTTCCCCACAATTAAGGAGGTCTACCCAAAAATCGATCATTTTATAAATTTTGCCACAAATATGGGGGAATATCTTTCTTCTTCTTTGAAGAAGGTTTTCCTTGGAGAGGGTATAAGTGTAGATGTGCAAAGATTGAACTTTCTGATTGAAACCACAGAGAAACTATTCAATCAGATTTTTGACAAACACTCTCAATTCTTTGAAAAAGTTCTCAAAATTTTCAAAATATCAATAAATTGTTTTTTTAGTATAAAGATATTAAGGATCTTATAGCTGAAAATTTAACGAAGCTCCAAGAACAAGTAGAAGAGATTAGAGCATTTGGAGAAGAAATTCAAAATAATGAAAAATTGTTAAATATGAAAGTTTGCCAGGAACTTTTTCTCACTCAAGAATTGTACTTAACATCTTTGGAAGGAGAGTTTATTAGTTAAATGTTAAGAAAATTATATTTTGTGACTGTTTATGAAAAACAAAAAAAATAGCTTTTCAAATTTAAATTATGTATATAAAAATTTTTCAAAATATATAAAACTTCTGGGAAAATAATTTTTTTTTAAAGAGATTTTGGATTAAAAAAAAGAAAACTTTAAAAGAATCAAACATAAAATTGAATTTTGAAGAATTGGTTAATATATTTTATGAAAATACTTTCAAAAAAATAAGGAAAGTAAATTGATTTAAAATTAGAGATAATGGAAAGAATAAGTTTATTTGTCTATTTGAATAACTGCTTGTTCAAAAAAAGTTGATCTTTACAAAATTGGGTGGTGTCTTATATATTGATAGGAAAAGATTAAATCCGTCTTTAACCATTATTTAGGTGCAGAACGTCTTAAACAATTTTCTCTAAAAAATTTTGTCCAAAAATTGTTTCCCTTTCAATTCATCTCAATTTTAATAAATTAAAAATAAATTTTTTGATCGAAAATTACTTAATTTATAATAGATTTTTAAAAAATATTGAAAAACATTGTTTTTTTTTGCTTTAGTAATAAATTATTTATTTAATGATGGATAGTTCTCAACTCACCTGTCCAAAAAACCATTTCATGGAATTTATCAATCGTCCTTCATTGGCAATTACTCAAGTTGTCTGCAAGACGATGTCTCTCAAGGGAACCTACATTGATTGTAATATTTGCAATCAGAAACTTTATGATTATGATGAAAATCTGGGTCTTCCTTATTTCACTTGTCTGATTTGTGAAGATTACGATATGTGTCTAACATGTGCAAACAAATATAGTAAGCCCCTTGCAAACTGTCCAATAGGGATTTCATGTCCTAAAAAACATAAGCTGAACTTTTATGAAAAACCCAATTTGGAAATTACAAACAAAATTTCTCTAAAATATGAATTGAAACATGCATACATATGGTGTGATTTCTGTTTGAGAGATATTTATTCTTACGAAAATGATCAAGGAAAGCCATTTTACAGCTGTTCTGAGTGTGATTATGATATTTGTTTAGAATGTGTGAAATATGTTGGGGATACCTCGAGTGAAGAGAAAATAGCAAAATATACTATGAAAAAAGTAGTTTGTTTAGAAAAACACAGGATGAAACTTTATGAAAAACCATCTTTAGAAATGACTCAAAAGACAATTGCTGAAATTCAGGACAAAGGAATTGAGCTGCAGGATGAAATAAGGGAAGAATTAAACAATAAGCTTATCGTTTGTGATCTTTGCACCAAAGACATTTTTGACTATAAGAATAGGAAGGGAAGTGTGTTTTTCAATTGTTTACCTTGCAATTATAACATTTGTGTGGATTGTGTCGATAAATTTTCTTAGATAATTTTTGAAAACAATAATTAAAAATGCACCTTAAAATTAAAAAAAAATAAAATTAGATTTATTTTTTTTAAAATAAAATGAAATAGCAGTGGCCATTAATATTTAGAAAACCATTTAATTAAATTTGTTTTCGAAAAAATCTTCAACTATTGCAACAGATTTAGCTGAAATCAAGTCATTTTTGGACAATTGTAATTTCTCCAATAAACACGCTCCATTTTTTTCCAAAAATTTGTTCACCAAAATGTTTTTTCCTTTGGAAAATTCATCTTTGATATAAAACAGACCCTCGAAGAAATTCCTCAAACAATCCAGTCCTGTTGATAAAAGTTCATAAGTCTCTTCATATAATAAAACTTCCAATAGGAAATCAAAAAAGCCCGCATTCAACAAAGTTAACAAATCATGATATTCCGAATTTCGAGTGAAATTTTCAAAAAAGAGAAAAAGGGTTTTTTTCTCCTATTATTATTTAAAATAAGTTATTTTTGTATGATTAAAAGAATAAAAATTTACATATTTTGACGAAGAATATAAATAAACTTTTTGAAGTTTCGACATAATATCTATTGAATCAAGCAAATATCTCAATAAAATTGGGTTATCATCCTCTATAATTTCATTAACCAATTCCAAAGCACTTATTCTTATAATTTCTTTGGAATGTTCCAAAAAACTGACGATTAAGGAAATTAATGGATTATCAAATAAATCCTTCAAAACCATTGTCAAATTTCTGAAAATGCTCAATTCACAGGAAATTATTTCTTCTGTCATTTCTTCATGTTTCCTAATTTAATTTTTATACAAAAAATATTTTTCTTGGTTTTTACTTTAATATTCCACTTAAACATTCTATTAAGGGACTTTGGTTAATCATTTGAATCATTTCGTTTGGATAAATCTCTAAAGAATGATATTATTTGCAAAATAAACTTTTTAGTCAAGTTACTTGAATAAATATAAATCAAAGTCAATGCATTGAGTAGATTATCACTTGGACTTTTCTCTTCTTTCAGAATAAACAACAATTCATCAGAGATCTTCAAAAAAAGCTCCCATTCCAATAAAGGCTTCATTTTAAAAATATTTGAAATTGTCCAAATTACTATTTCCTTGCATTCCTTTCCGCAATTTTTCAAAATCTTCTTGAATTTATCAATAATTCCGATATTTATCAATGAGTCTCTGAAATTCTGTTTTTCACAAATAATATTAGCAAGCGCCCAGAATCCCAATCTTTGAATCTCTTCATTTTCACTATCACAATTCATTGTAAATAGCAAAAGAGCTCCTTTTTCAGCTAAATTATCAACTATCCGTTCATCTCCAGTAGCCAAATTTGAAAGAATCCACATACTTTCATATTGTGCATAAAGGTTATTAGGATTCGATGCTAAATTAATTAGGATTGTCAATAAACCAGAAAGATCTAAATCTGGGAAAAACTCATAATCATCGATCTTTGAAAAGAATTTCCGAAAGCCTATGAGCCCACAATAAAGAGAAAACATGTCTTTTTTATTAAGCAAAGAATATAATGATTCATAATCAGAAGGAGTGTAATGTTTTCCTTCAAATATTTGAAGAGTTGCGAGCTGTTCTGAGGTGAAATTGGATGAGATGGATGGGAATTTGGAAATACCTAAAGGAGGGAACCGTTTTGATTGAAAAAGGTTAAATCTTTTTTGGAAAAATTTGTCATAAAAAAAAAAAAATTAAAATGAACCTCTCAATTTTCCTGATTTCAAGTTGATTTTTTTCCCGAGTTTTCATTACCAGTTCTTTGGCTTAAAAAATAAAATTATAAGAAAAGATGATTAGGTGTTAATGGAACATGAATTGGTAGATTCTTTAGGATCCTTTGAGTTCATTTAAAATTTGAATAAATAAAACCTTTGGCTTGGATTTTTAATATGTTTAAATTTTTGAGGGAAATCTATAATTAAGAAAGCAAAAAATATAAACATATTTTTGATTTTAATATAAAATGAAAAAACAAAGAGCTAACGAAATTTTCAAAACCAAGTTTTTTTATAAAAAAAATGAAAGACAAAATAACAATAGATTATAAATAAAAAATAAAAGGGGACGAAAACCCTCAAAAATTCCATTTTTCGAAATATTTGTTTTTTTTGAAAAATATCAAAACAAATAATTAAAAAACGTTAACCCGCTCTCATAAACGGTTTGGTTCAAAAAACATTATATCCCCTGTTTTTTCTAGCTAAAATACTTCATTCATGAAGAAATTTTAGAAAATAAGCAATTTTTTCATCTTTTATCTTATGCTTAAAAAAAATTGGAATAGAACAAAAATTCCATCATTATTATCATTTTTTTTCAAGTTTCACTCTAATAATTAGTCATTAGATGTTTTTTTTTCTAGAAAAAAAGCCATTTGGTCTTACAAATTTTCTTTTTCAAATGTTTGCTAAAATAGAGCCTGGAATTATTAATCCGGCCTTTGAAAATTTGAAAAAATTGGAAGAATCTAGAATCAAAAATCTGGAATTTTCTCGCATCAAAACCTGCGGATTTTTTTTTGGATTTGCACCTCTTTTGGAACATTCTAGAATTTCGTTCTGGATATTAAATTCAAAATTTCGAAAACTCAATCTTAAAAAAAAACAAAAACAATATCCAAAAATCCCCCTTCCTTCCTTTATTGCCTATGACTGAGCATTTTGCCTTCAATGCTGATATCCAGCAATTGATGGGTTTGATCATCAACACCTTTTATTCCAACAAAGAGATTTTCCTTAGAGAGTTGATTTCCAATGCATCTGATGCCTTGGACAAGATTCGTTACAAATCGATCACCGACCCAGAAGGAACCAAGATTGATCAAGAGCCTAATTTCTACATCAAAGTCATTCCAGACAAGACCAACAACACGATCACCCTCCATGACACAGGTATTGGTATGACCAAGCAAGAATTGATCAACAATTTGGGTACCATTGCCAAGTCTGGAACCAAAGCCTTCATGGAAGCCTTGCAATCAGGTGCTGATATCTCATGCATTGGACAATTCGGTGTTGGGTTCTACAGTGCTTATTTGGTTGCTGATAAGGTCGTTGTCATTTCAAAGAGCATTGAAGACATACAATACAGATGGGAAAGCAGTGCCGGTGGTACTTTCTCTGTGACCCCTGATACTGAGAACCCAGTCAGATTGACCAGAGGTACTCAAATCGTCTTGCACTTGAAATCCGACAACTTGGAATTCTTGGAAGAGAGAAGACTCAAGGATTTGGTGAAGAAGCATTCTGAATTCATCAGCTTCGAGATCCAATTGTTAGTGGAGAAGACCACTGAGAAAGAGATCAGTGATGATGAAGAAGAGCCCAAGAAGGATGAGAAGAAAGATGAGAAGAAAGAAGGAGAAGATGTCGAGATCAAAGAAGAGAACCCAGAAAAGAAGGAAAAGAAGCCAAAGAAGAAAGTCAAAGAAGTGACCTCAGAGTTCGAAGTCTTGAACAAGACTAAGCCAATATGGATGAGAAAACCAGATACCATCACCAAGGAAGAATATGCCGCCTTCTATAAGAGTCTCACCAACGATTGGGAAGAACATTTGTCTGTGAAGCAATTCTCAGTTGAAGGTCAATTGGAATTTAAAGCCATCTTGTTCGTCCCAAAAAGAGCACCTTTCGACTTGTTCGAGACCAAGAAGAAGAAGAACAACATCAAATTATATGTTAGAAGAGTCTTCATCATGGACGATTGTGAAGAATTGATCCCTGAATACCTCAACTTTGTCAAGGGAGTGGTAGATTCTGAAGATTTGCCTTTGAACATCTCCAGAGAGTTCTTACAACAAAACAAGATCCTCAAGGTCATCAAGAAGAACATCACCAAGAAATGCATGGAAATGTTCTCTGAAATCGCTGAGAATGCCGAAGATTATAAGAAGTTCTATGAGCAATTCGCCAAGAACTTGAAGCTCGGAATCCATGAAGATACTGCCAACAGACAAAAATTGTCCGAATTTTTGAGATTCCATTCCTCAAAATCCGGAGATGAAATGACCAGCTTCAAGGATTATGTGAGCAGAATGCCAGAAGGCCAAAAGGATATCTTCTTCATCACTGGAGAAAGCAAACAATCAGTTGCCAACTCCCCTTTCATTGAAGGCTTGAAGAAGAAAGGTTATGAAGTCTTATACTTGGTTGATCCAATTGATGAATACGTGATTCAACAATTGAAGGAATTTGACGGAAAGAAGCTCAAGAATTGCACCAAAGAAGGACTTGATTTGGAAGGCAATGAAGATGCCAAGAAGAAATTAGAAGAACAAAAGGCCGCTTATGCCAATTTGTGCACCTTGATTAAGGAAGTCTTAGGAGATAAAGTTGAGAAAGTTGTTGTGGGATCAAGAATCGAAGAATCTCCTTGTGTTTTGGTCACAGGTGAATATGGATGGTCTGCCAATATGGAAAGAATCATGAAAGCTCAAGCCTTAAGAGATGCCTCAATGTCCACCTATATGGTGTCAAAGAAAACCATGGAAATCAACCCAAATCATCCAATTGTTGTTGAATTGAAGAAGAAGAGCGATACAGATAAAAATGACAAGACTGTGAAGGATTTGATCTGGCTCTTGTTCGATACCTCTCTTTTGACTTCTGGATTTTCTTTGGATGAACCAACTGGATTCGCCAACAGAATTCATAGAATGATCAAGTTAGGACTCAGCATTGACGACGATAAAATCGAAGAAGAGATGCCAAATCTTGTCAAGGATGACAAAGCCACCACTGGACCTTCCGGAGAAACCGTTGCGAACAAAATGGAAGATGTTGATTAAGGCTTTTTAAAATATAATTTATTCAGGAAAAAATGAATTGATTTTTAAGAAGTGATTAATAAAAAAAGAAAGTATTGGAATTTTTTTTTCAAATTTTTTTTAAAAAGAATAAAAAGAACATATTTATTTTTCAAATATTAAAAAAAACACAATTTTTCCTTCATAAACAAAAATTAAGCAAGATCAAAAAATCACTAAAACTTAAATAAAAATACCGCTTCCTGAATCCTTTGAAATATTAAATCAAATAATGACAAAATCAGACAATTCCAACGATTCAGACTCAAACTCGAGTAGTTCTGGCTCATCCCATTCGCGGGATCACAAGCGTCGGAAAATTTCGGAGAGTGCTTCTGAGAAAAAAGAAAAGCTCCAACCTGTGGTTATGCCATCAATAATTTGTGTGCGAAACCTTTCCCGTAATGTCAACAAGAACCATTTGATAGAAATTTTCGGGAATTTTGGCAAAATTAAAAAAGTCGATATTCCAATCGATGAGAAAACTCACAAGCGAAAAGATTTCGCTTACATAGAATATGAAACTAAAATTGAATGTGAGGAGGCAGTGGTTTATATGAATGAGGGGCAAATAGATGGCAAGGTTTTGAAAATCGAATTTATGAATATAGATCCGATTAACAAAAACAAAGATAAGAAAGGCAAAAAATCAAAAAGTCCCACAAAAAAAAACCCTCCTCATGCTTCACATAAAACACATATGAGATCAAGACATTGGAGGAAGAATGATGACAATAATGCTGATAATAAAAGAAGAAGGTCTAGAAGCCGTTCGAATCATAGAAAGAATAGAGCTAGATCCAGAAGCAGAAATAGAAATAGGGTAAGAAGAATGAGATCAAGATCGAGATCACATTCGAAATCGAAGGAAAGAGAAGCCAATAATTTAAAAAGGGATGTTAAAAAAGAGAAGGTGCCTCAAAAAAAGGATGAATCAAGTTCAAGATCCAGTAGTAAATCAAGCAGTTCTTTAGATGATTCTAGCTCCAGAAGCTCGAGCTCAAGCATAAATAATAAGTCTAAAAGCAAATCTAAGAAATAGAAACCTTCGTTGTTTTAGCATTCTTTAAATTTGAAATCGATTCATTTTTTTTTATAAAGAAGAAGCTGTTTTGTGGGGGAACGAAAAAAATTCAAAAACAATAAATTTTTTAAATTTTGGGCTATTAATTCAAAGAATTTATTTGTACAAAGAACCCTGGAAACATTTTAAAATGAAATAAATTTATGAAAAATATTTTTAAAAATAAACAAAAAATAAGTTCAAAAATTCTCAATATTTTCCAGAAACACTTAAAAAAATTGCAATTTCAACGTTTAAATGAATATTTATTTGTAATTTCAGCTAATGATCCCTTTCTTTTCTTGTTTATTATTTGAAAAAACATAAAACAACAATAAAAACTTAATAAAATCTTAAAAATGAAATCTATTTTAGAGCATATCGACTCAAAACTTTCTTCCAAGTCCATCCCAAGTGATAAAAACTTGCAGGCGAGCTATTTTTCGAAGTTATTGGATTTATGCCAAGAGTTATCCAACATCATGCAGAAAGCCCCTAAAGTCTAAATTTCCTATTTTTAACCGCCCTTATTTTTCTTTTAGGAGGAATTAGTTTCCAATTCTAAAAGAATTGAAGCAGTTATCAACCAACTGATCCTATGTAATTTAGGGGATTATGTCAATACAGATCCATTTGCCAGTTTTTTGAGCACTTTTAGTCTTCTCGCAATCAAAAAAGACCATCAATCATCTTCCATGATATTTCAAATTTTCAGCAATTATTTGAATTCTGGAAAGATAAAAACCAACTCCAAATTGTAATATATATTTGAAAGTTATTTTTGTCAAATTTCTTAAACCAAAGCTTCATTTTATCAACCATAAACTCCATCATTTCCAATCGAGATGATTCCGATGTTTTATCCAATATGATTCTCCAAGACCTTTTAAACAATGTAATAAAATTTATTAAATCCATCGGAAGCAGCACTCCCAATGACCTATCCTTCAAATTAATCACGATGAACATCATTCGACATTTAATCAAGGAAAAATTGACCAACAATTTCACCAATAGACAAGACATTTATAAAATGATACTCAAATTTTTAAGTGTCTCTAATTCAAAAAAAATGATTTTTTATTTTTTAAATTTTAGGATAAATATGAGGATTTGAAGACAGTTGCAGCCAATTGTTTGCTTGATTTCATTGAAAATGTCGATCCTGCCTTCATCAATCAGAATTATGATAATCTTCAGGGCCTTTGTTTGAGAGTAAAAATTCATTAAAGTATTATGATTTGTAATTTAATTAAAAATTCTAAGATTTTGGAAGAATCCACAAAACCTAGTCTTCAGAAAAAAATTGTTTTTATTTTCGCCAGCATTTTGGATATCCATTACCAATTGGATAAAGACCTTACTGGAAAAGACTCCTCCAAAATTTCGATTATAAATTTTAAAAAGAAAAAAAGTACCTCCTCTATGGATCCTAACGAATTAAAAACGAAAGATAAAATATCTGAAATTTTGAACTTCACAGCATTCACAATTGCAAAATGTATTTTGTTTTTAACAATAAGATAAAATTACATTGAAACAAATTTGTTAAAAATAGATCCTAATATCAAGTTTTTCCTTTTTGAAATTTTGTTTGTTTTTCTTCAAAAAAATAAAGAACATTTAGTGGAAAAGAGCTTTGAAGAATTGATGGAATTTTGTTTTATGTCGATACAAAAAGTTAAATTTTTTTTTTTTTTTCGTTATATCTCAATAAAATAACAAAAATAGAC
>Ga0302186_10004208_pt1 | contig 10138 bp, 9 predicted proteins | sample II_Bog_E1_2_FD_198782 | JGI IMG/M metagenome (GOLD analysis project Ga0302186, IMG submission 198782) | Peat permafrost microbial communities from Stordalen Mire near Abisko, Sweden - II_Bog_E1_1 | ecosystem: Environmental > Terrestrial > Soil > Wetlands > Peat | place: Sweden: Abisko, Stordalen...
TTTTTTTTATAAAAAAAAAATATTAAATTTTTTTTTTTTTTTTTTTTTATAAATAATTTAAAAATTAATGGTTTTTATTTTTTTTTATAAGTTATCAATTTTCCTTTCAAAAATTTATATTATAGTAAGTAAGAAGATTATTTTTTTAAAATTAACAACAAAAAAAAAAAATAACATAGCAAAATTTTTAAATTTCTTTCTCTCCTGGCATTCATTAACCAAAATCACTTTTCTTGAGTTTTCTAAGACTTTCCAACATTTTCTCCATTTCTTCTCCCACAACTCTCACCCTTTCAAAAACTTGTTTCAAATTCCGGTTTTTCTGTTTTAAATTCTCGCATTCCCTCCTGACCGTCTGAAAATGATGCAAATTCTCCTTTCTTCCATCGATTCTATTTCCAAATATACTTTCCTCTAGTTTATTATAAGCCTCCTTATCAATATCTTTCTGTTCCACTTCCACCATTTCATATTTATTCCTTATTTTATTTCTTTTCTCATCAATGAACTGTCTGGCTTGAACATCCTTTAAAACTACTTTATAATGATCTGAATAATATTTCCTGCCATATTTCCTGCTTTCCTGATTATAGCAATCCTTTTGTTTATACAAAATCCTTTCCAAATCCAGCTTATTCTTATTATATTCATGTTTCCAACGCCAATAGTTCATTGGGACTAATGCTGGGAAACTCACGACATTCTCATATAAGATATTCCTTTGATTTTGCTTAATTCCAGCTGCTATGAGAATTTCCTTGTTTATTTCTGGGTAATCTTCTAATAATCTCATGAAAATACCACTATCGACCCTCCAAAGCATGGTATCTACATGAGCGAAAGCAGTTTCTTGTCTTCTAGCCTTGAAAATAGACTCGATTTCACCAAAATAACCGCCTTCTAAAAACATTGAGGACATTTTAATGCCTTCTTTATTAATGAAATAGGTTTCGACTTTCCCTTCAAGGATAAAATAGAGGAATTCAGGAGGATCTCCTTTATTGAAAATCAATTCTCCTCGGGCATAAAACACTGCCTTCATCGAAATCAAGATCTTACTCGAGAAAAAAGAAGGCTTGTTTTCGAAAAACTCGAATTTCTCAAGTTCTTTCTTAAAAACAAAAAGACAAACCTCTGAAAGAATCGTTTCATCGACCGCATTGAAAAAACCCTCATTTATAAATTTCTGGAAATAATTAGTCTTCTCACAATAATTGCTCTTTCTATAATTGAACAAGATCCTGACATGGAATCGTGTGGGTAGATTGAATTTCATCGATAATGCATTGAGGAATTCCACTTTATCTAGAAATTCCCTGATTTCATGCTTCAAATATAATGATAATTCTATCAAAGTGCCCATCAATCGTCCATAGAAGAAGATCCCCACAAACATCATGAAAATCACCATGATTTTCTCGTTATTAGTAGTGGCTGTTATATTACCATATCCAGTGGTCACCATAATTGTCATCACGAAATATAGAGCAGCTATATATTTCTGTGTGATGCTTTGATCAATCAAGCCATAAAAAACTACCCAATTTTGATCCATTTCTTCTATGGGCTCATATTGTATCGAATAATATATCATACAAGATGAAACATGAATCAGGAAAAAGAAATAATAACATTGTTTAGAAAGTTCAAATAACGTCTTTTTTTTCTCGAAGAGATTTTTTATGGTTTTGTTATAAGAAAAACTCTTCATTCGAACCAATTTCAATAAACGCAAAAGCCGGAAAAGTTTCGGAAGCTTTGAAATCTTCGTAAATTGATTAGAAATGGAAAACAAATTATCTGAACTCAATAAGGAAAACGGAAAACAAGATAACAAATCAATCCAGAACCAAAATTTCATATAATTCCAAAAAATGTCAAATTTCCTATATATCAAATTTCCATCATCATCTTCATAGGCACTTAAGGCATTCACTCCAATGTCTAGCATAAATAACACATCTAAAGCGAAATCCATATAAACCCATTTCAATAGAGTCTCAGTGGAAAAATCTGGTTCAAAGGCTAAACGAAAAGGGAAAACCCAGGCAGTATAAATCAAAGCTATAGATATCAGGAGAATCCAGATTTTTTTAAAGAAACTAAAAGGACTTATGACCAAGAAAGGCAATTTAAAGATCACATGGGGAATAGAAGACAATTCCTTGCTTTTATGATAGGAAAGCTGGCTTTTATAATGATTAAAATAACGTGGTGGGGGAGAATCAGAGTCAAAAAATGAGAAATTATTTGATTCTTGTTTTGGAAAGACTTTTGCGAGTTCGAGAACAATTTCATTGTCATTTTGCATGAAATAAACTATTAAATTTCTTCTCTTTTTTAATTTTTAACTAACTTTAATATATATTTGTTTAAAATCAATGAAAAAGTCTTTAATTTTTTTTATTTTATACCTCATTGATTGAAAAAAAATAAGACTTGTTATCTAAAAACAAGACTAGACAATTTCTTCTTCTTCTTCATAATCTGCATTTTCCTCTAGATTTTCCTCATATTCCTCCCCTCCGCTCGCATTATTAACATTATCGCCTGATCTTTTCGAGTTTTCCAACAAATTCGAATCATTTTCTTTTCTTTTCTCCTCATAATTTTCCTCGAAAGCCTCTTGTTTCTTAATTTCTTCCTTTTCCATCATATTTGTGACTTGTTTCAAGACTTCCCCAAGACTCGTGGTCTTTAAATAGACTTCCCCTGATTTTTGCCTGATGCATTTCACAATATCTATGAGAAATTTCTTTATAATATCCACTGCGTTATCAAAGGCATCAGTCACAAGAAGATTCAATATAACCTCGATATTTTTCCTACAGACATCGAAATTATTCTGATAAATTAGACATATTGCTGAGGCTAGCAATTTCTCTGAATCCTATTGAATTTTCTCATTAAAATCCTATGAAATATTAGAAAAGTAATTACCTTTATCTTGACTTCTGAATAAAACATCAATTTCATCATGATATTAACCACGGTTTTCGCTCTTTCGCATAAATCGTCATCGCATAAACCAATGAAAATGAACTCTTTTATTGAATTATTGATATTTTCGCATAGTTCCATATTGATCATTTTGAAATCAGTATATGCAAATCCATAAACCAAAAGGTCCATATATTCAGTAGTCAACCTATCAAATTTCATCTCTTTATCGTTCTTCAATTCCTTTATCATCTCAACCACATAAATCAAGATATTACTAGCATGTTTTTCTAAATCCTGAGACCTTATATTCACTCTAAACCTGAGACTTCTATCACTTTCCACTAGAAATTCCTCTTTATTCAAGTCCTCCTCTGAATTTTGGCTATAAAACACCCATTTTCTAGTTTCTTCGTTTGAAAGCAAGAACAAATGAATGAAAAGCTCCATAAGACTCTTATCTTCAGCCAGAATCGGCGAAATTGCTATGAAAGATAATCGGACAATATGTTCATTGGTAGGAGGAAGCGAGGCAGTTTGTATTCCCTTAGAGAAATTCGAGATTTTCTCATGAATTTTCTGGATCATTTGTTCGTTTTCTAAGGAAAAACTCTTATGAGTAGAGGTGTTTTGTTTCACCAAACTTTGATATCGTTCGGATTCGACAATTCCTCTAATAGATTTACCGAAAAGACTTATTGCCAAAGCCTTAGATTCCCACCAATCAGAATTAGCTAGTTCTTGGATGTTTTTCTCTAGAATAGGAGCCACTTTATCGAAATCCAAATCTATTGATCGATTCATTAAAGCCAAAGACATGGTTCGAAGGTTCGAAGAAACTGAGAAAAGGTAGGTTTTCGCGCTTTTTAGCATTTCGTCTAATAAAGTCTTGTTCTCCTCAGTTGAAAGTCTTTCGTTTGTTATCAGAATCACAAGGCTTTGAAGATAAAGAGTGGAGGATTTTAGCAGGAGTTTATAAGAAACTAGCATTTCATAACGGGATTTTGAATCAGGGGAAGTGAAGGAATAAAGGATTTTGAGGAGAAGTTCTTTACGTTCAAAGCGTGAGGCGGTTTTTATCAGAGAAACCAAAGTCCCAAGGAAATATTGCTGGAACATGGTTTTGGTTCTATATGTGTTTTGGGGATTATATTCGAGGCATTTTTCTATTATAAAGTAAGCATTATTTAAGAAATTATATTGAGAAAATTTATAATAATATATCGAAAATTTATAATAATATATCTAATAATATATCTAATAATATATCTAATAATATATCTAATAATATATCTAAAAATATATCCAAAATATATAATAATATATATATAATCTATATAAATAGAAATACATTATAAATATACCTCCAAAAAGCTTTATAGTCTCAACTAAGGTTCGAAAAGCCTTGCCTTCAGAACTCAATCCCTTTAGACACATAAAGAGGAAATAGAGGTATTTCCATAATTCGTTTTGATCCTTGGAAACGAATTTTATCAGGCCATCAGTTTGACTCAGGAGTTCATCGAAGAAACTGCTTGAGAATTCATCTGAAAAAGAGTCGATATTATCACAATAGGCTTGTAAAATAGTAGAGTTCTTCACTTTGATCTTCTTCAACTCTTCCTTATAGTCTTTTATAGAAAATCTGATGGTTATGATCTCATTTAAAGCATCGAAAATCGTCTTATCAATTTGTTTATCTTTTTTTTGAGACATTCCTGATTTCAAAGATTCTGTATTAGTCGCAGCCTTTAACAAATCCTGAGAAAAATCAATTAAAAATCATATAAATCATAATAAAATCACCTCATGAGCCATTAAACTTGATTTATTATCAATAGTTACTTTCCTCGCATTAAGAAGGGATTTATTAGCTAAAGGAGGAGTAATATTCTTTTCTGGCTGAGTTTCCTTTAGTCTGGAATAATTCAGATTGACCTGTCTAATACTGATATTCTTCACATCAATAGATAGATTTCCAGCCTCTGGATTCTGAGAAATCGGCTTATTGAAATTCCTGAGGAAATTGGTCTTTTTAGCTGGAGAACTGATGGCTTTATTTTCCCCTGATAAATCTAAGCTTTCTATATTAAAAAAAGCCAGAAAGAAGAGCTTTTACTAGTTTCATTAATCAGCTTATTTTCCTTCTCTTTTTCCTCAGTTTTCAGGTCATTATTCGTCTGATTATTCAAATTCCTCTTATCTTCAAGCTTTTCTAAGCCTTTATCCTTCAGAATAAAGGAAGTCCCGAGGTTTTTATCTGAAACTGTAGAGAAAAAGTCCTTTGTCTGAAGAAATGTAGCCAATGGAGGCTTATTAACCTTCTTCTGGGTAAGGAAAGTATAGATTTTAGAGAGAAAATCCACTAATTGAGAAAAATCGTTATCAGCGACAATTTTCTCATAATCGGACTTATTGAAAGGAAGCTCGTTTTTCTGGAAAAAAAGCTGGAGAAGAGACCAATTGTTCAATCTTTTCGCTTGGTTTTGAGAATTATCGATAGAATGCATATAGATCTTGCCAGGATAATGACGAGAAAATATCTCAGCGATTAGAAAACCATTGAGGAGATCACTTCAGAAAATATGAGGAAATGTTAAAAAATGAAAGAAAATAAGAGAAAATGATAGAAAATGCTAGAAAATTAAAGAAAATATAAAGAAATAAAAGAAAATGCCAGGAAAATAAGAGAAAATTAGAGAAAATAAGAGAAAATTAGAGAAAATTAGAGAAATATTAAGAAAATTGGAGAAAATAAGCCAGAATATAGAGAAATTTGAAAGAAAAAGAATAGAAATACCGTTTGGTATCGCGGACAGAATAGCTGAGATCGAGACTTTGTATCCATTTGAGGATTTCCCTCGGAATTGTGACTTGAAATGCCATTTTTTAGAAAACGCAACGTTTTTTTAAATAAAAGAAAATAATTATTTTATTAAAAATCCTTTTAATTTCATTTAAAAGCCTTTTTTGTTTTCAATGTCCCGTCTTGAAAAATTGGCCCTTTGAAATTTGGCATTTTTTCTAAAAAAACCTGATTGAAAAATTGGCCATTTCTAATTTCGCATTTTTTCTAAAAAACCCTCAAAATGGAGTCCAATTTCATCTGTCCATCCGATTCCTCTCATATTTTGACGAATTATATCGATTTCATGCAACATTTGGTCAAATGTAGGCATTTGCAGGGCAAAAAAGCCTTTATATGTCGTTATGCCTTTAAACATATGTTCCTCAATGAGAAAACCAGAGAAATTCATGAATCAAATTGTCCAGCCCGTTTCCTAGGAATCAAGCGTTTTTCCTCAATAGACTCTTTGAAACTAGGCACGAAAAATCGAGACAACATTTTGAGTTGGAAATTGGATGAAATAAATCCCTCCCCCCCTCAAAACATCACTGAAAACGCAATTCCATTAGAAATTCCTCAGATCATACAAGAATCCTTATTAAATGACTCAAGAATCATTGATACAGAATCTAATGAAAGGATTAATAGGAAAATAAAGTCTGAACAAAGGCTGATTTCAGGAAGAGTGACTGAAACCATGACTAAAACAATTTCTCAGGCTCCATATTCGCAGAAATTGGAATCTTTGATCCATACATTGATCTTAGATAATGATCAGAGATTAGAGATTATCGTGAGAAGAAGGTCTTCTGTCTGGAAATTGAAAATGAAGGAATTCTCTATAAGTGAATTCCTGCCGATATCCATGTTTTCGCATATTTTGAATGAGAAGTTCTCTCAAGATGTCTATGAAAACCAATTTTTCGTGGGCGAATATACGCTTTATGGGAATTCTAGTGCGAAAATCGAGCTTTATAGTCGATTTCTAGATAAATTCGATAGTGGGCTTTATGTAGCAGTGAATAATTATTATATGAATTCTCATAATGAAGTCCTATTGATTTGTACTAATAAAACTCGGTTTCTTGGGGAATTTCTCAAAAAAGGTGATATTTCCCTGCTATTGTTCAAATATGCGGCTTTATATAATAAAGTCAGGGTTTCTGATCTCGCGCGTATGATGCGAGTTTCTGAATCAGAAATCTTTAGAAGTCCTTGGGTGGATTCATTAGCCAGTACTGATCTAGAAGAAGGTCTGGTTTCTTCGATAAATCCTATGGAACATGATATGGTGAAGAAGGAAAAACGATCCCAGGAGGAAATTTTGAATTATAAGAAGGAACTTTTACAGGGAAAGAATAAGAATCCCTTTCATTTCTATAGTAGAGATATAGAGTTTCTATCTAAAGAAGAAGATCATAAGGAGGAATCAGTGCTAGATGCGGAAATCGAGGAAATGGAGAAAAAATGCTTGGAAATGAGGAATTTACTCAATAAGAAAACTGAACAATATAAGACGAAACTCAATGAACTCGAAACTACTAATCAACAGAAAAAAAACAACATCAAAGCCTCTGTTCAATTAATCAATTTATTCGAAAAGAATAAGGCAGAACATGCTAATGATCTCAATAATCATGATCTCTTATATAAGGAAGATAAGAAACAATTCGAAAAGAAGTTCAATGAGGAATTAGATAAACAGAAACATAAATATAAGGAAATCTATGATAAAAGAGTCGCTTCATATGAAGGCGAACTCATGGAGAAAATCAAGGAATTCCCTTTGAAAGAACGCGAATATGAGGATTTGATGAAGGATTTCGATATGAAAAAGGCCATTTTTGATCAGGAACAACGAGTTTTCAATGAAATCAAAGCGAAAAACACAGAATTGAAGAAAAATTTCGAAAAAATGGCAAATAAGCAAAATTTCCTTGAAATGCATAAGAAATTCAACAATTTGACTGGAATTCGTGATGATGTGGAGAGTTTCGATCAAGATCGTTGTAATTTCTGTTGGAAGGAAAGAAAAAGCGTGGTATATTTGCCATGTAGACATTTTGTCGCATGTCAGAAATGCATTGACAAAGCGAAAATTGATGGGATTGAATTTTGCTTCACCTGCAAAAGAGAAGTGAAACAAATGAAATTCGTGAAATGGGATTAATTAGAATACAAAATTAAAGAAAAATTAGAGATTAAAGAATTTTTTCATTCTTGGTTCTAAATGCGAATTATTAATTAGACCATTTTAAAACTAATTTGTTATTAAATGATGAAATTTCTTTCAAATATTATTTATAGATAAATCCAATTTCGTTGATTGCAGCTCCTACTCTTCCATGAAATCCAACTATTTCTTGAGGAGCGGTAAAGGTAAATGAATCGTCACTTTTTGGACCTCCATATCTCTGTGTGTGTGTTCCATTCCTTGTTGTAAAAGCCAATTGATCAACTAATCCTCCGACGTTTCCATCACAACCTTTTGTTTTAAAATTAAAAATCTTTATTTATATATATAATATATAATTATCACCTATGATGAGATCTCCATTCAAAGGAACTTGCACAAAGGCTGATCTCCCCTCTCCGCAAGATTGCACAATACCATTAGCAAATCTAACTTTGAGATCCGTCACTATAATAGGATGATGGTTTATTTGCCTAAAAGCGATCCAAAGCTCTATAATTGGTTGGCCAAAACTATATAATTCGAAGTACTTCCCCCCTGCATCAGCATTGGGTCCAAATGTTCCTGTCCTTTTAATATTGCAATCCATCCGATCGCAAGAAAATGTTTGCCATCCGCAAACCATTTTTGACTTTCCACATCCTCTTTCACATGTTTTCTGAATTCTATTACAAGAATTCTCTTCTCCACATCGAATGGTCTTTGACGTTTGTGGATAATGACAAAACTTGCATGTTAGAAGCAAATATTCCTTGCAATCACAGATAGTGTTGTGCTTATATTTCAATTTGCAAGGATGAGATTTTGGGCAATCCTTGTCACATTGTCGATATTTAGGAAACATATGCTCAGTGATGAAATCCAAAATTTCTTTGATATTATCTTCATTTGTTGGATCAATTTTTAGCATTTCTTTCTCTAATTTGTCAAGAAAATTGTCATGTATATTTATTCTGAATAATTTTCTTTCCTCCGCTTTTTGTTTATATATTTTCAAAGCAACATCTTCTTGTTTCTGAGCTAACCAATTTCGAAGTTGTAAAGGACTCCAAAATGCTTGCTGATTATTCAATGTGTTCAACATTTGTTCAATTGCTTGTGAATATCTCTTATAATTGCAGAAAATGGCATCTTGATTAAATTCAATTTCCCGAGCTTTTGCATTAACAATTTGCTTAATATTCCTAATGGCGTCCTTGAAATTATCTGTTGGTTTATTGTCAAAGAACTTTGTGAAGACGATATGAGAATCAGATATATAATCATTTATCCTTGGAAGCAAATAATTTCCAATGGCGTTATTATAAGCCGTTTCTCCTTGGGGTCCTTTATCGTTGATGCAATAGAAGATAATTGAAGGTTGTGAATAAGTATTGATTTCATTTGCTTTCTCAGCAATTGCATCCAGAAAAGCATTGGAAATGTTTGTAGGTGCCTTATCCAGACAATAAATTATGATATTTGATGATGCGAACATCAAAATTGACATTTTCTTGTAAAACTTGTTCATAGTTTCTTCAGCAATTTGTTTTAATTCAGCGTTTGTTCTGGATCTATATAATTCTTTGAGGTATCTGAGAAAAATATCCTCACTTTCATTACTGAAGAGTCCTTCACTGTCGACATAGGTCAGCAATTTATCTGAATTTTGATCAAAATTCAAGCATAATTGCATTCTAGATGTCGTTTTCTCACCAAGAGGACCGGTTATGAAGCCCTGATCCTGATTGTCCTGATTAGTCATATGGTTCAAAATCGTTGATTTCCCTGTTTTTTGGTCACCAATGACATAGATAGCCAAGACTTTCTTTTCTTTCACATTTCTTTTGTGTTAGATAATATGAAAGTGATGGGATTTCTGTTTGTAATTGAAGTAGAATGTTTTGCCCTTCAAATCTCACAGAGGCTTTGTCATAGACTCCAGAAGGTGAATTGATTGATTGCATTAGTTTGAATTTATTTGGTTTTATATTAAGTAAATGATTTTTTTTTACTTGATTTAAATATTATCAGTAAATTCTATTAAGAATTCTTATAGAAATGCATTTTTTAAATATTACCACAATTGTTCTATTAAGAATTCTTGTAGAAATGTTATAACATTTTTAAATAATTTTATTAATTTAAGAAAAACTACAAATTTATATTAATTTCTT